>ERZ1027072.361-NODE-361-length-13159-cov-7.304640_pt1 | contig 13159 bp, 6 predicted proteins | sample MGYA00519418_ERZ1027072 | MGnify/ENA primary metagenome ERZ1027072 (study PRJEB26926, sample SAMN06164764) | human gut metagenome | biome: ENVO:00009003; feature: ENVO:2100002; material: ENVO:00002003 | host: Homo sapiens | place: USA | collected 2012 ...
ATCCTGCCTCCGTATCCCAGATACAGGCAACTCCCTGTCTGAGTGTCAGATTCAGGCTTTCGACATACACAGACCAGCCGCTTACGACTATCTGAAAGTCATCATCAATCTCAGCAATATCATCCTCGATGTCAATTAGCTCTTCCATTTCTGCTACTGCCTCTTCTATCTCACCTAATCGGTATCTCTTATTCATCCATCACCGCCTCCTTATAAATGCACCTGACCACAAAACGCATGGTTCCTTTCTGGGAACAGGTAAAAAGAGTTAATTCTTTTTCTGTACCCTGTGTCTTGATGCTGTTATCATACGGATTTACTACCTCTGTCTCTATTACCTCATAGATATGCTTCAGCCCATTTTTGTCGGTTATCATTACTTCATCACCTATGGATATCTGACTTAGTGGTGTAAAAAATGTGCCATATCTGCTGCCATTATGACCGCACAATACACAGTTGCCACTTTCTCCGATTCCTGCAGTCTCTTCTATATGACCAATCCCTGCATTAAGCACTTTACTTGTGGTTCCTTCCATTACCGGATACCTGATATCTAAGCCCGGTATCTCAATGATGCCGATAACACCGCCTTCTTTAAGAATGGCTTCATCCTCTTTACTAATGGAGGTTTGCTCTTCCTCCACATCTGTTTCTTCATCGTAATCATCCTCCAATGTCTGCTCAAATTCACTTATGAGCTGTTCTGTCTGTTTTTCTCCGGTTGCCCGCCAGAAAAAAGGGACTGCCATAATGGCAATCCCTGCTGCAATCAGTAGTCCTGCGACCACTTTTCTTATGCTCATATTATTCACTCTCCTATCGTGTTCTGCCCTCTCTGTCCGCTTGATAAGCACCTTTATCCTCTGCTACAATTGCTGCAGCTTCCATTCTGTCATCAGCTTCTCTTTCTTCCTCCGGTCCGCTCAGGTCTGCATCCACAGCCTTTGCGTTCTCAAGGTCAAGCTGGGCATTCAGTTCACATTGTCTTGCCAGCTTTTCTTCCAGTTCCTTGCTGTATGCAAATGGCTTATCATACTCAGTCTTTGATGCTTCAAGGTCATTCTGGTACTGCTCAATCTTCTTTTCTAAGAAATCAATGTTCTCATGAAGTCCATTAAACAGGTTTTCAAGTTTCACCATGCTGCCAACAGGACTTGTGGAAAGCTCTGCCTTGTACTCAGTCTTTCCACGAAGCACCATATAATTGATGCCAAGGAAGTTCTTTTCCACAAGCAGCTCCAATCCGTGGAATTTACCGATTGCAGTTGTCTCTCCGGTCTTACACTTGCTAATTGCTTCAAGCATCATCGTTCCGCCATCCACACGCTCTGTGTAGGTTGCTTTGCCTATGGTAATGGAAAATTCCGGATTATCAATCAGTTCTTTATCCCTTGCCTTTACATCTTCTCTTACATTAGCAAGCTTTTCGGTTGCTGTCTTAATCAGCTTCGGGTACTTAATCATAAAGTTATCCTGCAAGCCATATCTCTGATTGTCATAGGATGCCTTTAAGAGCTTTAATCTCTGGACATCATTGTCAATCTCCATCTTTTCCTTGATCAAAGGATTGCCTGTGGCAACTGCCTTAATCTCTGCATAGGAAAGTGTAGCCTCGTCGATATCCTCGCAGCTTCGGCTTACAGCCTTGCTTGTCATAACCTGACTGATAAAACGCTGCTTATTCTCGACAAGTGACCAGTTGTATGCATCAAAGGTTCCTTTGGTGACATATCTGTAGATTGCCACCTCTTCATTTTCGTTGCCTTGTCGTATACCTCGTCCTTCCCTCTGTTCAATAGAAGAAGGCTTCCATGGACAATCGACATGGTGCATTGCAACAAGGTGTGTCTGCACATTGACACCTGTTCCACACTTGTCCGTTGAACCGATAAGAACTTTCTTTTTACCTGTCCTCATCTCCTTAAAAAGTGCATCCCTCTGTGCATCTGTCTTGGCATCATGGATAAACGCTATCTCATCTGCCGGAATACCATACTGGATAAGTGTTTCCTTCAGATAATCATAGATGGTAAAGTCCTTATCTGGTCCCGGTGTGCCGATGTCCGAAAAAATAAGCTGGCAGCCTATATGACCGTTGGCATTTCCTTTCTCATATTCTTTCCAGACATTTTCTGCTACCTTATTGAGCTTTCCGTCAGGATTATTTGGTGCATCCTTATCAATCAGCCTTGCATCCGTTCCGAGAAGTCTTGCCTCATGGGTAATCTTTAAGAAGTTGTCCACACTTGGATCAACTCCACCGCCTCTGATACGCTCTGCCCTCACAACAAAGTCTTCCATGACCTGCTTCACATACCAGTCAGGCTCCGACTCCACAATAATAGGCTTGCCGCCACGAAGTGCAGGCACATCAAGGTCAAGCATATCTGCTGTCTGCACATCAGCTACCTCACGGAATATATTCATAAGCTCCGGCAGATTCGTAAATTTATTGAATCGACTCTTAAAACGGAATCCGCTTCCCTCTACCGTAAGCTCCAGTGCTGTTGTCACTTCACCAAAGTTCGCTGCCCAAGAATCAAAGTGATAAATCCCCATCTCTTCAAGTGCCGCTTTCTGCAAGTAAAGCTGCATGACATACATCTCACACATGGTATTGGATATCGGTGTACCTGTTGCAAATACAATGCCTCTGCCATCATTTATCTCTGATAGATACTGGCATTTAAGTTGCATATCCGTTGACTTTTTCGCTCCACTGCTGCTGATACCTGACACATTATTCATCTTGGAAAAAATCGCAAGGTTCTTGAAATTATGTGCTTCGTCCACCATGATAGAATCCACGCCAAGTTCCTCAAAGGTTATAAGGTCATCCTTCCTGCTCTCATCAGATAGAGATTTCAGCTGTTCCTCCAGCTTTTTCTTCTGGCTTTCCATCTGCTTTACAGTCCATCGCTCTCCGTTACGCTCCTTCATCTCATCAATCGCATAGCTGATTTCATCAATCTGCTCATTGAGCATTCTTTCCTTTCTCTCTGCTGAGATCGGGATTTTTTCAAACTGCGAGTGCGACATGATGATACAGTCATAGTCACCTGTCGCAATCCTTGATACGAACTGCTTTCTGCGGCTCTTCTCAAAATCACGCTCTGTAGCAACTAAGATATTTGCTGACGGATAAAGCCTTAAAAACTCTGATGCCGTCTGACCGATAAGCGGCTTTGGTACAACCATGATTGTCTTATTGGCAAGTCCAAGTCTCTTCTGCTCCATGCAGGCAGCCATCATCTCAAATGACTTTCCGGCTCCGACACAGTGTGCCAGCAGAGTATTTCCCCCAAGAAGAATTCTTGCCACCGCATTTTTCTGGTGTGGCTTTAACTCAATCGCCGGATTCATTCCCGGAAACTGTAAGTGACTTCCGTCATACTCACGCAGACGGATGTTATTGAATGTCTCGTTGTAATACTCCACATATTTCTGTCTTCGCTCCGGCTCTGCAAACAGCCATTCCTTGAACTTCTCCTTGATCATGTTCTGCTTTTCCCTTGCAAGCATTGTCTCATTCTTATTGACTTCGTAATGATATTTGCCATCTCCGTCATCAATCCTGTCCCTGACGGTTACAGTCTTTAGATTCAGCGTATCCTCAAAAATAGAATAAGCATCCATGCGGCTTGTACCATAGGTCTTAGTAGCTGCCACTGAATGCTTATCCATGCTCTTATTCTCGATGAACCATTCCATGCTCATCTTATTTAAGTGTACCTGAATGCCAGTATTGTAATACTGGCTTCTGACTGCCCTTGCCCGTCTAGGTGTATTGAGAAGTTCATAGATAAACTGCTCATAATCAAGCGGCTCAATCCATGTTGTGCCAATCTTTACATCAATATCTGAAGCTTCAATCCATTCCGGCTGCACCTTTTCAAGTGCTACCACATTGCCTGCAAATCTTTCTTCCTGCAGATTGTCTGTATCCGCTGCCATAGCTTTTGCTACACGAAGCTTGTCTCTCACATTGCCGGAAAGATACTCGTCTGCCGTCTCCCAGCCGATGTCGGGATTGTTCTCGTTGTAGCGGTCGGGATTTAGGAAAATCAATCCATCCAGCTCTTCCACAAGAACTGCCCTTCTAAGCTCTGCCAAAGCATCATCACTAAATGTTATCTCATCAGCTGTCTGCCCGGACTTTTCTGCAAGTTCTTCCTTTGCATTAGTAATATCCGGCTCATAGATAGAGAGCATATAGGCAAGATTTACATATCCAAATTCATTGACGGATACATTTAATGCTTCCACAGCAGTCTCAACCCTGTCTATGACAGTCTTTGCCTTAATCGTCTGCTTATAAAACATATCCGCTTTTTTCACCTCCCCGTCTTCATTTACTTCCTCAAGACTGCAAAGAAGTGGGTAATCGCTGTCATCCCTGAAAGCTATTCTGTTTGCTTTTGAAGTAATGGCGCCATACTGCTTTACAAATGCATCATATTTTACATTAAGAAGTCTCTGCTTATCAGAAAGCTCCTCCTCGCTGCAGCCATCCATCTGGATATCAATCAGCTCTCTTGTTATCTGTCTGATTTCATCAAGGCTTCGGATTCGCTCCTCGGCAGTCTGTGATACTTCTTTTTTTACCATCTCGGAATTTTCCCTGTAATAGAGTTTTCCTTCAAAAAATGTGTAAGTGTAGTTTCTCACATCCGGATCAGCCGGAATAACTTCCTCCGTCTGCTCCGCCTCATCTGCCACTCTCTCAAAATCTGTCATCTGTGCTTTGATATTACCGATAGCTTTGTTTAATGCTTCATAAATATTGAAGTTCTCATCATTATTCACACAGACTGTATATCTGCTGTCCTGTCCGTAAATCCTTGTGTCATATTCCATAGATCCAAGCATCATCTCCGGATGCTCTGCAAAATAAGAGTTGACTGCAATTCCATTCTCAGTTACACCAAGGTGTACCCAGTCAGGTTCAATATCAATCTTTCTCTCCCTCTTCTGCAAAAACAGGATATCTGCTGTCACTTCGGTTCCTGCATTATCTTTAAATGCAGTATTCGGAAGTCTTACTGCTCCCACAAGCTCTGCTCTTTCAGCCAGATACTTTCGGATAGTAGGATTTGCCTTATCAAGTGTTCCCTTTGTGGTGATTACTGCAACCATGCCTCCCGGTCTTACCTGATCAAGTGCTTTTGCCAGAAAATAATCGTGGATACGGAAGTTATACTTGTTGTACTTTGGATCAAATACCTTATAATCACCAAATGGCACATTTCCGACAACCACATCAAAGAAGTTATCCGGATATGTGGTATTCTCAAATCCTGTGATACTGATATTGGCATTCTGATAAAGCTGCTTTGCAATTCTTCCTGAAATGCTGTCAAGCTCCACCCCATACAGCTTACTTCTCTGCATAGGTGCCGGCATACTTCCAAAGAAGTTACCGATACCCATAGATGGCTCTAATACATTGCCGCCTCTGAAACCAAACTGGACAAGTGCCGAATTTATGCACATGGCAATCTCCGGTGAAGTATAAAAGGCGTTATTTACTGTTGCCCTTGCAGCACTGTATTCCTCATCAGATAAAAGGTCTTTCAGCTCTGCATATTCTTTGCTCCAGCCTGCGTTATTCTCATCAAATGCCTGTGACAGTCCGCCCCATCCGACAAACTTCGACAGAGTTTTCTGTTCCTCAGGTGTGGCAAGCCTGTTCTCTGATTCAATCTGCTTTAAAGTGCGGATTGCATCCATATTCCACTGGTATCTGGTCTTAGCACCGCCTTTTTCCATTTCCCAGAGGTTATAGTGGAAATGGTGTTTCGTCTGCCCGGCAACATTCTTCTCATTTTCAAGACTTTCTACTTTCTGTACTGGTTCCTGCTTTGGTGTAAAATCTACAGTTTCCTGTGATTCTGTATCAGCCTGAATATCATCCACAGATACTGATACTGCATCATCTGAAACCACATGTCCATTCTCATCAATCTTGGTTTCCCAGCCATTCGCTATTGCTCTTTTCCTGGTTTCAAGACGATTGGCTTTTACACTATCCTCGATATCAAAGAATCTCTTATAGACCGGATTCATCTTATCCCTGTCAGCCTTCTGCTTTGTCTCCTGATAATACTTCTTCTGGTCTTCTCCGCAGTAAAATGGCTGTTTTACCATATAGGATAAAATCTCATATAACTCACGCCAGTCGAGAGCACCTTCCTTTCGCACGCCATTCCTGTTCTTATAGCTGATCTTCACATATCCGCTTCTGATTGAGTACTCCACAAGACCATACTTATTGTTGGAATATGCCTTTCTTTCTGCATTATCTGTCCCTAATGCAATATCCCTGATAAGGTCAAGTTTATTGGGCATAAATGCAAAATCAGACTGCACCACATCCATAAGGAATGCCCTAAACGGAGTGTAGCAGCTGCAATCTGTTACAAGAATCTCCGCCGCATCACGCAGGTCTTCATCAAGCTCCTCAATACGCTTGGCATAATCAATCGGTGTAATATACTGAAGCTCTGATGGATCTTTTTCAGTTGTTTCAGCTTCTATCTCTGCACCATATTCTGCCTGTGTTACCATGCGGTCTTCATCGGCAGTTTCCTGTGGTGTCACGCCTTTTGCACTTACATAATCTCTGTTAGAAGCATAGCTCTCCGGCTCATCCGGTATTGCATAATCATCAATCTCTGATTCTGCCTCCTCCGGTTCCACTTCCCGGTATTCGGCATCAATGACCTCATCATCCTCACGGAGTCCGTCCATCGCAAGCTCATCAATACGAGGTGTCTCAGGCTGGTATTCCCCTGTAAGAATAAGGACACCAAGCTCTTTTTCGATATCTTTCCACGAAACATATCCTTCAACCTCTCCATCCTCATCTCGCCACTGAAAACGCAGTCCATTCCCATGAAATGTGTCATATCCGTGCAGTCCCAGTCCGTCAACCGGCCAGCCTGCACCTCCCTGACCATACTCTGCTTTGATACGCTTTGCCCTGGTTCCTGCATCAATCTCAGTTTCAAAAATCTTGCATACCCTGCCCTTGCCACCGATAAAACCTGTACCTCTCATAAGCACCTGTTTGATATACTCACCTGGTACTGTTGCAGACTTTTTGGGATTCAGATAATTGTATTTACCTGCTAATGCAGCTTTTCTGTCCTGCTCGAACTGACGCATAAACTGATTATTGTTTTCGTCCTCAGTATGAATGGTGCCAATGCTTGCCTGCCCGTTCTGGTCGAAAAAAAAGGAAGCCTGTGTATATTCGGCTTCCTTACTAACACCCAATGAATTGATTTCATCAAGTTCCCTATTCAGTTCTGTATCATCTGATTCTAGTGGAATCGCATCACTATCTGATTCAGTACCACTTCCTCTGCCTGCATCTTCGCCTGCTCTCTTATCTTCCACATCTCCATTGTCGATGACGGATTCTGTGGCTTGTGCTTCGCCAGATACTGCATCTCCAGCTGGTCGTACAGCTGGTTCGCTTCCTCCTCTACCGCTGACATCTTCTCGTACATCTTCCCGAATCTCATCAGCGTCTTGTATCTTGCCGGCTCGTTCTCCTTTAGATAGTTCATCGCCATCCTTCCGTATTTGCCCAGCTTCGTGAGATCCTCCGTCTCGTCCGGCATCTCTATCTGCGGATAAAGCAGTCCGTCCACTTCCTTGTAAGTCATTTCTTCTAACATATCCAATTCTCCTTTCGCTCTCGATTGCCTTTAAGTTACGACTAAATTCTCTAAGAACACTACAGGAGACATCGCATACAATGGAACCAAGACGGTAAATTATCTCTTCGTCTTTGATATTTACGATCTGACTAAAATCCTGTTCTTGCACAGATAAGTCAAATCCGCATCTCGTCCCTACAGCATACATGACACTTGCATATACCAGCTGCTCCATGTCCGTTTCCTGCTGTAAGCCATTGCGTTTCTTACTTTCTTCCTTTATCACACTACCTGATAGCTGCATTAGCTCGGTCATTCGATCTCCGAACTCTTCTTTTATTATAATCCAAACATTTGTTCCTGTAAACTGTTTTAGTATATTTTTTAGAGTCTCTCTGTCGCCATTATCGTACTGCTCAATCTGACCTTCTGATACAAGAAAATCAACATAATCCTTAAGATTTTCTCCATCAAGGTCCCATGTCAGTTTGACATTCTTCCCTCCGGTATCACTGATATCAAAGATATATCTCATGCGTGGATTCAGTGCCCTTGACGGGAAGATAGCGCAGCCTTTCGCACCACGCTTTACATATCTTCCCACCTTTTTCCAGGTATCATAATCTGCCATGAGTGTGCTTTTTTCCGGAGGTCTTTGCGCTGTTACCATAACGATATTGTCAAATTCATAGCGGTATAACTGACCTGCGACCTTTAACACATCCTTCCAGTTCTTTTCTGATCTGGTGATGTTACCAATCTCAGAATCGTATATCGCTTTGACCTTCATATCAACGCCCATACCTTTGTCCTCCTCTACTTAAACATCTCTGCAAACAATCCCTTCAATACCTTTAACTCATCCTTATCCAGCTCGATTGCAAATTCATTGTCGATTGCCTGTTTTTCGCATTTATCCTTTTTCTTTGCAATCTTACGCACCACACGAAGAAGCACATAGCACTCCTTGGACTTTGCAATGCTCTGTTTAAAGGTCAGCTCATCCTCATCGACTGACTTCTGTGTCTGATAGATAATCTCTTTTATCTTATCATTGATACCATCTACTTCCTCAATGGAAATAATAACGGATGCCTTAGAAGCACCCGATCTGTCCCACTCCTTATGAAGTTCCTTTACTAAAAACTCCATGTTCTTAATTACTGTTGTTGAATCACTTTTCATCTTGCTTTTCCTCCGTTTTCTTTTAATGAAGAAGGGAGCTGACCTTCGCTGATAGGCGCAAAATCAACTCCCTTCATGTCCTCTGCTCCAAGGACTATCTGCTCTGCATAATACATATCCATTGCCTTATTGATGGCATCGTCAAGCGACTCTGCCTTTACTTTCTGTACTCGTGAAAGCACTTCTTTTATCTCAACATCAAATTCCTGTTCCATATGATATCGCCTCCTGTAAAAATCTCATCACCGGCTCTTTTCTTCCTTTACCTGTCTTTCCTTAAAGCCTTCATCGTACTTTCCATCTTCCAGCCTGTCGTAAAAACAGTCCTCTTCAATCGTTCCAAAATCCTCATACATCTGGTGAAGGAAGTCATTCTGCAGCTTCTTCGGTACATCATCATCCTTTGACATATCCTGATAAAAATAGAACTTCTGCTTTAGCTTTGCCCTGTAATCATAGATATCCTCTATCTTTTCCGGTGTGCCATACTCCCTCTTGTATGCCTTGAAATTTGTAGTTGAAAGTGTGGAACCTAGATAAATGCCATGCTCCCACGATACCCCGATTGTGGTATTGTCCTTTGTAGGCTTCTCATCCTTCGGATAACGCTTATACTCTGTCGCACCAAGGGCGATTGTAAGGGAACCTGACTTCATATCCATCACCACAAGATTCCTTGGTGATAATGCTTCAAGCACCATGTAATCATGGTCATTGAAGTTATGAAATGTCTGTCCCCTTTCAAATGAGCGGTTCTCCATTTCATAATGCAGGTTAAAATCATCCACCCAGCCCTTATCGGTCATTCCAATCTCCTTAAGCTTTGCAACACATTCATAAGAACTGGCTTCTTTATCAAACCGAAATTCTTTGGAATCGTTATAAAATCCCTGAAGAAAATGTCCCAGCTGAATATCATCCAGACAGAATCTCGCAGATACAGTTACATTTGCTGCCCTGTAATACTCTGTGAAGTTATCTGCTTCACCAAGTGTCCTTCCAAGCTGCAACAAATTGTCTGCAAGCTCTGACATGTCATCAACTGCTATAAAACTCTTATAATCATCCAGAGTCATCAGCATATTTGTCTCTGTTCCCCTGTCGTTTTCTGTTACCAGTATCATATCTTTTAAATCCATTCTTACCTCCAGTCTCAGAGAGGGACTATGCCCTCTCTGCAAATTTCCTGTTATGGTCTTCCTATCACAACAATCTTTCCTGTGCTTGCCACATCTCTGTAGACCACACCAAGACTTTCATTAAGTGCCTCTACCACCTTGCCATTTCCGACATATACTGCCACATGGCTGATGTTCTTATATCTTCCGTTGCTTGTAAAACTGTAGAAGATAAGGTCTCCCGGCTGTAACTCATCAAAGGAGACTGTCTTTCCGGCTTCATCCAGTCCCTGTGCCTCCGCTGCCGCTGTGGTTGCCCCACCGTAACTAATATCCACGCCTGCATCCTTCCATGAATAATAGGCTAAGGAACTGCAGTCATAATAGTTACCGCTGTCTCTTAAATCCTGACTATAAGGAAAGCCAACTCTGTGAAGTGCATAGGAGCAGACTGTTTTCTGCCTGCTGTCTGTAATTTCGTTTAGGATGGCATTGATTTCATCCTCAGTCATGGAGCTTACTCCCGGACTTCCGCCTCCGCCGCCACTTCCGCTTCCGGCATATCCAAGCTGTCCCATAAACTCCGGACTCATGATCTGCTCAAGCATTTCCACATGATCAGAGTTAAACCCATAGACCGAAATCATATCCCTGTACGATTTCAGTGTGACATTCACATACAGAACAGACTTCGTGACAGTAGTCACATTGCCGTCTGCATCCGTTTCTTCCACATCCTTTGTTCCGGTGCTTGTGGTGTATGAACACATATCATTTACAACTGCCTGCAGCCAGCCTTTAGAAGTATCATTCATGACTGTTGCAGTATCTCCGACACCATGCTTGACCATATAGACTGCCATGATGTCATAGTAATTGCTTGGGTTTTCTTCCATACCTTCATAATCCACATATACAAGCTCTCCAAGGTCATATCCGGTATGCTCATTCACTTTCGTATTCACATCCCGGTTAAACTCCTGCACATAAGCACTCGTTACTGTCTGCACGGTATCTCCTGATTCAAGTGGTGGCAGAAATAAAGCAAATGGAGAATTGTAAAGGATTGCTATCACTGCTATAACCGGAACCGCAATCATGGAAACTACAAGAACAAGTAATAAAAGCACCAATCCGATAATCGGTGCAGCTGCCTTTACCCAGGTAATCGCTTTTCGCACAATCAGATCCTTTACCAGCTTTGCCACGCTGTCTGTCTGATTCTCCTGTGCTTTCATCTTATCCAGAAAGAATTTTATCTTCCTGCTCCGGTTGGTCATCTTTTCATCCTTGACCTCTATGGACACACCTGCAGCATATCCGGCTGCCATGCCAATTGCAGTACCAACTCCCGGTGCAACCGCTGTTCCTGCCGCTGTAGCAGCTGCCTTTGTCGCAGTTTTTGTTGCAACCTTGGCAGTAGTCTTTGCTGTTTCTTTTGCCGTCTCTTTAGCTACCGTCTTGGCTGTATCTTTGGCAGCTTTCTTTGCTGTCTTTTTTGCCAGCTTCTTTCCTGCCTCTACCTTCTTGATACGCTTCTTTGCCTCGGCTGCCGCCTTTTTCCTGAAAAGTGCTGCACCCTTAGAAGCAGTTCCGGTAACAGGTCGGCTTGATTCATATGCAAGATATGCTGCCTGCGATACCTCATACCCGCCTTCCACCTGCTCCGTTACTGCCCCGGCTGCAAGTACACCTGTTCTTCCTGCAATGTGAAGATTCGTGTTCTTGGTCTTGATGGAAGTGTTGGATTCTTTAAGGTTTCGCTTGAATCTTGATAATCCCTTATTCTTCGACTCCGACTGATGAATGGTACTCTTGCGATAGGACTTCTTTCTATCCGTATCAGTTACCTTTGCACCAGCTGTCTTAGGACCTCTCTCTACTGTATAGATGTTACTCCCCTTAATCTTGGCTCCCTTCGGTTCGTGGGCATGAATCTTGGCTTTCTCCTTGGTGTGAATGACCATTGGCTTGTCATCCACTTTCTTTATCTTCAAAATCCTCACCTTCTTTCATTCAATATGCAAAATAGCCACCCAGCTTCCCGGATGGCTATGCTTTGAGGTCGCAAATTGCGACCTCTATCAACATTATTCGACATTATTCTGCATTTCACGCTTCTTCTGTTCTGCAATCTTCTCGTGAATATTGGTGTTGTACAGTCTGTAGAGGTCTGTATCCTTGCTAATCTGATTATCAAACGGAATCACCACCGAGCCACACTTGATAAGTCCCATTCCCGATGCGGTATTGGTTACAAATCTAAGCTGTGCCTCTGATACTCCGATAACCTCTGCCATCTTGGAACTGTCTGTATTCGCCTGCTTTAAAAGTGCCACAAACTCTGAGTTTGCAAGCATTGTGGTTGCTGTGTAATTCTGCAACAGATCAACGACATTCTGCGTGATACCGGTACAAAGACCTCCCTGCTTTCTTACTTTCTTCCATAGCTGCTGCAGATATTTTGCAGAATACTCCGAATTAAGCAGGACATGGAACTCATCAATATAGAGCCATGTTGCCTTGCCTCTCTTACCATTCTCAACAATCCTGTTCTGAATGGACTCCATCATAACAAGCATTGTGATAGGACTATACTCTGTACTTTTTGTCCTGAAACAGATTTGTAAAGACACTGTCTTTAATCGTATATTTTGCTATATCTGTTTCGTTTAACCTATCCATTATCGTATTTTTATTCTCCAAAACATCACCTCTCCTTAATTTTATACCATTCTCTACAATGTCTGCATCAACTCATTTTCTATTTCTTTTATATCTTCCGGTGTCAGACTTGTAAAAAACTGAGGTATATCCTCTATTGATAACTTCCCTGCTTTTATCATTTTTACTGCATTTTCTTTTGTTGCTTTTTTTGTTGCCTCTTGTGCTGCTTTTTTTGCTGCTTCTTCTGCTGCCTCTTTTGCTGCATGATATTTTTCATACTCAATATACTCACGCAATATTTCTTTTTCATCATACATAGCCAACATAATAGATACAACCTCCTTTTCCCTGCTTTGCAAATATTCTCTTAATACATTTTTATCCTTGCAAATGCGAATTGTCTCCATGATTGTTTCCCTTGTTCTTCCATACTGTTTCATCTGCTCATTATAAACCTTTGTAAATGTCACATATTGGCTTATAATATCATCTTCATCCGTTCCATATAATACCTTAACT
>ERZ1027072.363-NODE-363-length-13107-cov-6.170932_pt1 | contig 13107 bp, 8 predicted proteins | sample MGYA00519418_ERZ1027072 | MGnify/ENA primary metagenome ERZ1027072 (study PRJEB26926, sample SAMN06164764) | human gut metagenome | biome: ENVO:00009003; feature: ENVO:2100002; material: ENVO:00002003 | host: Homo sapiens | place: USA | collected 2012 ...
TAGATATATCAGAGGGAATAAATTATAGGTAAATTATGACAAATTTTATTTTTATGTTATAATGGAAAATATTTTGATTGAAAGGCACATGAGCTAATGAGTTTAAATGAAGTATCTATAAAAATACCGGGCGAATATATACCAAACGTCTTTGGGCAGTTTGATGCATTCGCCAAGAAAATAGAGCGCACACTGCACGTAACGCTTGTCTTAAGAGATGATTCCTTAAAGATTATCGGAGCGCAGGGAAATATTGATGGGGCAAAAGAGGTGTTCGAGCAGCTCATTGCGCTGGCTGAGAGAGGCAACGTCATTACAGAGCAGAACGTAAACTATGCACTTGCACTTTTAGAGGAGCATAGAGGCAGTGAGATTGTTGAGATTGACAAGGATATCATTTGTCACACAATAAATGGCAAGCCTGTAAAGCCAAAAACCATAGGCCAGAAGGAATATGTCGACGCAATCAGGAAAAAGATGATTGTGTTTGGCATGGGTCCTGCCGGAACAGGAAAGACCTATCTTGCCATGGCAATGGCTATAACAGCTTTTAAAAATGAGCAGGTGGGCCGTATTATTCTGACACGCCCTGCGATTGAAGCAGGCGAGAAGCTTGGCTTTCTGCCGGGAGATCTGCAGAGCAAGATTGACCCATATTTGAGACCGTTGTACGATGCTCTTTATCAGATAATGGGAGCTGAAAGCTTCCAGCGCAACATGGAAAAGGGCCTTATTGAGGTGGCTCCTCTTGCATACATGAGAGGCCGTACACTTGACAATGCATTTATCATACTTGATGAGGCACAGAATACAACTCCTGCACAGATGAAGATGTTTCTTACACGAATCGGCTTTGGCTCAAAGGTTGTCGTGACAGGTGATGCGACACAAAAGGATCTTGCACCGGGAGCAAAATCAGGGCTTGATGTGGCACTTAGGGTGCTTAAAAACATAGATGATATAGGCATATGCAATCTGACAAGCAAGGATGTCGTGCGTCATCCGCTTGTACAAAAAATCGTTCAGGCTTATGATGATTATGAAAATAAGCAGACTGCAAAGACTGCAAGAAAGCAGAGGAAGAGCAATAAATGAGTTTTTTTATCGAAAAAGAAGTAGAATGCAATTTTAATTTTGATTATGAAAAGGTCGCAGAAGCTGTTGTTTCTGCTTCACTTGAGCACGAAAGCTTTCCGTATGAGGCGGAGGTTAATTTGACACTGACAGACAATAAAGGGATACATGCCATCAATAAGGAGTACAGACAGATAGACAGGCCTACAGATGTACTGTCTTTTCCGATGCTTTCATATGAAACACCCGGAGATTTTTCTTTCCTTTCAGATGAGAATGAGGATGATTTCAATCCTGATACAGGAGAGGTCATGCTAGGCGACATTATCATATCCGTCGACAAAGTAAAGGAGCAGGCATTAGAATACGGACACAGCGAAAAAAGAGAGTTTGCCTTTCTGATTACACACAGCATGCTTCATCTGTTCGGATATGACCACATGGAGGCTGATGAGGCAGCCGTAATGGAAGAGCACCAGAGAAAAATACTTGACGCTTTAGGTATAACACGCTAATATTTAAGCTGGTTATCAATTGAAACAGAGGATTTTATAAATGTCTAAAAAAAACAATGGGGCAAGTAATGCCTTAGTACAGGGCTCCATACTTGCCGTAGCATCTATTATAAGCAGAATAATAGGACTCATATATCGTATTCCGATGCAGCGTATATTGGGCGATATCGGAATCGGCTATTATTCCACAGCCTTTGAAATATATAATGTCATGCTTATTATATCATCATACAGCTTACCACTTGCCGTATCAAAGATGGTTTCAGCCCAGATGGCAAAAAAGAGGCGGACTGCGACCTATCAGATACTTAAGTGCGCTCTGCTTTTTGCAACCATCAGTGGAACAACGGTTGCACTCATACTGTTTTTTGGTGGCAATTTTTTTGCAACAACGCTTCTTAACACACCATACAGTATTTTTGCCTTAAGAGTACTGGCTCCGGGGCTTTTGGTAGTTGCAGTGCTCGGCGTTATCAGAGGCTTTTTCCAGGGACTGGGTACTATGATGCCGAGTGCCGTCTCACAGATAATAGAGCAGATAGTAAATGCCATAGTCAGTGTATGGGCTGCATATGTGCTATACCGTACAGGTACAAGGATTGGCGCAGTGCTTGGTGACAAGGAACACTATGCCGCAGCATATGGTGCAGCCGGTGGTACACTTGGAACAGTGCTTGGCTCTGTAGCGGCTCTTTTATTTGTAGTATTTATCTTTGCCATCTATATGAAGGTGTTCAAGAGGCAGATGAAAAGAGAACGAAATGTCAGGGTGAGCTCATTTGGCTACACAATGAAGATTCTTGTAATTACGGTTATTCCTGTCCTTTTAAGTACTACTATATACAATATCAGTGGTATTATCGACCAGGGTATTTTCAAGCAGGTTGCACTGCTTCAGGGATACACTCAGAATGATATAGACGTATGGTGGGGTGTATACACCGGAAAGTACAAGCTTTTAATCAATGTGCCTATATCCATAGCATCAGCTATGGCAGCATCCTTTGTGCCGGTGCTTACAGGCGCATATCACAGGGACGATATGGAAGCAGTGAGAGGACAGATTAATCTTTCCACACGCTTTATCATGGTTGTCGCATTCCCATGTGCAGTAGGGCTTGCCGTGTTTGGACTTCCTATATTTAATATACTGTTCTCAAGCACCCGTGCAACAAATGCTGAGGCATCACTTATGATGTATGTCGGTGCGGTTGCGGTAGTATTTTACTCGCTTTCCACTCTGTCCAACGGACTACTGCAGGGCATTGACAGGCTCAAAGTTCCTGTAATCAACGCTGCGATATCCATTGTAGCGCATGTCATAGTACTCATACTGCTTATGCTCATATTCAGACTCAATATACATGCAGTTGTGCTTGCCAATACATTTTTTGCATTGCTCATGTGTTTTATGAACAGCATGGCTTTAAAGAAGTACAGCGGCTTTAAGCAGGAAATAAAAAAGACCTTTATCATACCTGCCATCAGCTCGCTCATAATGGGAGTTATTTCGTATATAGTATACTTTATACTTTACAAGGCCTGTCATATTGAGATTATCGCCTTCATTCTTGCTGCAATCATTGCGGTTATCTCATATGCAGTGGCGCTGCTTTTACTCAAGGGACTGACTGAGGATGAGCTTAGACATTTTCCAAAGGGCACACTTATCATAAAAGTGGCAAAAAAATGTCATTTATTATAAAATTGAATAAATAACAAAAATTTACAGATACTGATTTTGAGGTGATAATATGAAAAGCAAAATCAGTATCTGTTTTTTAACTATTGTTGTAATTCTTCTTGCACTTGTTATGATAGAAAAAATCAATACGCAAAGAGCAGCAGACAAGGCTGCGATAATTGCACAAAGCAATGAAAATGATAAAAAAGAAAAAAATGAAAAAGAAAGCCTTCTGACATCAAATGAGGCTAAGAATGCAAAATACTGCATCAAAAATGACTCCGGAATGCTGTCTGTATACAACGCCACTGCAAGTGAAAAATACTTTGACACAGGCGTGTATTTTGAAGAACTGCCAGATGAAGCAAAAAATAAGGTTACAAACGGACTCTACTTTTTTAACGAAACTGATTTGTACGATTTTCTTGAAAGCTATTCAAGTTAATGTTAAAATAAATCAGTTAGGGGAAAGAATATGTACGATGTAATTATAATAGGTGCCGGTGCATCCGGGCTGATGGCGGCAGCAGTTGCTGCATCAAAGGGAGCACGTGTGGCACTTTTAGAGCACAAGGATGATATAGGAAAGAAAATACTTGCAACAGGAAACGGCAGATGTAATTTCACAAACACTGATATGTCTGTAAATAAGTTTCACGGCAGTAAAGCACTGATTAAAAACGGGTTGTCGCAATTTAATTATGCAGACACAATACGTTTTTTTAAAGAACTTGGAATACCTGCATATGACAATGCAGGCTACATTTATCCAAATTCAAGACAGGCTGCATCTGTTGTGGCAGCCTTTCGCATGGAGCTTATGAGGCTTCATGTGGATGTGAAAACAGGCATTAGTATTACAGGAATCAAGACTGCAGGGATTACGACTAAAGACACAAAGTCTGCTGCTAATCCGGCAACTAATAAGAAGACAGATGACCGGACCGGTTACTGCATCCAAACAGACAAGGGCAGCTTTAAGTCCAAAAGGCTTATCATAGCGTGTGGCCTTACGGCTTCCCCGAAGCTTGGAAGTGACGGAAGCCTGTTTCAACAGATAGAAGCTCTCGGACATCATATCCAAAAGCCATTACCCGCGCTTTGCGGCTTTAGCTGTGATGGTCTTAATTTCAAAAAAATCACAGGTGTCAGGTGCGATGCCACCGTCGCTTCCGTGATAGACGGTCAAATGACAGAGCAAAATACAGGGGAGCTGCAGTTAGCTGACTATGGCATCTCAGGCATCCCGGTTTTTCAGATTTCAAGTCTTATGTCAAGAGCCCTCGATAAAGGTCAAAGGGTCGAGGTGATAATTGATTTTTTGCCTGCTTTCAGTGATGATGAGCTTAACGGATACATAAAGGACAGAAGCATTACAACGACAGACAACCGCTCGCTAAATGAGATGCTTAACGGACTTTTAAACAATAAGCTTCTTCTTGAGCTGATACACAAATCAGGTGTATCTCCTGACAAAAAGGGAAGGCTGTTGACAGATGATGATTGTAAAAGTCTCACCCGCTCAATAAAGCATACAGCCGTTTCGGTAAAAAAGCCAAGAGGAGCCGAATTTGCACAGGTGTGTGCAGGCGGCATATGTACAAAGGAAATAGATGTACGTACATTGGAGTCCAAAATCCATCCGGGGCTTTACTTTTGCGGCGAGCTGCTTGATGTGGACGGCATATGCGGTGGCTATAATCTGCAGTGGGCATGGACAAGTGGATATATAGCAGGAGAAATGCAGTAAATGATTAAAATTAACCAGATAAAGCTCCCCGTCACGCACAGTGATGAGGCATTAAAAAAGAAAATAATAAAAATGCTTAAGCTCAATGCCAAGACAGGCTTCACATACCGCATATTAAAGAAATCACTTGACGCGCGTAAAAAGCCTGAGCTGTTCTATACATATTCAGTTGCTGTAGAGATAGAGGATACAAAAAATAGCGAAGAAGCAATTGTAAAAAGAGCAGCCAGCTCATCTGTGCTCATATATAAAGAAAAAGAGTACATGATACCTGCATGCGGCCATATACCGCTTGACAGGCGACCTGTTATTGCAGGGGCAGGTCCTGCAGGGCTGTTTTGTGCATATATATTGGCAGAGGCAGGTTTTAGCCCGATAGTTATCGAGCGTGGCAGCCGAGTTGAGAAAAGAACCTGCGATGTACAAAAATTCTGGGAGAGCGGCATACTTAATCCCAAAAGCAATGTACAGTTTGGTGAGGGCGGTGCCGGAACCTTTTCAGACGGCAAGCTGAATACATCCGTAAAGGATCCTTCGGGCAGAAATCGTCTTGTGCTTGAGACATTTGTGCGCTTTGGGGCAGATCCGTCCATACTTTATGACAACAAGCCACATATTGGTACTGATATACTTTCAGAAGTAATTATCAACATGCGTGAGTTTTTGGTTGACAAAGGGGCTACATTTGTATTTGACACCTGTGTAAACAATCTTGACATAGTTTCCCAAAAGCTATTAAGTGTTTACACGGATTCTGACAGTAACAGTAATAGTGAGATAAAGACAGATGTGTGCGTTCTGGCACTCGGACACAGCGCCAGAGATACATTTGATATGCTTTACAATAAAGGCTTTGATATGGAGTGCAAGAGCTTTGCAGTCGGCTTTCGCGTTGAGCATCCGCAGCGCATGATAGATGAATCACAGTACGGTATTCAAAAGAAAATCATACTTCCGCCAAGCCCATACAAGGTCACATCCAATTTTCCGAATGGCAGAGGAGTCTATTCATTCTGCATGTGTCCGGGAGGATATGTGGTCAACTCATCGTCAACCGAAAATCACACGGTGGTTAACGGCATGAGCTATCACGACAGAAACAGCAAAAATGCGAACAGTGCCATCATAGTATCTGTTTCGCCGAAGGATTTCGGAGCAGATGATGCCCTCGCCGGAGTGAGATATCAGGAAAAGCTTGAGACAGAAAATTATAAGCGAGGCAATGGTTTAATACCACAGCAGCTTTTTGGTGATTTCTGTGATGACAGATTAACAACAGCATACGGTGATTTTGACTCCTGTACAAAGGGAAGCACAGTCTTTGCAAAGCTGAACGGACTGATGAACGCTGACATGGAGCAGTCGTTCAAGCTTGGAATGGAACATTTTGGTCATCTGATACATGGCTTTGACAGAAAAGATGCAATTTTGTCCGGTATGGAGACACGTACATCTTCTCCGCTTCGCATAAAAAGAGATGAATCCTTTGAGAGCAACATCTTAGGGGTCTACCCTTGCGGAGAGGGCGCAGGCTATGCGGGAGGCATTACATCTGCGGCAATCGACGGCATAAAGGTCGCAGAAGCAATTATTAAAAAATATAGGCCGGATTTTAAATAATATTTATACGCATGAATAATATTTATACACGTAAAGAGAGGAAATATTCGTGGCAGAAGTATCACCAATGATGCAGCATTATCTGCAGACAAAAGAACAATATAAGGATTGTATTTTATTTTATCGCTTAGGAGACTTCTATGAGATGTTTTTTGACGATGCGATAATGGTTTCAAAGGAGCTTGAGCTCACACTCACAGGCAAAAACTGCGGACTTGAAGAAAGAGCTCCTATGTGTGGAGTACCGTTTCACGCGGCAGACTCATATATCAACAGACTCGTATCAAACGGTCACAAGGTAGCTATCTGTGAGCAGATGGAGGATCCAAAGCAGGCAAAGGGAATCGTAAAGCGAGAGGTAATCCGTGTTGTGACACCGGGCACAAACACTGATATGGCTTCTTTAGATGAGGCAAAAAACAATTACATAATGTCGATTGTATACACTGAGGACAAATACGGCATAGCGACCTGTGATGTCACAACAGGTGATTTTTTTACGACAGAGGTGGATGCGGAAAGAAAGCTGTTAGATGAGGTGAGCAGATTTAATCCATCGGAAATCATATGCAACGAAGCCTTCTACATGAGTGGAATAGATGTTGACGATATGAAAAACAGATTATCAATTACTGTTTCAGCACTCGACTCATGGTATTTTTCTGATGGTCTTGCAAATGAGACACTGCTTTCACATTTCCATGTACAGACAATAAATGCTCTGGGGCTTGAGGATTATGAGAGTGGAGTCATAGCTGCCGGCGCCCTGTTAAAGTACCTTTATGAGACGCAGATGAACTCGCTCGACAATATACTTGAGCTTCATCCGTACTCAATAGGCAAATATATGATAATAGACAGCTCATCAAGACGTAATTTGGAGCTTGTAGATACCCTTCGTGAAAAGCAAAAGAGAGGCTCACTGCTTTGGGTACTCGACAAGACACGCACGGCTATGGGAGCAAGACTGCTTCGCACCTATGTCGAGCAGCCTCTTATCGAAAAGTCAGAGATAATAAAGCGCCAGAAGCTTATCGAAGCACTTAATGCAAACGAAATAACAAGAGATGAAATCAGGGAATACCTTAATCCTATTTATGACCTTGAGCGTCTCATCACAAGAATCACCTACCATTCAGCCAATCCGCGCGACCTTATTGCCTTCAGGGATTCTTTAAAAATGCTTCCACCAATAAAGCAGCAGCTTTCAGACATACCGTGTGAGCTTACCGATGAGATTAATGAAGAGTTCGACGAGCTTAAGGATATATATGAGCTTTTACTTTCATCCATTGAGGATGAGCCTCCTATCTCACAGCGCGACGGAGACATCATAAAAGCAGGCTACAACGAGGAGGTTGACCGTCTTCGAGACGCAAAAACCAAGGGAAAGACATGGCTTGCTGAGCTTGAAGCCGGTGAGCGTGAAAAAACCGGCATCAAAAACTTAAGAATCAAGTATAACAAGGTATTTGGATATTACCTTGAGGTCACAAACTCCTTCAAGGATTTAGTTCCTGATTATTATGTGAGAAAACAGACACTCACCAATGCAGAGCGCTACATAACACCGGAGCTTAAGGAGCTTGAGGATACCATTCTCGGAGCTGAAGACAGGCTCACATCACTTGAGTATGAGCTGTTTCGTGATGTAAGAAAACAGATTTCCGACAATGTTTCAAGGATTCAGAAAACAGCCAGAGCTATAGCACAGATTGATGTTTTTGCTTCGCTTGCGCTTGTTGCCAGTCAGAATAATTACTGCAAGCCAAAGATAAATGAAAGCGGAATAATAGACATAAAAAACGGACGTCATCCTGTAGTTGAAAAAATGATTACAAATGACATGTTTATAGAAAACGATACATATCTGGATCAGCACAAAAACAGAATCTCAATCATCACAGGGCCAAACATGGCCGGTAAATCCACCTACATGAGACAGACAGCACTTATCGTTCTCATGGCACAGATTGGAAGCTTTGTACCTGCACAAACTGCAAATATCGGTATTGTAGACCGTATCTTCACGCGAGTCGGTGCATCTGACGACCTTGCAAGCGGACAAAGTACATTTATGGTTGAGATGAACGAGGTGGCAAATATATTAAGAAATGCAACCTCAAAATCCCTGCTGATTCTTGATGAGATTGGACGAGGCACGAGTACATTTGACGGACTAAGCATCGCCTGGGCAGTTGTAGAGCACATAAGCAATCCAAAGCTCCTCGGCGCAAAGACGCTTTTTGCAACGCATTATCACGAGCTCACCGAGCTTGAGGGCAAGCTTGACAGTGTAAACAACTACTGCATCGCTGTAAAGGAAAAGGGCGATGATATAGTATTCCTAAGAAAAATCGTAAAGGGAGGAGCTGACAGAAGCTACGGCATACAGGTTGCAAAGCTTGCAGGTCTGCCTGATTCAGTCATAGAGCGTGCCAAGGAAATCGCAGAACAGCTTCTTGCAAATGATATCACAGATACTGTAAAAAGCATATCCGTTGACAATGGCCACAAGCATAAAAAGGAGCATCTTGACGAGGTTGATATGACACAGATTTCGCTTTTCGACACAGTGAAGGATGATGATATAATTGACGAGCTTCGAAGCATAGACATAGGCAACATGACACCACTTGATGCGTTAAACAAGCTGTATCAGCTCCAGAACAAGGTTAAAAACCGCTGGTAGAAAGGATTAAAATGCCAAATATTGCCATATTAAATCAGGAAACAATAGATAAAATAGCTGCAGGAGAGGTTGTTGAGCGTCCGTGCTCCGTGGTTAAAGAGCTGGTGGAAAATGCCATAGATGCAGGCTCCACAGCCATCACTGTTGAGATAAAGGAGGGCGGAATCTCATTTATCCGTATCACTGACAATGGCTGCGGAATTGAAAGAGACCAGGTTGCGGTTGCATTTTACCGTCACAGCACGAGTAAAATCCGCTCGGCAGAGGATTTACTTACTGTAAAGTCACTCGGTTTCAGAGGTGAGGCGCTGTCAAGCATCTCGGCCGTTGCCCGCGTTGAGCTTATCACAAAAACCTACGATGAGCTCGGCGGCACCAGATATGTGATCGAAGGCTCAAAGGAGCTTTCCAACGAGGAAATCGGTGCTCCGGACGGTACTACCTTCATAGTAAAGGATTTGTTTTATAATGTTCCGGCAAGACGTAAGTTTTTAAAGACAGCACAGACAGAGGGCAGCTACATAAGCGATATGGTTGAAAAGCTTGCACTTTCGCATCCCGATATATCGTTTAAGTTCATAAACAATAACCAGACAAAGCTTCACACCTCCGGAAACGGCAACAGAAAGGATATCATATACCATATATTCGGCCGCGAGATATCGTCATCACTGCTTGAGGTGAAGCATGAATGCGAATACTTTAAGGTGGAGGGCTTTATAGGAAAGCCTGTCATCACGAGGGGCAACAGAAATTATGAGAATTATTTCATAAACGGCAGGTATGTAAAGAGCAATATATTGTCACGTGCAATAGAGGAGGCCTACAAGAGCTTTCTAATGCAGCATCAGTATCCGTTTACAGTGCTTTACTTTACATTTTTCAGTGAGCTGGATGTCAACGTGCATCCGACCAAGATGGAGCTTCGTTTCGACAACAACAATGAGATATATGTCGAATTGTGTGACACAATATATGCAATTTTATCTCGTAAGGAAATGATTCCCGAGGTGCCTGTAGACAGTACTCCAGCGCCTAAAAAGATAGTGCATGAGTATAAGGAGCCAATACCGGAGCCGTTTGAGAAGAGGCGTATCAATGAGGTGAGGGCAGCGGAATCAAGGAGCGTGTACGGACAGAGCGTGACGTCAGCAGCAACAGAACCTGCTGCAAAAGCGCCTGCTGTTAATGAGCAACTCACAGATAACACATCAAAGCTGCAGACTGCTAAAGCATCTGCATCTGCGCTTGTTGCAGGCACCGGCAATTCAGTGGAACTAACGCCTGAGACTTCCACCGCGTATGAACCAGCACAGGTTGTCACCGGCACCCAGCAGACACTTGGGGATTACGACAAGGTTTTTCTTACAGAAAGCGCCAAGAAACAGTTTTCCATCATAGGCCAGCTCTTTAAGACCTACTGGCTGATAGAGTTTGAGGACAAGCTGTACATCATAGACCAGCATGCCGCTCATGAAAAGGTACTGTATGAAAAAACGATGGCAAGACTTGCCAATAAGGATTTCACATCACAGCGCATAAGCCCTCCGATTGTCATGACACTTGATGCCAGGGAATGTGAGATGCTTGAGAAATACAGGCCGCAGATAGAACAGTTTGGCTATGAGGTGGAGCATTTTGGCGGCAAGGAATACATGATCAGTGCAATTCCAGATAATTTGTTTAACATAGATATGAAGGATCTGTTTATAGAGATGCTCGATGATTTTTCCAATGCGACAGGCAGGCAGACTCCTGATATCATCACGGAAAAGGTCGCATCCATGTCGTGCAAGGCAGCAGTCAAGGGCAATGACAAGCTTACTCTTCCTGAGATAAATAAGCTGATAGATGAGCTTTTGTCACTCGACAATCCTTACAACTGCCCACACGGCAGACCAACCATCATCTCTATGAGCAAATATGAGATAGAAAAGAAATTCAAACGTATCGTATGACAACATACACATTTGGACTGAGGTGCAATATGACACAAAAACCGATGATTGTCCTGACAGGACCGACAGCAGTAGGAAAGACAGCTCTATCGATTGAGCTTGCAAAAAAAATAAATGGTGCTATAATATCCGCGGATTCCATGCAGGTATACAAATACATGGATATAGGCTCTGCGAAGGTTACAGTCGATGAGATGGACGGCATAAAGCACTATCTGATAGATGAGCTTGAGCCATCTGACGAGTTCAATGTATTTATCTTCAAGGATATGGCAAAAAAAGCACTTAATGAGATATACGAAGCAGGAAAGATACCGATAGTTGTCGGCGGCACCGGCTTTTATATACAGGCACTTTTGTATGACATTGATTTCACAAAGCAGGATGTGGATGAGGCATACAGAAAAAGCCTTTACGACTTTGCTAACGAGCACGGAAACCATGCACTGCATGAAAAGCTTAAGGATATCGACCCTGCATCCTACGAGAGCATCCATGAGAATAACGTAAAGCGCGTCATCAGGGCAATTGAATACTATCACACCTGCCATGAGCCGATTTCAAAGCACAATGAGACTGAAAGAGCCAAGCAGTCTCCATACAGCTTTGCCTATTTTGTACTGGATGATGTAAGACAAAGACTCTATGAGAGGATAGATAAGAGAGTTGATATCATGGTTTCAAACGGACTTGTCGATGAGGTGAAAAAGCTAAAGGCAATGGGCTGTACGAGCGATATGGTATCCATGAAGGGCATAGGATATAAGGAAATCCTTGCATATCTCGATGGAGAATATTCACTTGATGAGGCTGTGGACAAGGTAAAGCTTGAGTCAAGGCGTTTTGCAAAGAGACAGCTAACCTGGTTTAGGAGAGAAAAAGATACCATATGGATAGAAAAAAATGAATATTCATATGATAATAATAAAATATTAAATAAAATACAAGAAATTTTAGCAGAAAAGAGGATTATAATTTGTTAGATACCAATGAAGCCATTTACAGGCAGTATGAGACACTTGGAATATCAAAGGAGGTTTTGGATTTCGGAACCTCTGTAGAAAAGGAGCTTAAGGAGCGTTTTGACAAAATAGACACAAATGCTGAGTATAATCAGCTTAAGGTCATAGCCGCCATGCAGAAAAACAAGGTGAGCGCAGAGTGCTTCCAGGCATCAAGCGGCTACGGCTACAATGACCTCGGAAGGGATACACTTGAGAGAGTGTACGCAGACTGTTTTGGCGCAGAAGATGCACTTGTAAGGCCTCAGATCACCTGTGGCACACATGCACTTGCACTTGCACTCATGTCAAACCTGCGCCCGGGTGATGAGCTTTTAAGCCCTGTCGGAAAGCCTTACGATACACTTGAAGAGGTAATAGGCATACGCCCTTCAAAGGGCTCACTTGCTGAGTACGGCATAACATATGCGCAGGTTGACCTACTGCCTGACGGTGAGTTTGACTATGACGGAATAAAGAAAGCCATCAATGAAAAAACGAAGCTTGTCACAATCCAGCGCTCAAAAGGCTATGCTACAAGACCTACACTTTCGGTAAAAAGAATAGGCGAGCTCATTGCTTTTGTAAAGAGCATAAAGCCTGATGTGATCTGTATGGTCGATAACTGCTACGGTGAGTTTGTCGAGGATACAGAGCCTATCCAGGTTGGAGCGGACATGATGGTTGGCTCGCTGATCAAAAATCCGGGAGGCGGACTTGCACCAATCGGAGGCTATATTGTCGGCAAAAAGGAATGTGTTGAAACTGTCTCTTATACACATCTGACGCTGCCGACGAAGCTAGAAGTGTAGA
>ERZ1027072.367-NODE-367-length-13070-cov-6.638571_pt1 | contig 13070 bp, 12 predicted proteins | sample MGYA00519418_ERZ1027072 | MGnify/ENA primary metagenome ERZ1027072 (study PRJEB26926, sample SAMN06164764) | human gut metagenome | biome: ENVO:00009003; feature: ENVO:2100002; material: ENVO:00002003 | host: Homo sapiens | place: USA | collected 2012 ...
TGTATAAGAGACAGGCTTCAAGTGGAGAAGGCTTTTCAGGCCAACCCCGAAGCAAAGAAAGGCAATATGAACCGGCACTATCAGAAGCAGCGCATTAAGAAAGATTATGCCGCAGCATGGAAATCCGGTTCGCAGACGGCCAGCACTGCATCGGCAAAGGCCGGGAAGACGGTTCGTGAAAAGGCATCTGACAAGGTAAAGGAGTTTTTCTCCAAGAACAAAAAGGTCTTTCTCTGGATCGGCGCAGGAGTGGCGTGTATCGTCCTCTTTGCTGCCGGTTTTAGCTCCTGCACTGCAATGTTTTCTCAGGCCGGTTCCTCCGTGATGGCAACCTCCTATCTCAGCGAGGATGACGCGATGCTGGGGGCTGAGGCACAATATTGTGACATGGAAGCAGAACTGCAAGACTATCTGGACAACTACGAAGCTACCCATGACTATGACGAATATCACTTCGATCTGGATGAGATTGAGCATGACCCTTATGTTCTGGTGTCTATCCTCTCAGCCCTCAACGAAGGGCAATTTACTCTTGATGGAGTACAGGGAATGCTCGAAATGCTTTTTGAAAAGCAATATATCCTCACCGAAGAGGTGGTGGTTGAGACGCGATACCGCACAGAAACGAGATATGACAGTGAGGGAAACCCTTATCCTGTGGAAGTTCCATATGACTACTATATCTGCTATGTCACACTGGAAAACTTCAACCTCAGCCATGTGCCGGTCTATATCATGAGCGAAGATGAGTTGTCTCTGTATTCAGCGTATATGTCTACTTTGGGCAACCGTGAGGACTTGTTCGGAGACTCAGAGTATGTGGACAAGTACATCACAAACCCTCCGGCTGATTATGATGTCCCGGCAGAATATCTGGATGATGCCACCTTTGCCACGCTTTTGTCCGAAGCAGAAAAGTATATCGGCTACCCATATGTCTGGGGAGGCAGCAATCCCAGCACATCCTTTGACTGCTCGGGCTTTGTTTCCTATGTGCTGACCAACAGCGGATTGTGTAATACGGGACGGCTCGGTGCGCAGGGGCTTTATAACATCTGTACCCCTGTCTCTGATCCGCAGCCCGGCGATCTGGTATTCTTTGTCGGCACATACGATACCCCCGGCGTTTCCCATGTGGGAATTTATGTGGGAGATCAGGTCATGTTGCACTGCGGAGATCCGATCCAGTACACATCCATTGCTTCTTCCTACTGGCAGAACCATTTTTACGCCTATGGAAGACCGCCCTATTAAGAGAAAGGAGACCACTGTATGAATCCGAAATACCAGAAGGTTTGCACCGAAATCGACAAAACCGAAAAGAAAATCTCGGACCTGCAGCAGCAGCTCAAGGAACTGCGCGACAAGAAGACCGAGATGGAAAACCTTGAAATCATCAACACTGTCCGTGCAATGGTGATGGATAAGGGGGAAATCATGGCGTTCCTTGCTGCCATGCAGAAGGGAGACGCCAAGCAACCCATTGAGGAACCGATGATGGAGGTGGATGAGAATGCGTAAGAAAACCATTCGTCTGCTGGCGATGCTGGCGCTCTGTATGGCCGTTGTGTGCAGTTTCTCTGTGACAGCCTTCGCCTATGCGGAGGACACCGAACAGGATCTTCCTGTCACGGAAGCTACCCAGCCGGAGGAAACGCCCAAGCCTGACCCTGAGCCGGAGGAAGTACCGGAAACCATTACTCCGGGTGAACCGATTGACGATACCGGTAATGCCTATACCCGCGATCTGCTGTATGACAAGGCCACCAACAAGCAGTTTATCACCATCCAGACCAAAAGCGGCAGCACCTTCTATGTGGTAATTGACTATGATGCACCCGTCAATGAGGATGAGGAACAATACCAGACCTATTTCCTCAACATGGTGGATGAGGCGGATCTGCTTGCGTTGATGGATGAAGAAGCCGTTTCCGCTTTGAAAACCTGTACCTGTTCGGAAAAATGTGTTGCGGGGGCGATTGATACGAGTTGCCCCGTATGCAAGAACAACATGAGTGAATGTACCGGTACTGCACCCGAAACGGAAGAGCCTGCTGCTCCACCTACCGAAGAAGTTGAAGAGCCGGAGACCGGCGGCAGCAACCTCGGCATGATTCTGGTAGTGGTGCTGATTGTTGGAGCCGGTGGTGCTGCGTACTATTATTTCAAGTTCGTCAGGGGCAAAAAGCAAAAGGACGAAGACCTGGACTTCTACGATGATGAAGGCTATGAGGAAGAGCCGTACATCAATGAGGATGAGCAGCCTGAATTTGAAGAGGACGAGGAAACGGAGGCTGACAAGGATTGATTTTAGTGGTCGCAGAAAAACCCAGTGTTGCGCAGACCATCGGCAAGGTTCTCGGCGCAACCAGCCGAAAAGACGGCTATTGGGAGGGTGAAGGCTATCTTGTTTCGTGGTGCGTCGGCCATCTGGTCGGCCTTGCCGATGCGTCGGTGTATGACCAGCGGTACGCCAAATGGAGATACGACGATCTGCCCATTATACCGGAGGAATGGCTGTATGAAGTCCCGAAGGACAAAATGCAGCAATTCAAAGTGCTGTCTGCTCTCATGAAGGACAAGCGTGTCACCGAGCTTGTGTGCGCGACGGATGCTGGGCGTGAGGGTGAGCTGATATTCCGTCTGGTCTATCAGAAAGCCGGATGCAGAAAGCCCTTTAAGCGACTGTGGATCAGTTCCCTTGAAGACAGCGCGATCCGGGACGGCTTCCAGCATCTCCGGGACAGCTCAGAGTTTGACCGGCTTTATGAAGCGGCGCTCAGCCGCTCAAAGGCAGACTGGATTGTCGGAATCAATGGGACGAGGCTTTTTTCCACTCTGTATCACAAAAAGCTGGTGGTTGGGCGTGTCCAGACCCCTACGCTTGCCATGCTGGTCGAGCGCGACGGAAAGATTACCACTTTCCGCAAAGAGAAGTATTTCAATGTCCATATTCAGAAGGATAGCCTGAAAGCCAGCTTGGAAAAGCTCAAAACCGAAGAAGAGGCAAAGAGGATTGCGGAGGCTTGCGATAAAAAGCAAGCCTCCGTTTCTTCTCTCAAGAAGGAGCGAAAGACAGTAAACCCACCGAAACTCTATGACCTCACTACCTTGCAGCGGGAAGCAAACCGCTATTTCTCGTTTACCGCCCAGCAGACCCTTGATTTGGTTCAGTCCCTCTATGAAAAGAAGCTGCTGACCTATCCGCGAACTGACAGCCAGTTCATCACCGATGACATGGAAGGGACAGTCCGACAGGTTATCAGCATCCTTTGCCGAAAACTGCCTCTGTTTGATGGCGTTGCGTATACTCCCGACATTGACCGTATCAGCAATAACGCAAAGGTTACGGATCACCATGCCATCCTTCCCACGGTTCAGGTGGAGAAGCTGGACATTGCAGAGCTGCCGGAGTCGGAGCAGAAAATTCTTCGTCTGGTTGCTACACGCCTGATTTGTGCCACCGGAGAAAAACACATCTACGATGAGACCACCATGACGGTTTCCTGTGAAGGCTCTCTGTTTACGGCCAAAGGGAAAACCGTTGTGCAGGACGGATGGAAAGGCATTGAGCTGCGGTTCAAGGCAACGCTCAAAAGCAAGGAGAAAGAAGAGCCGGAAACCGTGCTTCCCGAAGTAACGGAGGGCGACATCCTTCAAAATGTCGTATCCAGTGTATCCGAGCATTTTACAAGCCCTCCCAAAGCATTTACCGAAGACACTCTTCTCTCGGCAATGGAGAGCGCCGGAAATGAGGCGTTTGACGATGAAACGGAGAAAAAGGGCTTGGGTACTCCCGCTACCCGTGCCGGGATCATCGAGAAACTTGTGAAAGGAGGATTTGCTGAGCGCAAAGGAAAATCACTCATTCCCACCAAAGACGGCCTGAATCTTGTCTGTGTCCTGCCGGAGCAGATCACATCTCCTGCCATGACTGCGGAGTGGGAAAACACCTTGATGCAGATCGAGCGTGGAAATGCGGATGCAGATGCTTTCCTGTCCGGGATTGCTGCCATGACATCGGAACTGGTAAAGGCATACCCGTTCCTTTCTGACGCCGAGGCTTCCCGATTTGACACGGCACGGGAAACGGTTGGAAAATGCCCTCGCTGCGGTTCGCCGGTCTATGTTGGCAAGGGGAATTTCTATTGCTCCAATCGTGAGTGTTCGTTCTGCCTGTGGGAAGATAACAAATTCTTTTCCAGCAAGAAAAAGAAGCTGACCAAGAAAATAGCGAAAGAGCTGCTCGACAAAGGCTGGTGCAGGGTAACTGGCTTATACACACCCAAAAAGCCGCAGCTTTACGATGCTGTAATCCGGTTGGATGATACCGGCGGCAAGTATGTCAGCTTCAAAATGGAGTTTGACCGATGAACCGCCCGAAGTATGTTGCCTCTTGCAGCGGAGGCAAAGACAGTGTGGCAACCCTGCTGCTGGCGGCTCAGCATAATGAGCCGCTTGATGAGGCGGTATTCAGTGAGGTAATGTTTGATCACGCGCTCAGCGGTGAAGTCCCGGAACACCGGGACTTCATCTATGACCGTCTCAAGCCCTACTGCGAAAACCAGCTCGGCATCAAGTTTACGGTACTCCGAGCGGACAAGACCTACGACGATGTGTTTCATCACATCATTGTCCGTGGTCTCCATAAAGGCCAGAAACGCGGTTTTGTCTGGCCGGGGATGTGTGCGGTAAACCGTGACTGCAAAGTCCCTCCCATTCGTAAATATAACGCGACGCTTTCCCCGGATACCATCAGCTATGTAGGGATAGCGTCAGATGAACCGCAGCGTCTTGCACGGCTGGAAGGCACCAATAAGGTAAGCTTGCTTGATAAGTACGGCTATACCGAAGATGATGCGCTAAAACTATGTGCGGAGCATGGCCTGTTATCTCCCATCTACGATCATTGCAGGAGAAACGGCTGTTGGTTTTGCCCCAATGCCAGCGATGCTGAGCTGAGGCATATGCTTGAAAAGCATCCCGATCTGTTTGACCGGCTGCTGGAATGGGAGACCGAAGATAATGTCTTCCACCGCAGAATCACACGGAGAGAAACCCCGTCTGAACTCAAGGCTCGCCTTTTGCGGCCAGATCAGGCGGGGCTTTCTTTATCTCAAAAGGAGGTGCATTGATTGGCTGAAAACAAAAATGCGCAGCAAGTCCGTGAGATCACTGACAAACTGGAACAGGGCATCAAGGAGTTGTTTGAATCGGAACGGTTCAAGGAATATCTTCGCACGATGTCCAAGTTCTATAACTATTCCTTCAACAACACTCTGCTAATCGCCATGCAGAAACCGGAAGCCACTTTGGTTGCCGGGTATACCGCGTGGCAGCGGAATTTTGATCGTCATGTGATGAAGGGTGAAAAAGGCATTCGGATTCTTGCTCCTGCCCCCTATAAGACGCAAATGGAGATGGAAAAAATCGATCCCAAGACGCAGAAACCGGTACTGGATGCGGACGGTAAGCCTGTCACAGAGATGGTCGAAGTCATGCGTCCTGCTTTCAAGGTGGTCAGCGTTTTTGATGTTTCCCAGACTGAGGGTAAGGAGCTTCCCGACATCGTTGTGGACGAGCTGAAAGGAACCGTAGAGAATTATACGGCATTCTTTGAAGCCCTCCGTCAGATTTCCCCCGTCCCGATTGGGTTTGAGGACATTTCTGGTGGTGCAAAGGGATATTACCATCTGGAAGATCGGCGTATTGCCATTCAGAAGGGTATGAGCGAGATCCAGACCGTAAAGACGGCCATCCATGAAATCGCACACGCGAAGCTCCATGCCCTCGCTCAGCCGGAACCTGAGCCGAAGTGGAAGCTGGTTATGGTCAGTGAAGGCGGCACCACGCATGACTACCGGACAGGTTTTGAAAGTGAAGCTGACGCATTGGCTGCTGCGGAAGCAGATGACTGGCGGTATGTGGATGAAAACCGGTTTGAGTGGAGGCTTGAGGTCACAGAAGACCTCTCCGAAATCCAAGCACAGAAAAAAGACCGCCACACCAAGGAGGTTGAGGCGGAGAGCGTTGCCTACACCGTCTGCCAGCGTTACGGCATTGAAACCTCAGACTATTCCTTCGGCTACATCGCCGGTTGGTCATCCGGCAAGGAAACCAAGGAACTGAAAAGCTCTCTGGACACCATCCGCAAGACGGCGGCTGAGATGATCGAGGGCATTGACGCCAAGCTCAAGGTGCTGCTGGCAGAGAAAGCACAGTCCGCAGAGAAGGAAAGCGAAATGCCCGCAGAGCCGATGCCGGAAGCCGCTATTTACCGCGAGACGGCGAATTACGCCTATGAAGCTGGTGAGCTGGATTCATATCGTGCTTCTCTCGCCGCAAACGTGGAATGCCGCCGTGCGATTGAAGCGGCGATCAGCACCAACTACGGAGACAACCGGCTGGATGCGGATGCTGCTGTGAAAAGCGTCCTTGAGCAGTTCTCTCCGGAGCGTGTCCGATATGTCCTTGCAAACACCATTCAGCAGAAAGACTTTGACGGGCGCATTCCCCAGCCCCTCAAGGAATGGGCGAAGATCGTTGATGTCTGCCCCGAAAACGCCACCCGCTTCCTTGTGGATAAACCCAATCCCGGACTGACGGCACTTTTCGTGGATGCGTTCCGTCAGCAGACCGAACCCCAGAAGGAAGCTGTTTCTGAGAAAACGGAGGAAAGAGACCCGGAGGTCGTTGCATGGGAGAATGATGAGATTACCTCTATTGAGGTAAAGACCGTGGAGGTTAAGTCTCCCTTTGCTCCCACGCCGGAGGAAGCGGAAAAAGCACCGAAGGCACACCGTCTGACCGCCGAAGAGAAGGAAATCAAAGCCGCCGTCATGGACACGCTCAAGGGGCAGATTGCCTATAACAACGACGGTATGCGGGCGTCCTATCGCGCCTCTAACCATTCCTTCAATCTGCTGGCACGGAACGGCGTCAGGATCGAGGGCAACACGGTCACGCAGAACGGTGAGCCGCTGTTCAAAATCCATCGCCGTCATGCGGCGCGGAAAACACAGGGCTGCTACCGTGAGCTGATGCCGACGCTGGAATACGTCAAGCAGGAGCAGAAGCAGGAAAAGCCCTCTATCCGCGATCAGCTCAAAGCTGCCGCGAAAACGCAGCCGGAGAAGAAGTCCCCGGTCAAATCCAAAACACACGACATGGAGTTGTGAGAAAGGAGAAGCATGAAGAAATACACAGACGTTGACATCGTTGCGGAGCTGCAGAAGCTCGTGGACAGTCATGTAGACAGCTACAAGGAAGACTTCGACATCGACAAGCGCATCATCCGCCGCGCCGCCGAAAGCCGGAATCCCGAAGACAAGACGCTGATGTGGTTCTGCCGTCCGCATGGAACGCACTGCCTTAATGAAAATCAGGTCTTTATTCAGGGAACGCGGGATCACAACACCTTCCGTTTCTATGCGGAACAGACCTACGACGAGTGCATTGCCCGCGTCATCATCCCGAAAGCCGTTAAGCGCGGCAAGGTCTTCGGAGATGTCTTTGAGATCAACTACCGGGAACAGGCGGCAAATGTGGCGCAGAACTCGGTTGCACCGGATCATGACCGGTTGACCTTCGCAGACGGTTTTGTGCTGGATGCACCCTGCCGCAGCAGCTTCGACGCAGCAATGACTCTGGTCGGTGAGCATGGCGGCGTCAAGACCCACCAGACGCTCCCGAAGGACGCGGAGGCTCTGGCGGAAGTGTTGTCCAAGCAGAAAAGCCGCCGTGACAGACTGCCGGAGGCAGAGAGGACAGAGGCGCTTTCGCCTCTGCCCGTTGCAGAACTTCGGAAGTATGAGGCAGTCAAAAAGGCGCATCCCGACGCGCTGGTCTGCTTTGCCCAGAACGGCTATTTTGAGCTGTACGGCAAGGACGCGGAAAAAGCCGCGCCCCTGCTCGGCACAAAACTCCTTGAAAAGAAGGTGCGCGGCAAGCCTTCCATGCCGGTTACTGGTTTCCGTGAAAGCGCATGGGTAGCCGGTTCTCACAAGCTCTGGAAGTCCGGCGCAGATGTCTTTCTCAGCAAGGACGGCGAGACCTTCAAGGAACTCAAAGCCGCAGATTACATTCCTGTCGGCGCGACGCTGAATGTGGATGGCATCAAGTGCAGAATCGACGCGGTTGATTTTGCCGCTGATGAAGTCCGGCTGACCAACATTGAGGACAAGAACCGCCCCATCCGCTTTTCTGAAAGCATCCAGTATGTCCGCTCCTATGTGGAAGATGCCGGAACAGCCATCTACGACACCATCCCGAAGAAGCCCGCTGCCCGTGAATCCATCCGCGACAAGCTGAAATCCGCGCAGAAAGCCCAGCCGCCCCACACACCGAAGCCGCAGAAAAACAAAGGAAAGGATATGGAACTCTGATATGAAAAACTTTACCGTGGAAGAAATCAACCTGATGTGCTGCTTCAACACGTCCAGCCGGAAGCGGCTGATCGACGATATGAAGAGCGTCACCCTGAACGACATGGACGGCGAGATCGCAGAGCTGATGTATAAGACCGTCCGGAAGCTCGAAGCCATGACCGACGCGGAGTTTGAGGAACTGTATATCATGCCGGACGGCATGGTGGATGACTGAAAGGAGGATGCCTATGCCCGTATTAGACGGTAATTTTGAAGCCTTCGTCACAAACCTCGGCAAGTACAACGAGGGTATGCTGGTCGGTGAGTGGGTGAAGCTGCCCACAACCGAGGAAGAGATGCAGAAGGTCTTTGAGCGCATTGGGATCGGCAAGCAGGACGAGTTCGGTCAGCCCTATGAAGAGTGGTTTATCACCGACTACGAATGCCCGATCTACGGCGTCCAGAAGATGCTTGGCGAGTACGAGAGCCTTGATAAGCTCAACTATCTTGCCGCCTTGATTGACGAGCTTTCCCTGAGCGATCAGGAAAAGCTCGTTGCCATTATGGAGGCTGGCTGCGATGAGGTCAGCGACATCGACGATCTCATCAACCTGACGTTCAATCTGGACTGCTACGACATCATGCCCGGTATCAACGACGAATCCGACCTCGGCTATTATTACGCACACGAAGCTGGTATCTACTCTGAAAAGGATCTCGGTCCTCTGGCAAACTACATCGACTATGAACGCTATGGGCGCGACATTGCGATGGATGAGCAGGGACGCTTCACCGATGAGGGCTATGTCCGTGTTGCAAGCGAGAGGTGGGACAGGCAGTTTAACGGTGAGCTTGATGATATTCCCGATGAATACCGGATCACCGGCTCAGGGGAAGCCACCGAGCGTGACAGCACCATCGCCGTTCTCATTGTTGAGCCGGGAAAGGAGCCTTATGTGAAGGAGATTGACTCCGGTCTGGAGTCCTTGCAGCATGAGGTCGGCGGTTACATCGAGGCAATTTATCCCTACGAAGACCCTGTTGCCTTAGTCTGCAACGAGGAAGGCAAGCTGGAAGGTCTGCCCCTGAACCGCGCTCTGCGTGATGAGGACGGTGACATCTACGACGTTGTTGCCGGAACATTCTTGGTAGTCGGCTTGACGGATGACAGCTTCGGTTCTCTGACCGTAGAGCAGATGCAGAAGTTCTCCGACCTCTTCAAAGTTCCGGAGCAGTTTGTTAAGTTGGGCGATAAGATTGTTGCGATCCCCATGATCTCGAAGGAGCAGCAGAAGCAGGAGAGCGTTGAGCAGAAGGACTTTGAGATGAATGCCGACACCTCCGGTCTGACGGTTGCCGGTCACATCGGGACGTGGCACACCATTGACCAGCACGAAGTCGGCGGTCACAGCTTTTATCTGATGGAGCATGACACCTACGGCGATGAAGCTGCCTGTATCATTGTCGATGAGCGCGGCAAGCTCGTCCTTGATGATGTCTACAACGGCTTTGACGATGACACACTCCGCCTTCTTGACCTTGAAGTCAAGGAAGTGCCGGAAATGCCCGATCCCGCGCTCTCCGTTCAGGATATGAAGGACTACGGCTACGCATGGGCTGGCGTTCTTCCCGCCGGTCAGGAGGCGGCTGAGAAGGCTTTGGAGAAAGGCTGCGAGGTTTACCGTCTCTATTCCGATAACACCGAGGGCTTGTGCGTAGATGCCAAGGAGATTGCCGATCATGCGGCAAAGGGCGGAATGCTCGGTATCAGCAAGGAAAGCTGGATGGCGGCACTTGAGAAGGAAAACTACCTCAAGGCAGCGGAGATGTCGATGGAGGATGACTACGGCATGATTGACGGGATCATCAACAACGGTCCGAAGGAGGACAAGACCGCAGAGGTCAAAGCCCCCGAAAGGGGCGAAAAGTCCTCCATCATGGACAGGCTCAAGTCTGCAAAGGCTGAAAAGCAGAAGGAATGCTGCCCTCCCAAAAAGCACAAAGGAGAGGTTGAGCTGTGAGCAGAAGTCAGAAATGGCGGCAGGAGTGGTCGTTCTTCATCGGGGACAGCGGACGCCGGAAGTATAACCGCTTCTGCGTCCGCTGCGTCCATAGCTGCAAGCAGAGCTTCCGTGCGGATCTCATCGCCTGTCCGCACTTCTCCCGCAAGGCATCGCGGTGTAGACAGTTAGGGGTCGAAAAAGCCTGTGATTGCAAGCCTCAGAGCGGCGCAAATTGACCAGCCTAAGTGATTGTATTCCCTGCGCAGTTTCTTCTTTAGCGCGGAAATAAGTGTCGATTTCGGCACTTGTTTGAATGCCCGGAAAACGAACCAAGAGCCTCTGTCGATGCCCGTTTTGGGTGTCGGCAGAGGCTCTTTTTTTATGACATATTCAAAATAGCGGACAGCAGCTCTTGAACCTGTTGCCGGTATTCCGGCTTTATATCCGAAATACGTCTGGCAAGCGCAAGGGCTTCCGCTTCTGGCTCATCGGTCCCAAAGATAATTCGGTCCGCACTGACGCCCAGCAAACGGCAAAGACGCTGCAAGGCTTCAAGAGAAATACCGGAAGCACCACGCTCAATAGCACTCAGGTGATTCGGCGTCATGCCAAGCATTTCTGAGAGCGTGTCCTGCGTATAGCCCGCCTGTTCTCTTGCCACTTGAATATTGCCGCCGATTTCAATATTGATGTCCTTCTTCTCTCGCATAGCCTCACCACCTTTGCATTTAGTGTACCTAACGGCGGTGTCATTATCCACGGTACGCCGTCGTTGATTTTACTAACGACAATGCGTTGACTGTCCGTGATGAGGGTGATAGAATGGAGTTACCTACCAAAAGAGTGAAAGAAGGGGTGTCATGTCGCGCATTATTGAGTTTAGAAAGTCTGCTCAAAAAGCTGAAAAGCAATCCGTTCAAGGCAAGACTTGTGCGTTTACCGGTCATAGACCGCAGAGTCTTCCGTTCGGCTTTGATGAATCCGATAAGCGTTGTACTTCTTTGAAATCTGTTATGCGGGATCAGATTGTAGCACTCATCGAGAACGAGGGCGTCACGCATTTTATTACCGGCATGGCTCTTGGCGTCGATATGTACGCTGCGGAAATTGTACTCGATTTGAAATCAAAATACCCTCACATTACTCTGGAAAGTGCAATCCCTTGTGAGACACAAGCGATCAAATGGTCTGTGGCTTCACGGGAACGGTATTATAATATCGCGGCAAAGTGTGACAAGGAGACCATGCTGCAACGGGAGTACACGTCGGACTGCATGGACAAGAGAAATCGGTACATGGTCGATCACGCCGATTATATTCTCGCAGTATGGAATGGATGCCCCAGCGGTACCGGGAACACCGTGAGATATGCCCACAAAAAGGGCAAATCTATCATCGTTATCAATCCGGTTTCCCTTGATGTCACGCGGGAATAAGGCAAAAATCCCACTCCTGAATCAAGCGTTGCGAAAACCGTGAAGTATTTCCCGATAGTGAATACACATTGCACTACTCGGTGATTATTGGAAACGTGTACGGCGTATGCTGCCCAGTGAACATCTCCACGGAACACATCGAATTTTCACGGCTTCGTAAAACGGAAAGTGTCACCTTATGAACAGTCCCTTGCCGAGAGAAAAATAAATCGCTGGAAACGGGAACGCCCCCGGCACTGTGCGTCTGGCACAGTGTCGGGGGCGTTTTTCCGTGTCTTAGTTATGAGCCAGTTCATTTAGGAGCAGCTTTCGATAGCCCACATCCAAGACGCAGCGATGGAAGTCCATCAGACGGTGTTCGTCGAACAGCTTTTCACAGAGCTTGGTCAGCGGATGATTCATCAGCTTTGCAGAAATGCCAGTCTCGTTGAAAAACCTTGCCCATGTGAAGACCTCTTCTAAATCCTCCTGCCCAAGCGTGGCAGGAATGATGGCGTTGCAGAGACGGACAATGGGGCTGTCCGTAAATCGCTCTGCGACTTCCTCCGGTGTGCATTCATAGCGGTCACAGTCAAAGGAAAGCGCATCCTCAATTTTAAGATAATTTTCGGTTTCATCCCGCGTCAAGGTTATGGTGTAGTCTCCCATACCGGACGGCACATCAATATTCTCCATGACATCAAGCTCGTAACGGGAGCCGCCGATGATCGCTTCAAAGGAGAAGGACTGACAGATTACTGCTGGGTTCTTGTCTATCTTGTCCTCATTCAGAAAGGACAGCGGATTGTACTCTGTTAGTTCCCAGTCGATTTTTCCTCTCTCTGTTTGCTCGGCAATCTGCTGGATCAGATGTTGTTCTTCTTCGTGCAGATTTTCATTGTACAACATGATACACCTCCGTTTTCTGATTGTCGTTTTTTTGGGGGGCTGCTCTATGTTTCCGAAGAGACTGCCGTTTGTATCATCATTCCTTGGCTGATGGCAGCCCTTCGTAAAACTTCCTCAGTTCCTCCAAACTGCTTGTCCGATTTTTGATAGGCAGGGAGTCCCATGTAATGTCATGATAGCGTTCAGGCGGCTCATCCCGCAGTCTTCGGTCGATGATGCAGACAATGCCGGTGTCTGTGAAATTACGGATCAATCGCCCGATGCCCTGCTTGAGCTTGATAATCATTTCGGGAACACGAACATCCATCAGGGCATCCTTAGCAACGGAACACTTATACTCGATAATTGGATCGGGGACAGGACTGTCTCTTATACAC
>ERZ1027072.374-NODE-374-length-12826-cov-4.515543_pt1 | contig 12826 bp, 17 predicted proteins | sample MGYA00519418_ERZ1027072 | MGnify/ENA primary metagenome ERZ1027072 (study PRJEB26926, sample SAMN06164764) | human gut metagenome | biome: ENVO:00009003; feature: ENVO:2100002; material: ENVO:00002003 | host: Homo sapiens | place: USA | collected 2012 ...
CTTCGTCGGCAGCGTCAGATGTGTATAAGAGACAGTTGCTGATGCATCGTGAAAAGAACAAGCTCAAGCAGATCGTGCAGACGTTGATCGACGCCACAAACCGTCATGACGGTCGCATCCACACCACTTTCGAACAGACGGTGGCAGCCACCGGACGATTGAGCTCCGTCGATCCAAACCTGCAGAACATTCCGAACCGGGATCCCGCAGGTCGTGAGATTCGATCCGCGTTCGTGCCGGGAGAGGGCTTCGAATCGTTGCTGAGCTCCGACTACTCGCAGGTCGAACTGCGCATCATGGCCGACCTTTCCGGTGATGAGGCGTTGATAGAGGCCTTCCGCTCCGGCAAGGACTTCCATAAGTATGTGGCCAGCTTGGTCTACGGCATTCCCGTTGACGACATCACGTCCGATCAGCGTAGCCACGTCAAGGCGATGAGCTATGGACTTGCCTACGGTCTGAGCACGTATGGACTTGCCCAGCAGCTCAAGATCAAGCCCAAAGAAGCCGAATCGCTGAAAAACCAGTATTTCGCCACTTTTGGCAAAGTCCATGAATACCTTGAATCGCTTGTCTCGTCCGCACGCGAAAAAGGATATACCGAAACCATTTTCGGAAGGCGCAGGTATTTCCCCGGTCTCAAATCGCCGAACCGTGCCGTGAGGGACGCGGCCGAACGCGCCGCGTTGAACGCGCCTATCCAAGGCTCGGCGGCGGACATCATGAAAATCGCCATGATTCGTGCGTATGACGCACTGCAGGAAGCGAACCTTGGAAGTCGCCTCATACTGCAGATTCATGATGAACTTGTGGTGGAGATCGCGCCCGGTGAGGAGAAGCAGGCCACCGCGCTGGTGAAGGATGCCATGGAGCATGCCGTCACCATGGCCGTTCCGTTGGACGTATCGACGGGCATCGGTTCCGATTGGCAATTGGCGGCCCACTGATCCGTTCCCGTCGGATAATCGAAGGCTGATTAAAAAAGAAAGAAGGAAGATTGTGGCAACGCTGAAGCACGTCGTGGATGTGCTTGAAACGCTGTATCCGCTGCGATACGCGGAACAATGGGATGAGCCGGGACTCATCGTGGGAGACCTTCGCCACGACGTGCGCAACATCGCGTTCGCGGCGGACCCATCCATGGCGGTGATCGACCAGGCTATCGCCGGAGGCATCGACCTGCTGATCTGCCACCATCCGCTGTTCTTCCGTTCCGTGCATGCGGTCTCCGGACTAGGATTCCGTGGTGAGATCGTCCGGAAGCTCAACCTCGCCGGTTGCGCGCTGTGGGTTGGGCACACCAATGCCGATGCCTCCTACCGAGGAGTCAGCATGGCCGCCGCCGACGCGTTCGGCCTGATCGAACAGCGTCCGCTGGTACCCATCGAAGATCCGAAAGCCGAACATCCGGTCGGATTGGGCCGTGTCGGCCGGTTGCAGGAGCCGATCGCATTGCGTGATTTCGCCCGTCGTGTGGCCGACGCGCTGCCATACACCGAACTTGGCGTGCAGGTGTGCGGCGACCTTGACGCGACGATCGGCACGGTGGCGGTATTGCCGGGCTCGGGCGATTCCCTGTTCGATGAAGTGCGTGCCGCAGGCGTCGATGTGTATGTGACCAGCGATCTGCGCCATCATCCGGTGACCGATGCCATCGAGCAGGCGCGCTATGAGGCGTCCATGCGTGCCGCGGACATCGAACTCGGCCGAGGCGACGCCACTGTTCGTCCGATGTTCATCAACACGCCACACAGCGCCATCGAATCCATATGGTTCCAATACGCCATGGGCGATGTGCCTCGTGCCGTATCTGAGGCGACCGGAGACATCCCCACCGTCCGCTGGATTTCCATGAACACCGATCCCTGGAATCTGGTACTGCCGTCCTGCGGGCAGGAACGCTGAACGACGATGTCCGATACGACCAGCATGGATATGTCGCTGAACGAATCCAGCGATGGCGTGGACATGACCAGACCGGCCACAGTACTCAGCAGAGAGCACGTGTATCAAGGCGCGATTTTCGGCGTGGAGGACATGCGTATCGCGTTGCAGACACGAGACGGCGGACAAACCGTGATCCGCAGACAGGTGATGCGGCACGCGCCCTGTGTGGTCATGCTGGTGCATGACTGCGCGCAGGATTTGTACTTGGTCGAACGAGAATACCGTGTCGGCTGCGACGCCTTCGCCTACGGTCTGCCGGCAGGACTCATCGATGACGGGGAAGACGTCGATGCGGCCGCATTGCGTGAGCTGCGCGAAGAGACCGGCGTCGAGCCAATCGACGAAAACAGTTGCGATATCGACCATGTCGGGCAATTCTATTCATCCGAAGGCATGACCGACGAACTGGCCAACATCATGGTGGTGCACCTGCGCCACTGGCAGGCCGTCGAACGGCATTTCGACGCCGACGAGCATGTCGAATCTGCTTGGATCCCGTGGAAGCAGCTACGAGACACGCACATCACGGCCTCCAATTCGGAGATCGCCATTTTGCATGAGCAAATTCGCAGAATGCGGCAACAATAGCGGCCTGCAGGTTTCGAATTGTAAAAACAATCGCCGGAATAAACGAAATAACGAATTCAACTCGCAAAACGTGCGATACTTGAATTATGCAAATCAGACCTGGATCGATGTATCCACTCGGTGCGAGCTACGACGGCGCCGGCGTGAATTTCGCCCTCTTCTCTCAAGTGGCCCAGAAAGTCGAGCTTTGTCTTTTCGATGAGGAAGACCGTGAGACCCGAGTGGAAATGACGGAGCAGAACTCCTACGTATGGCATAACTATCTGCCGGGAATACAACCCGGGCAACGGTACGGCTATCGTGTGTACGGTCCGTATGATCCAGCAAAGGGCCTGCGGTGCAACCCGAACAAGTTGCTGCTCGACCCGTACGCAAAAGCCATCGAGGGAAACATCGACGGTGACGAAAGCCTCTATTCGTATTGGTTCAAAAGCCCTGAGGACGTCACCAGCATGAATACGCTGGATTCCGCGCCGCATACCATGAAATCGGCCGTGGTCAATCCGTATTTCGACTGGGGCAACGACCAACATCCGAACATCTCCTACCATGATTCGGTAATCTACGAAGCCCATGTGCGTGGCATGACCAATCTCAACCTGGACGTGCCGCCGGACATCCGTGGAACCTACGCGGGCCTCGCATATCCATCGGTCATCGAATATCTGAGGAAGCTCGGCGTCACCGCCATCGAACTTATGCCGATCCACCAGTTCGTCAACGACAGCTTCCTGCAGGAAAAAGGCCTGAGCAACTACTGGGGCTACAACACCATCGGCTTCTTCGCGCCTCATAACGCGTACTCAAGCTCCGGACAACGCGGCGAGCAGGTCAACGAATTCAAATCCATGGTCAAGGCCTACCATCGCGCCGGCATGGAAGTGATCCTCGACGTGGTGTACAACCACACCGCCGAAGGCAACAACCTCGGCCCGACCCTAAGCTTCAAAGGCATCGACAACGGTGCCTACTACCGTCTGGTCGACAACGACCGACGCCACTACTTCGACACGACCGGCACCGGCAACTCCCTGCTGATGCGCTCGCCGCACGCGCTGCAGCTCATCACGGACAGCCTGCGCTACTGGGTCACCGAAATGCATGTCGATGGTTTCCGATTCGATCTTGCGGCCACGCTGGCCCGCCAGTTCCAGGAAGTCGACAAGCTGTCCGCCTTCTTCGACATCGTCGAACAGGATCCGGTCATCTCCCGTGTCAAGCTCATCGCCGAACCTTGGGATTTGGGTTCCGGCGGCTATCAGGTGGGCGGCTTCCCGTCCAGCTGGTCCGAATGGAACGGCCGCTACCGTGATTGCGTGCGTGACTTCTGGCGTTCGCAACCATCGACGCTACCGGAATTCGCCAGCCGTCTGATGGGCAGCTCCGACCTGTATCAGATGAACGGCCGCCGTCCGGTGGCTTCCGTGAACTTCATCACCGCACATGATGGCTTCACCATGAACGATTTGGTGAGCTACAACGAGAAGCATAACGATGCCAACGGCGAAGGCAATAGGGATGGCGAAAGCAACAACCGTTCCTGGAACTGCGGTGTCGAAGGCCCGACCACCATCAAGGACGTCAACGACCTGCGGCAACAGCAGATGCGCAACATGTTCGCGACGCTGCTGTGCAGTCAGGGCATTCCGATGATCTGCGGCGGCGATGAGGTGGCACGCACGCAACAGGGCAACAACAATGCCTATTGCCAGGACAACGCCATTTCATGGACCAATTGGGATCTTGACGATAGTCAGAAGGATCTGCTTGAGTTCGTTTCGAAGCTGATTCATCTGCGACTCGAGCACCCGGTGCTTCACCGTCGTCGTTTCTTCACCGGCCGCGAGCCAGGAGACCCGGACGATAAGATTCCGCAGGTCGAATGGATGGACCACACCGGTTCCATCATGGACATGGAAGATTGGTCCAATACCCACGCGTTCTCGGTGATGATCTATCTGAACGGTTCCGATATTCCGGAAGCCGACTGGTATGGCAACCAGATGGTGGACAATAACTTCATCCTGATTTTCAACGCGCATTACGAGCCGATTATGTTCACCTTGCCGGACGAGCGGTATGGCAAGAAATGGCGTCTGGTCGTCGACACGCATAATCCGAAGGGTCCGGAACTCAACTATGAGGCCGGCTTCGCGATCACGGCGCAGTCGAGAAGCTTCCTGTTGCTGATGAGCGATAGAAAGCCCACCACAAAGAACTACGATTTCTGATAGCCATGAGAACAGGCGAGGTGCCATCCGTACGGGTGACACCTCGCCGTATTGTTTGTGGACTGTGCTCGTGAACCGTTACGAGAATTAGACTTCCGACGAGAGTCGGGAAACGGTTCCAGGAACGGTTTCGCTGACCTCCGCAAGATCCTCGACGGATTCTGGCCGCTTGGTTTGCGCCAGAATAAGCTGCGTCTGCACACGATCGGATTCGATGGCCGCAATCTGCCGTGAAAAGATGATGAACCAGCCCAGAAACATCATGCCGGCAAGAGCCTCGACGTTCGTCAACGTGTTACGCCCCGCCAACCACTGGAACCCGGCAAGAGCCCCGATCACGATAGCTAGGTCTGAAATCACATATACTACTTTTGAAAGCTGCGGGGCCAGCCAAGGCAGCGCGATCATCAGCACGCTCATCAGGCAGGGAAGACCGCGGGCGAATACGTTGTGCAGAATCGGATGCGGCGTGTAACGGAACATGCCGATGCCGATGAAGGCGATGCCTGCGAGCGTCAGCATGGTCGATAGCAGAAGAATCCGCGCCTTGAAGTGTTTGGGAGCTTCTTTTTCATCGCTTGCAGACAGATACTGCATCTGCAGACGGTGCGTGGTGATGAGCTCCGAAATCGCGAAATAGCTGATGATGACGATGCAGACGCCGGCCAACATCAATGTCGAATTGAACATACGAGCAGCAAAAGTGGTTCGATCGCCCAATTGGGAGAAATTGTTGTTGTACCAGTATGGATCATCGGACGTCAATCCTGCGATGCTGACACCGGAAACCACGAAGAACGGCAACAAGGATGCGATGGTCTTGGCATTCATGAGTTCCGCCTGTACGAACGTGACATAGCCTACGACCCCCGAGATCGCGGCGCAGAGCGCAGTCAGATAGCCTTTTAACGTGCGCAACCCCATCATGTTGCTGGCAATGGAAAGCAGCATGAACGCCGTGACGAAAATGGTCGACGCGTAGACCACGGACAAAGCGAGTATCTCGAAGATACGGCGAATAGGAATGGTCCAGCCATGTTTCAACGTCATCGACCTGGAGTTGCGCGCATACCCCAAGGTGAACGAGATGACTCCACATCCCGCGGTGATTCCGGCACACACGGTGAACAGGCGTTGGGTGACACGCCAGATGGCGGGAGCGAATTGCAGATATAGGTCCATGGCGATCCATGCAAGAGTGGCGCATGCCATGAAGGAAATGATGCCTGAAGCCTCGGCTTGCTGATGACGTCCCATGCGCGTTCCCTCCAGTATTTGCCATTCTAGCCTGTCGTTGTCCTACCATACGCTACAATGGAAACTCGTGTTCACCTGCCACGTGCGGGAGTGCATGAACGGGCTGTAGCGCAGTTTGGTAGCGCGTCTGCTTTGGGAGCAGAATGTCGCAGGTTCAAATCCTGTCAGCCCGACCGGAGCCCTTGGAAACATTAGGTTTTCAAGGGCTTATTTTTTCCGTCGGAAACAATCCGCATACAAATGCATACAAACGCCGCGGTACCTCCATGCCCGATTCACACGAGTTCGCGCTCGCGGAGGGCTCCGATCGCGTCGGCCACGTCGTCCAATCGTTCCGGCCAGAGCGCCGTGTAGGTGTTCAATGTGATGCTGGGAGAGGAGTGGCCGAGCTGCATCTGCAGGGTCTTCACGTCCGCGCCCTGGGCGATCGCGAAGCTCGCGTATGTGTGGCGCAGACTGTGTATGGTCACGCCCGCGTCCTCCATGCCGGCCGCTTTGACGGCCTTGTTCCATATCCTTGTCCGCCACGTGTTCGTCCAGACGTTCCCACCACGGGTGGCACGGAACAGCCAATCGTCATCACCCATGCCATCCATCTGCGCCTTGATCTGCGGCATAAGGAACCGTGGTATCGCGATGTTGCGGGCCTTTCCGTTCTTCGGTGTGCCGAGCATGCTGCCGCCGTGCCCGTCGTCAGTCCATGTGCGGCCTATCCTGGCGCGCCGCCTGTCCACGTCCACGTCACCGACCTTAAGGGCAAGCGATTCGCCTATGCGGCATCCCGTATAGGCCTGCCATCTGACCAGCAGACCGTCCACCGGCTTCCCGATCTTCTCCGCCTCGTCCGCGAGCAACTCGACCTCGCGGACCGAGAGGAACACCATGTCATCGTCGGAGACGATCTTCGGCACGGTGACCCTGTCCACAGGATTCTCACCGATCCACCCGTTCGAGACGGCGTAGTCAAAGATGCCCTTGAGGACGACTTTCATGATATTGCGGATGCTTCTCGCGCTCAGCGGCTTCGAATCACGCCCGTCCGGCAACGCGGCCGGATAACCACCGTCCATGAGCTGGCCGACCCACTCCTGCAGCATGTCAGGGCGAAGCTCACGCAACGTCATGCCACCCCATTTGGGCAGGATGTACAGGCGCAGCTCCCTCGCATACCGGCCTGCGGTGCCTGGTTTCAGATCGACCTTCGACGCGAGCCATTCGCCGGCCACATCATCCAGGACACGAAGCTCCTGACGAGGATCGCGGTAGCGTCCCCGCCTGATGTCGTCCTCCATGGCCGCGGCATATTCCTGCGCTTCGGCGAGCCTGGCGAACTGCTTCACCCTCTGCACACGCCTACCGTCCTTGACGATGGTCCAATGACAACGCCAGCGCATCCCGACTCCATAACGGCTTTTACGCCACTTCTCAGGCACATTGGCCTTCATCGGATCGCGTGAGTTCGCCAAAGAGCGTTTGGCCGCGCGACTCGGCGGATTGCCATCATCGTCATTCTTGAGCCACAGATCATCAATGGTCACTTTCATGGCGCTTCTTCCCACATGTTTTTCACCCCGGCGCTCGCGGTATGCGGGTGGCCGGGGTCATTTTTTATAAGGAATCCGAAGGGGTATAAGGCTCTATAAGCACGTATAAAGGCGTATAACTATTGCATGCACACGCCGGAATCATGAAGCAGCTGCCGGTAGTCCATCAGCACCTGCACCGTCACACCCAATTCGACCGCCATCGGCCACGCCGCGCCCTCATAAATCTCCTCGGCCATGCCGTAATCCACCGGACTGATCAACGTCAGCGCGGTCTCCCTACGGCAACGGCGCTCGCATTTGACCCCGTATTGGCTGCCACAGCCGGGGTCGTGGTGTCTGGCGTGGATGAGCTCGTGGCACAAGGTGCAGCGGCGTTGGAATCCGGCCAGCCGTTCGTCGATGATGATGAGGCGGAGCGGATCGTAGTAGAGTCCGCACCTGTCTCCGGCCAGCCGGCGTTCCTCCACTCGCACGCCCAGTGTTTTCGACCAGGACGTCAATGTGGCGTCGTTCACTGCTTGGCGGTCTTCACCACTGTGGTGGTGCCCATCGCGGTGGTCTCCCAGCTGACGCCGTCCGCCTTGGTGTAGGTGAAGTCCTTGGTGGCGTCCTGCGAGCCGAGCAGGGACGCCTGCATCGCCGCGGTGTCTCCCTGGCTCGTCCACTTCCAGTCGCCGGCCTTGTCCGGCGCATTGTAGGAGCCCTTCCAATACAGGCTCTTCGTATCGCCGTTGTCGCTGACCCACTGGACGGTGATAGTGTCGGCCGTGATCTCGGCCTCCATCCAGGAATCCGTGCTGCCGGAGTTGGTCTGCTTCCACGTGCCGGTCAGATCCGCAGGCTGTTCTACCGGCTTCTTCTCTGCCGGCTTCTTCGTCGTCTGCGATTGGCTCGCGCTGCCGGCGTCGGCGGTTTTGGCGTCACTGGCGTTGCCGCATGCGCCAAGCCCGAGAATGAGCAGACCGGCAACGGCCGTTGCGATTGTCTTCCTGTACATGGTTTCCTTCTTTCCTTGGTTGATTTGCATTAAAAATTCAATCTCTTGGCGTTTCCGCTTCAAGTGCCTTGTTCGGATCGTCGTTGGCAGCCACGCCGAAATCCTCCGGACGGGAAGCGATACGATCCACCAGATCATCCGTGACCTGGAACTCGCGCTCGCGGGCGGCGTAGGCTCGTGCGGCATCGCTGCCCAGGGCGCGGGTGTAGATGTCGAGGCTGGTGAGCCCGAATGTGGAGGCGATGTGCTCCACATCTGACGTATTCAACGGCGCCTCATAGCGCATGCGTTTGTACCAGTAGTTATTGCTTAATCCACTGGAATCAAAGAATTCGTCGATTGATATATCGCTGTTTTTTAACAGCTGACGGCATATGTCGATGATTCTCTTGCTGTCTTCGGTGACTTCGTTTTTCGGTCCTCTTGCCATGCTCGAAGTTTATCTAAATAAGTAGATTTTGTAAAGAACCTATATAGGTAAACGGATAAAATCACCTAAATAGGTAGATTGAGAATTGCTGCAAGGCAATGAACAAAGAAAGGAGCGGCAAGACAGATGAGTGAGACGGAAACCATCGCAAGGAATCTCAGCGGCGAGCTTGCACGGCACCGCAAGACACAGGCCGCGCTCGCCAAAGAGCTTGGTGTGAGTGAGCAATATATCAGCAAGCGATTGCAGGGTGAGGGTCCATTCACCACCGAGCAACTCGAGAAAGCCGCCGGAATGTTCGGCATGAGCCTCTACCAGCTCATGATCAAGCTCCTGCAACCAATCGACGGCATCAAACAGATCAAACCGTGAGCGTCAGGCGCTCGCCGACGCATGAATCGAAAGGAAGGTTTTTATATGGAAACGATAACGACCTGGTTCTCCATCGTCTGCGCGGTGGTGAGCGTCATCACGATCTTCATCAATCTGTGGCTCAACAGCTAACGGCCAATGAAAACGATTCTAAGGAGAATCCGAAATGAGCATCAACATTCCGGCCGAGACGCCAGACGAATCCATGAACCCGATTTCCGTTGAGGAATTCGAACGCCTGCACCCGGCGATGCTTGGCGCGATAAGGAAAGCCGTCCGCGAGGAATTAAAACTCTCTCACGCGGACGGCCGAACGTCAGCTGATGTTCAGCGCACGTTTGATCTTCAACTGGTCGTTCCGGATGTACCGCTGGTATTCGGCGATGCCCTGCACGGCATCGGCCAGCGACACGATGGCCTGCTGAATGTTTCCAGATTGTGCGTAGGCCTTCGCGTCATTAGCGGAATTCACTGGATCGCGTTGCATATTATCACCTCCCTTCTTTGCGCGGGTCTGCTCATTCTCCCACTCGGCAGGAAGGCCCTCAAACGAAACACGTCGGAAAAACAATCGGCGCTTACCAACGCATGAAAGGAGTGGACGCGTGATGGATGACAAAGAGGTGTTCGCCGCATTGGCGGCGGCGTTGAAGCCGATGAACACGACGAAGGACATCGCGGACAACTGCGGCATCAAGGAAGGCACCCTGGCGTACTGGCGTAGCGCGGGCATCGGCCCGAAGTTCGTGAAGGTGGGACGAATCGTCATGTATCCGAAGGAGCAGATGATCGCCTATTTCGCGCAACACCTGTACCAGTGCACGGCCGAATACGAGGAAGAGGTGGGCGCGTGATGACCGACAACGACTGGCGTACCGATACCCCGTGGCCTGACCCATGGGAAGAAAAGGAGAACAAATGAACAACATCCGCAAAGCCTGCGTCGAAGCGATATTCAGGGAATTTGAGGACCATGGCGACGCCATCAGTCCGGCCTGCGGCGACTTATGGGACGAAATCGAAGCAAGGCGTTCGCTCGGTCACATCGTCGGATACGTCGACCTCGACGTGGCCGGCCTCGTGGACATCGTCATCGACGCCATCAACAAGGAGCTGATGGGATGAAGGCCCTTGCCCACGTCATCCTGCACCAGCTGCTGTTCGCGGTGTGGTTGCTGGCCATGTGGGTGCTGTATTGCACGCCGGCGTGCACGCATCCGATCGAACATCTCATCGCCGCGCCGTTCGCGGTGCTCATTCCGACGGCCGTCATCATGCGTCACCTGTGCTCCGACCCCCGCTTCGCGCGCTGGCTGGACGAGCAACGGCAGTGAAGGACTTGGACGGTTCCGCACACATTGCGGCATGGACGTGGTTCGTCATGCGCGGCCATGCCGGAACCGCCCGCGCGTCAAGGAAAAGACGTTAAAACCAGCCGGACGGGTCATCTTCTCTCTTCTCCTCCCGTCCGGCCTTCGCCGGGGCCCGCGACAGGATGCGGGCGCCATGGATCGGCGTGTCGAGGTCACGTCGGCGGATGGATGCGCGGTTCGAATCCGCGCCCCGGCACGACATCAATCCAAAGGAGGCAAACGTTGCCAAGCAAAACACCAAGCAGGCCGGAAGGCGAGAAGTGGTTCGAATGGCCGCTCACACCCGCCAGCGTCGGCATGACGGCCGCCGAACTGATCGGCGAACTGTACGAGACCATCAGCGCGCTCAACCGCGACCGTGGCTGGAACCTCACCATGGTCGCGCCGGCGCGCTTCGGCGAGATCGTCATCGACCGCGAGGCCGGATGCCTGCGCGCGAAATGCGCGTGGAAGGCCAAGGATCCAAGCCAGCTCGGCCCGGAACCGGCCGGATACGTGAGAGGGGAATGACATGGCTATCGGAGAGACCGTCATCACCATCGTCGGCAACCTCACCGCGGATCCGGAACTGAGAACCACCGGCCAGGGCGCGCAGGTCGCCAGCTTCACCATCGCAAACACCGCGCGCGTATACAACAAGCAGACCGGCCAGTACGAGGATGGGCCGGCGCTATTCATGCGCTGCTCGGCATGGCGTGACATGGCCTCGCATTGCGCGCAGAGCCTTGCGAAGGGCATGCGCGTAATCGCACAAGGCCGCCTCCAACAGCATTCCTACCAGGCACAGGACGGCACCAACCGCACCGTCATGGAACTGCAGGTTGACGAGATCGGCCCTAGCCTACGCTACGCCACCGCGCAGGTCAGCCGCATCGACCGACGGCCGCAAGGTCCCGTCTACGGCAATCCCGCCGCGCAGACGCCGACCGTCAACACCGGCGCAGGCGGCTGGAGCCAACAGCCGGCGCAGACACAGCAACCCGCCCAGCCGCCGGCCGATGATCCGTGGGGCGCGCCGGCGTCCGACCAGTCATCATTCGGAGGTTTCGGCAAACCCGACACGGAACCGGAATTCTAAGGAGCAGCAATGAAAGCCAGCGAACAACAGGCGCTCATCCCGCAGGAGGCCACGCCCGACACACTCATCGACCTCATCGGCAAGACCCAGCAGGTCACCAAGGCCGCGGCCGTCGTGCTCAAGGCATGCCGCACCGTCATGGACACCAAAAACAAGCAGGAGCACATCGACAAGTGGGGCGGCATCCACGCCATCACCGAAGCCGTGTACGACTGCGCGGACCTCGCTCAGCGCATCCTCGACGCGGGACTGGCCATGGAGAACATGTGCGCGAAGCCGGCCACGTCACGGCAGATGATCCTCATCGACGATCTGCGCCGCAGTCTCGACATGGACGATGGCGACGTGGAGGCGACCGTCGATCCGGACACCGGCGAGATCGACTGAACCACAGGAAGGAGAAGAAGAGATGTGGTTCATCATCGACGACCAGATGGCCGACGACAGGCGCATCCGCCGCCTGCCTCTCGCCACCGTGGGACTGTGGGTCAAGCTGTGCGTCATCCACTCCAAAGGCGTCTCGATGCAGGCCAAGGACCCGGCCGCGTATCCAGGATACTTCGACAAGCTCGATCTCAAGGACGCCGGCGGCACCCCGAAACAGCTCCAGCAGCTCATCGACTCGGGCCTCATGGAAGAGCACGACGGCGGATGGCGCCCCGTCTACGCCGAAGGCATCTGCAGGGAGCCGAAGATGCTGACCGAAGAGCAACGCGAGGCGCGCAGAAAGGCCGGAAGCAAGGGAGGACGCCGCAAGGCGGCCAACCAGAAAGCCAAGCAAACGTCTGGCGACTTGCCGGAAAACAGCCAAGCAAACGGAGAGCAAAACAGTAGCGAGACAGGTAGCAAACCGTCTAGCAAGTTGCTAGAGGACAGCCAAGCAAAAACATGGCATAAAACCGATACCTATACCGATAATCCCTCTCCGACCCCTCCCGCCGGCAAACCGAAGCAACCCGCCACGCCGGAATCCGGCTTCTGTCTCTTATACACATCTGACGCTGCC
>ERZ1027072.418-NODE-418-length-11990-cov-4.542773_pt1 | contig 11990 bp, 2 predicted proteins | sample MGYA00519418_ERZ1027072 | MGnify/ENA primary metagenome ERZ1027072 (study PRJEB26926, sample SAMN06164764) | human gut metagenome | biome: ENVO:00009003; feature: ENVO:2100002; material: ENVO:00002003 | host: Homo sapiens | place: USA | collected 2012 ...
ACGAGATTACTACGCGTCTCGTGGGCTCGGAGATGTGTATAAGAGACAGGTACCTGTCATGGTCCAGCAGTGTGCCGCCATTGTCCTCGTTGTTGAGCGCGGTGTCGGTGCCCACCACCTTCGCCTTCCACGCGTAATCGACTCCGGTCGGCAGCACATCCTTGACGTTCAATTTGTCGGAGCCCAATACCCAGGCGACGTCATAGGATTTGCCGTCCGCGGTGAAGGTGATCACGGTTCTGCCGGGCTGGCCGTACATGTTCACCGATCCGCCGCTGACCTTGATGATGTTCGGATCATTGGCGTCCCACGTCAGCATCGGCGCCTTGACGGCGGCCTTCACCTTGCGGACGTATGCCGGATCGGCCCTGCCGGACTTGGAGGTGCTTGCCGCGCCATTGAAATGCTGCGTGACGGAACCCGAGGAACAGAACTGCCATTCCTTGAGCGGGAAATCGTGCGATCGTTCGGAAGCGCCGGCATGGTAGGAGCCGAGTCCGTCCGCGCTCACCGTGAACCCGTCGGCGTGGCCGTTCTCCTTCCAACTGACTACGCACACGTCGTCATGCCCCTTGACGCTGACCGATTCGGGCGCCTTCACCGCGTATTTCGGTGTGAAACGTACGGTCGAATCGTCACTGGTCGTTTTCTCCTTGCCGACCACCGCCGCCTTGATGGTGTATTCCCTGGTGTTGAGATCATGGTCCGGAATCTTGAAATCGTAGGATCCGGAACATCCGTCGATGCTTGCGCTGACATCTCCGGAAATCTCGACGGCCTTGCATCCCGCGTTGCGGGTGTTGCCCACGGATTCGACGGTGACGGTTCCCGTGGTGTCGTCGTTCGTCACGGAGATCTTCGGCGCATCGGGCTTGCCCCACGGCTTGACAGCGTCGGACGCCTTGGACGGTTGGCTCCAATTCACCTTGTTGTGGGCGCGTACCGTCGCCGTGTACGAGTCGCCGTCGGAAATCGCGTTGTTATCGAAAACAAAATCGATTCCGGTGGAATTTGTCGTCTGCTTGGACGGCGCGTTCCTGCCGGACAAAGTCACCTCGTAATTGTCCACCGACGAGAAATTGCCGTCCGGAGCCTTCCACGTGACGCTCACCGTGTTGCCCTTCACACTGGCCGTCACATCCGTCGGCGCATCAGGCAGCTTGTCCGGCGTGCCCTCGACGGCGTTGGAATCCTTGGACCAGCCGACCTCGTTCCTGGCCTGCACCTTGAACGAGTAGGTCTTGCCGTTCTTCAACCCGTCGATGAGACAGGAGGTCTTCTGCCCGCACGAGCGCTCGCCGGACGCGTCTCCGCCCCACATCACCTTGTATTCGGTGATCGGGCTGCCGTTGGCCGAACCGGCCGTCCAGCTCAGATTCACGGCGCCATCCTGCGGGTCGCCGGACACCGCGGAAAGCAGCGGCGCATCAGGCTTGTCCATCACCGAAACGCTGATGGTGCCGGTCACCTCACGTTCCTTTGTTTTGGTGGCGTCGCGCACGGTGACGACCACCTTGTTGGTGTTCGCGCCGATGTCGGAAGCCGCCCTGATGGACACCACGCCGTTGGACGGGCAATCCACCGTCAGCTTCGACGCGCCATCGGACGTGCATCCGGTCACCGTCAGCGGAGTGTCGGGGAACGGATTGTACGCGTCGGACAGCAGATTCACCTGCTCGCTGGAACCGGCCTTGATTTTCACGGTCTTCTCGGTGACACGGGCGAGCGGCCTGTTGGACGCGGTGACGCGCACGGTCATACCGGCGCTCACCGTACCCTTCGCATATTTGATCGAGACGGGCACGCTCACTGTGGTGTCCGGCGTGGCCGTCTTGTCCGCGGACACGGTCAACGTGCCGGAGGGAGACACTCTGGCATCCACACTGCCGGAATTCACGCCGCCGGAATACGAGTACTGCTTCTCATCCTCGTACAGGCCCGACGCCGAATGGGTCAGCGCCGTCAGATCGATGGTAGTGGCCTTCTCGCCGGCCACCACATCGACGGTGGAGGATGAGAACGTCGGCGGCGGAACCTCACGTCCGATCACCGTGATCGGAAGCGTGAGCACCGCCGAATTGACGATCTTCACCTTGTCGTTCTTGTCTCGCTTGCCGTCCACCGCGGTGAAGGTGATGGACGCGGGACCCGCGTAATCCTTCGGCGCGGTGAACCTCAACGTCTGGTCGTTGACGTACAGGTCGCCGTCCGCGGCCTTCGTGGCGCTCACCGAATCGGCGCCGTCCACATACGCGGTCTTGCCCGCGCCCACACGCACGTAGTCGGCGATGTTGATGGTGATGGTCTCACGCGCATTGACCTTCAACGCCGGCGCCTTCGGACGTAGAACCGGCGGAAACACGCCATATGCGGGCACTTGGATGAACGCGGTGGACGTGATGCCGTACGTCGTGTTCGTGACGGTGTACGGCACCGCGCGCGCCTCGTCGGTCAGATCAACGGTGATGATGGTGGAATCCTTGCCGCCCTTGACATGCGCATGGTCGGTCGCGGAAGGATCCACGCCCACCTGAAGCTCGTCGGCGGTGCCGGACGGATTGGCGATCCACTGCGAAACGTCCACGTCCACGGATTTCTTGTCGATCGTGGCGGCGGCCGGAACACGGTAATCGTACGCGGTCGGCGGGTCGATGGCGGCGTTCTCGTCGACATTCACCGTCAACGTCGCCGAATCGGACAGGCCGGCCTTGTCCTTGACGGTGTAGACCACGTAATACGTGCCCGCCTGCTTCGGCGTGGTGAACGACAGCATGTTGTCAACGACCTGAATGCCGCCGATGCCTTGCGATTCCACGTCCTTGGCCACGGTCAGATCAGTATTGTCCCCGGAAATGTCGTTCTGCGCCACCGGCACGGTGGCCGCGGTGTTCGGACGCAGCGTGATCTCGTCGTCGCGCGCGTACACACCCGAATCGGCTCCGGATTTGAACACGCCCACACGCACCTGCGCGGTGGCCCTCTGACCGGTCCAATCCTCCACGGCGTAGGAGAACGTGTCCGTTCCGGACGAATCGGCATACGCCTCATACACCAGATACGTGGCGCCCACCTCGCTGATACGGCCCAGTTTCGGCGCTTTGTTGCCCAAGCCGAGCAGCTGCACGTCATCGCCGTCAGCGTCGATGCCGGTGAGCGTGATCGGAATCTGCACCTTCTGACCGGCCGCCACCTGCGCCTCGACGTCGGACGGTGTCGGAGCCGCCTTGTTGGACGCGTCCTTCTGATGCACGTTGATGGTGATGGTGGCCGAGGCCGCGTTGCCGAGATTGTCCTTCACCGTGTAGGTGACGGGGAAGGAGCCGGTTTGTCTGGTGGCCTGATAGCGCACGGTGTCGCCGGACACGAACACCAGACCCTTGAACGTGTTCTTGTCATACTGCAAATCGTTCTGCAGGCTCACCGTGGTGCCGTCGGAATACGTGACATGGTCGAGCACGTCCACGGACACGATGCCTTCGGTGCGCACCTGTGTGGTGATGTTCTCGGCCTTCGGCACGGAATTCGACGTGGTCAGCGCCGGCGGCTGCAGGACGATGACGCCGGTCGACGATCCGGCCGCGTTGGCCACGGTGTAGGAGATCCGCACCGGCTCGGTAGGCACCTGACGCGCGGTGATATAGACGCGCTTGTTGCTCACCACACCGGTTTTGATGCCGCTTTGCGCGTCCGCGGTGACGCTGGTCACCGACAGCACGCCGCCCATCGGGTCGACGTCGTTGGCAAGCGGCTCCACGATCGCGGTATTGTCCGCACCGAGCAGCGCCACATCGTTCGCCGCGATCGGCTTGGCGGCGTCTCCGGCCACCGCCTGCACCTCCACACGAGCCAGACCGGTCGACGGAATGGAACCCTGCGTGATGGTGTACGGCACATAGTAGGTGCCGGGATTGGAGGCGGTGAACGTGATCGACATGTCGGTGGCGTTCATGGTGGTGGCCGCGCCGGACGGCGTCTCCACCGCGGTCAATTCGGCCGGTTCGACGGACGTGCCGTGCACGTACGGTTTGAGCGCGATGGTGGTGCGGGTGTCGGGCGTGGTCTGTTTGACCACGGGGTCGATGACCGCGCCCAGCGTGTTCGCCGGTTTCACGGAGAAGTAGATCATGCCGGTGCCGGTCTGCTGGCCGTCGGACACCGTGACCTCGATGCCCGCCCTGCCGGACGACATCGAACCGGCGTTGAAGACCAATTGTCCGTCGGCTCGCGTGGACACCGTCACCTGATCGGTGTTCTGCGGCGATGCCGACACCAAGGTCAGCGGATCGCCGTCGGGGTCGGAGAAGCTGCCCAACGCGTTCGCGGTGTACGAAGCACCCTGCTCCACGTCGATTTCCGGCGGAGTGTCGCTCTGCAGCGGCGCATGGTCGTCGCCGCCGGCCAGCGTGAGCGACACGGTGGCGCTGGACGTCTGCCCGCGTCCGTCGGAAATCTCATAGCTGAAGGACACGTTGCCCGCGGCGGCACCGGAGGCGTCGAGCTGCAGATACCGGCCGTCATACACGGGGGAGACGGTGATGTTCGCGCCATCCGGAGCGCTCACCGACGTGATGCGCAGCACGGAACAGTCGGTCTGCTCGTCGTTGCGCAACACGTCGAGAATCTGCTGCGATCCCACGCGCGCGCCGAACGAATCGTCCACGGCCTTGATCTGCCCCGACTGCGCCGAACAGTTCTTGCTGAAATTGTGCTGGTTGTTGGCGCTGTCGTTGTTTTGCTGCTGTTGCTTCGACTGCTTGGTCTCCACCTTGTTCCACTGGATTTTGATGACCTTGGTGGACTCCTGCGGATTCCACACATTGCCGTTGACCACGTCGTTGAGCACCACCAGACGATGGTTGGTGCGGAACACGAGCTGCGAGGTGGGATTGACATCTTCCAACGAGGAAAACTGTGCGTCCTTGTCGTTCGCCGCGCACACCCTGATGTAATTGTTGGCCTTCTGCGCCCACGCGGCGAACACGCAGCCATTGGTGGACACCGGCTGCGCGGCATCGCCCTTGCCGGCATTCGGCAGCTGCGTGACCTTTTTACTACCCAAATCGACCATGGCGATGCCCCGCGGCGTGGAAACCGCCACCCAGCCAGTCTGCCTGCCATCCGTGGACGGCGCCTGCAACGTCGCCTGACCCTGCAGGCCGATATCCGCGCTGCCCTTCGGCCAGAACACCTTGCCGGCACCGGCTACGACCGGCGTCTTGCCGACCACGGTGAACGATTCGACATTCGTGGCGCCCTTGATCGTCGCATCCTTGCCGGGCGTTCCCTGAGGTCCGTCGACACTGAGCACCGCGCCGTCGGACGCGCGATAGCCGTAGACGACACCGTCATGCGTCACCGCGATACGGCCACCCGACCCCAGCTTCATCTTCGGCGAATCGGTGGTCGGATTCATGGATTTCACATCATCGGCGGACCCGACCCACACATTGCCCGTCTTGACGTTGATGAACGCCGCGGTGTTGCCTCCGACGACGGTCCGCATATCCGATTTGATGGTGGTGTTGCCGCTTTCGCTGACGGTGGAGGCCTCGATGTTGCTGGCCTTCGTACCTTCGGAGATCACGGTGGAGCCATCATGCTGGGCCACGTCGAACCGGGCCGCAGTGGAGGCGACGCCCGCATCGGCGTCCCGGTTGCGCACGTTGAAACGGGCGGCCTTGCGGTCCTTGAGCGAAGTGACCCACACGGTGCCATCGTCGAGCTGCACGTGACGTTGCGTCACCGAACTGACGATGACGGCCCCGGCGACGATGCCCAGCAACAGCAGCAGCATGACGATCGGCGTGATCCACCGGCGACTGCCGGAAGGCAGCAGCTTGCGCAGCATCGACCCGAATCGCAACTGCCGTTCGTACGATTGCGCCGACTGGTTCTCGGCGTTCCTATGCTTGCTCATCGACTGGCCCTTCCCTGATTGTGCCCAAACTTTGCTTGACCGCGCATCCAACCGCATGCGCCTACCTGTTTGCCCGCATGCATGCCGGGCTGTATTGGTTCGTATCGGTTCATGTCACCCGCATCCGGCCGCAAACTCACGGCTTGGCCGCGCACGCGATCATGGGATTCTCGGACATCTGCCGGTCCGCGCGAACCAGACTCACCTGCACGCACGTCTGCGCGCCGTCGGCCGGATCGATTTCGATACTCGTCGACTCCGTGGTGGTGCCCTGCGCGTTCGGGTCGGTTCCCGAATCGCCGACCAGCGACCACGCGTACGAATCGCCATCCTTCGGCGAAGGATTGACCCATGTGAACCGCACTTTGCCGTCGGCGGTGTATTCGCCCGTAAGATCCTGCACGCTCGGCACACTGCCCGACGTGATCGCCGAATCGGGATCGTCCTCGGCATGGTTCTGGGCGCCATGGTTCTGCACCTGCACCTTGCTGTTGTCGGAGGACGCATCCATATTCGGCATGACGACGGTGACGAACGCCAACGCCATCACGACCACGGCGGCCGCCGCAGCAACCGTGACGGCCAACGGCTTCGCCCACCGGGCATGCTGTTTCGCAATCGGGGCGGACTGGTCGAATGCGGAAGTCTGCGCGTACATGTTCTGCGGATAATCCGGCACACCCTCGACGGTGGTCTGCACGGCACGGCCATACAAGGCCTGTTGCACGCGCTGCATGTCGCGCGCGAACTCCAACGCGGAATAGTAACGATCCTCGGGCGTACGGCTCAAGGCCTTACGCAACACCCGTTCCACTTCGGCCGGCACGTCGGGACGGTTGAGCTTGGGCAGCGGATTGTTGAGAATGACGGACTTGAGCCGTTCGGCCCGCACCTGCCGTTGGGAATCGCCCAGCACATCGGCATAGAAATACTCGTACGGCGATTGGCCGATCAGCATGGCGAACAGCGTGGCGCCAAGCGAATAGATATCGGACGATTCATTACCGCCACCGCCTTGGGCAAGCACCTCCGGCGCGGCCCACGCGATGGTGAAGCCGACACCCGGACGCCCATAGACGGACCCGGCGATGCCGAAATCGGCGAGCATGGGCATATTGTGCGCGTTGATGAGAATATTGCTGGGCTTGATGTCTCGATGGATGATGCCTTTGCGATGCGCGGTGAACAGCGCGCTCGCCAGATCGATGCCGACGGTGAGCATCTGGTCGGCGGTGAGACGGCCATGCTCGAGGAACGTCTTGTAATTGCCGCCCGGAGCGTATTCGAACACGGTGTAGCCGCGCCCGTTGACGGTCACGCCGTTCTCATAGACGGAAAGAATGTAGGGGTGTGTGGAGATCCGCCCCATGAAATTCGCTTCGGAACGGAAGCGGACCGCGGCACGTGGGTCGAGCGTGTTCTTGCTGATTTTGATGGCCACCTGACGGGCCGGGGAAAGCTGCTGGTACAGGTACACGTCGGCTTCGGAACCGGAGCCCAGCCGTTTGATCAGTGTGTAGCCGGGAATCTGAGGGGGAATGCTCCTTGAGGCTTCCATGCTTCCTCTTTCTTGTAGTTCCTGCCCGGTTCCGTGCGTTGCGTCTATGCTTCGACCGTACTCGTCGTCATGGGCAGGCCGTCTGTTCGCTGTTGAACCTTCCCGGGCTGCGCCGCTAGTCAATCTTATTGGTGGCGGTGTCCGAAAAACTTTGTAGAGGGTATCGATGTCCATATATAAAGATGGCGGTGTCCACGATGACGTTTTCAGGACGGCTTCGGACGATGATATGCGATTCGTGGCCGGACCGTTCGGCTAAGCTGGGGAGACATGATGGATGTGGACGATCTCGATGACGTGACATTGGTTGCGGGGGCACCCCGCAGCGGCAAGACCCGGTTCGCGCTGGACATGCTGGTCGCCGCGATGAAGCGGCATGGCGACGCGTACGCCGTGATGACGGTCTCCGGCAGACAGGTGGCCGACCGGCTCGGCGACACCGTGATCCGCGAACTGTCCGCGATTTCGCAGGCACGCCCCGTCACCACCCTGCCAGCCGTCGCGTTCCGCATCATGACCGCCGTGCGATCGCATGCCGGACAACCCCTGCCGAAACTGCTCAACGGGGCCGAACAGGACGTGGTCATCCGCCGTGTGCTCGCCAGGCATGCCGAACATGCCGAGCACGGCGACGAATGCTCCACCTGCGCGCTATTGCGCACCTACTTCGTGGTCGCCGACTGGTCGGGCATGGTGGTGGACGACGCCACCGACGCCTTCGCCAACCAGCTGCGCGACATGCTTGCCCGCATGAACGAGATCGGCGCGAAACCGGAACTCGAAGACGCGCTGATTTCCCGCGCTGCCGACGAACACGGCACGCTTGACGAACGACGCGAACGACTGCGCGTGCAATGGCGGCTCGCCTTCGCGCTGCGTGCCGAATACAACCAGGCCATCAACGAGGCATATCCGGACCAATACCGTCTCGACGCCTCGCAGCTCATGATCGACGCCGCGGCCGCCGTGAACGAAGCCGAAACGTCCGACCTGCCGAAACTCGTCATCGTCGACGATTTCCAGGACGCCACACTCGCCGGCTTCGACTTTCTCACCGCATTGCGCAACCGTGGCGTGCGTCTGTTGCTCGTCGGCAACCCCGACGAGGCGATGCAGACGTTCCGCGGATCGTACCCTGAATATCTGTTCAACATGGCGCAATCGCGATTGGGCGCGCGACTGGTACGGCTGGAACCGTCCCATATGGCCGAAGGTACGGACCTGGCCGCGGTGGCGAGCCGCGTGAGCCTGACCATCGCCAGCACGGAATCGACCGACGACGCGCTGGCGAACCGCCCCGGCAAAATGCCGGCCATCGCCATACCGGAGACGCGCGACGGCAGTCTTGAAGCCGCGATGTACCGTTCCACCGTCGAAGAACTCGACGACGTGGTGTGGAAAATCAAAACCGAACATCTCGAACACGGCCGCGACTGGAACGACATGGCCGTGATCGCCCACGACAACGCCGCCGTGCGCACGTTCGGCGAACGGCTACGCGCCGACGGCGTGCCCGTACGCTATTCGAGCGTGACCCGCCCCCTCAAGGACGAACCGTTCGTGCAGGGCCTGTTCTCCATGATCGAACTGGCCGAACTGAAACGGCAAGGCATCGCCACCTCGTCCATGAACCTCGACACGGCCGGCGCATACGTGCGCTCACGCGTCGCATCGATTATGAACTCGCCGCTGATCACCACCCCCGGCGAACGTCCGGCTCGGCTGTGCGTGGTCGAATCGGCGATGAACGCGCTCGGCTCGCTGGCCACGGTTTTGCATGACGATACAGCCGATCCGACCACGTCCGACACGTCCGGACGCGCGCTGCTGCCACAGCTGATCGACGATTGGAACGATTACGTCGAAACCTTCCACACCGCACGCGTGGCGGCATCGGCGTCGGACGCGGAAAACGCTGCCGACATGGGCCTGCCGGCAATCGACACCGACGACCGGCTGATGACGGGAGAGCGTGCCGCTGAGGACGCGGACGAACCATCCTTCGGCATGAACGCGCTGTACATCCTGCTATTGGAAGGCGACACCGACCGCGTGCTCGACGCGATCGCCTCCGTACTGGGCCGCAAAGACCCCCAAGCGCAAGCCTTCGCACGCCTGTGGAAAACGCTTGACGATACCCTGCGGTCGGAGGCACGCCTGACATCCCACGAACCGCAATACATGCTCGACTGTGCATGGCAGGCGTTCGGCAAAGCCGAAATCTGGCAGAAAACGGCGTTGCGCAACAACGCCGAAGGCCGCGCGGCCAACGACCGGCTCGACACCGCGATGCGCCTGTTCAGCTACGCGTCCGGCGGCGAATCGAACGGCGTGACGGCAGCGCACACCATCGACGCGTTCATCGAACAGGTCCGCGCGCTCGCCATCGAAGCCGACTCCCTGGCGCACACCGCGCCGATCGATCAGGCCGTGACGCTCACCACGCCCGCCGGAGCTGCCGGAAAACATTGGAAACTCGTGTTCATGCCTGCGTTCCAACAAGGCCAATGGCCGAACCTCGCGCCGCGCAACACCCTGTTCGGCGGGGAGGAACTCGCCGACATCATGCTGCATGGACGACTGTCCGACGACATCGTCACTTCCGCAGGCCGCGAAAACGCGCAGCTCGCCGCGGTGCTCGCCTCCGAACAGAAAAGCCTCCTTGTGGCGCTCACCCGCGCCGATGAGCGCGTGACGGTAAGCGCGGTCCTCAACGAAGACCATGTGCCGTCCGACTTCCTCTACGGCTACCTGCCGGAATGGTTCGACCGCGACCGGGATGCCGATGCGGAAACACGCGTGTACACGGCGGTCGGCGAGGCCGGCGAATACGCGGGACTGGAGGCCGACCCGCGTGGCCTGGTCGCCGCCGCGCGAAGCGTGCTGGCCCATGCGCCGGCCGATTCCCCCCAAGCGCGCGATGCCGCGCAAGCCTTGGCGTTGTTGGCATCGCATGGCATCGCCGCCGCGAATCCCGACAATTGGGCGTTCCTTACGGAACATGCGGGAGCCGACGATATGACGGGAATCGACGGCAAGATGGAATCTGACGGAAAAACGGAGCATGCCGACAAGGCGAAGCTTATCGAACAACCGGAATCCATCGAAAAAACGGACGGCCAATCCGACGTGGTCACCCTTTCTCCATCCGCCGTGGACAGTTTGTGGGCGTGCCCGGTGTGCTGGATGCTGGAGAACCGTTTCGCCGGCCCACGCATGGGCAGCGCGGCCACCAGCTTCGGCTCGCTCATCCACGCCGTCGCGCAACAGGCCACCGAAGCCGGCCTCGACCTGCCCCAAAACCATACCGCGGTAAGCGACGAGGACAACATCGACGAAATCGCCCAATGGATGATCAGCCGATACAAGACCCTACGTGGCGACCTCAACGCCATCGACGACCCCGAGGAACGGTACAAGGCGCTCGGCAAGGACGCGAAGGCGTCGGTCGCATTGCGCAACATCGCCACATATTTCGTCAAGTCGAACCGTACGGGATACCCGTCGAACAACACCGAAAACATCACCGTGGGAACATTGGACCATGCCGAAGCGGAACGGCAGTTCGCCGCGCGATTCGACTTCGACGACATCCTCGACGCCTACAACGCCATCGACGGCAACGCTCCGATCTCCCGCGACGAACTCATCGCCATCATGGGCGCGCTCGTCGGCGGCTGGCCGGAAACCGGCATGAGCGACCGGCTCACCGTACGCCTGTCGGGCAGAATCGACCGTCTTGAACACCGCCGTACCGCAGACGGCCGCGAACAGGTACGGCTGATTGACTACAAAACCGGCAAAGTGCCGAATGGACGCTCCCTGTTCAGCGACCTGCAGCTCGTCTGCTACCAGCTGGGCCTCGCATTCCCGGAACACGACGGAAAACGCGGCGCGCAGGCGATCGCAACCATGCCGGACATCACCCAAAGCGCCCTGTTCCACGTCATGGAATACGCGGCACCCGCGCCACGCAAAGGGCAAGGCGACGAAGCGTACCACCAGCAGGCGCTGTTCGCCGGCGGAAGCATCAACGCGGGCGATTTCATACCCCGCAAATACGTGCCCAAAATGGCCAGCGTCTTCACCAGCGGCCTCGACGACGTCGAACGGCCGGCGCAGGTCAGCGAAGAACATTGGAAGCAACTTCTGGAATCGCGGTCGAAGATGACGGTATGGTCGCTGACCATGATCTCCCGCGTCTTCTATGCGGCCGCGGCGAGCCGGGCCACCCGCATCACCGCGCGTCCGACCGTGGAACACGTCGGATACTGCAGAACGTACGGCAGTGGGGTCTGCCCGGCCTGCCAAGGCGAGCAGAACACCGTATTCGAAAGGACCGTGGCATGAACGGGAGCAACGGTATGAACGGAAGCATGTCAACGAACGGGGCCACAGCAAAGGGCGATGCGATGGGCACTGCGCCGGCCGCCACGCCGAAATTCACCGACAGTCCGGAACAGGCCGCCGTCATCCAAGCCCCCTCCTGTCTCTTATACACATCTCCGAGCCCAC
>ERZ1027072.431-NODE-431-length-11746-cov-5.401591_pt1 | contig 11746 bp, 16 predicted proteins | sample MGYA00519418_ERZ1027072 | MGnify/ENA primary metagenome ERZ1027072 (study PRJEB26926, sample SAMN06164764) | human gut metagenome | biome: ENVO:00009003; feature: ENVO:2100002; material: ENVO:00002003 | host: Homo sapiens | place: USA | collected 2012 ...
CGAAGTTGCCGATCGAAAACCGGTTTTTACTGTTGGAGTTGAATGTCGGAGCGTTGTTTTCCGCCCGTGCGAAACTCATCAGAGGCGTGATCGAAATTTCGTTGCGCCGGTACATGCCCAGGCCCGCCGGGTTGATCGCCATGGACGTAAGATCCGCTCCGAGGGAGGTGAAGGCGCCTGCCATGGCCATCGACCGCGCCGTTCCGAGGCTGAAGGTCGTTTGCGAGAGTTCGAAGAGGTCGGACGGGGTGACGATGTCACGGTCCATCAATAAACCTCCGGAGCTTTGAGCCGACGCCGGGGCGGTTGCGAACAAGGCCGCTGAAAGCAGCGCCAAAATTCCGAGATGTTTCATAACAAAAATCGTTGAGTTGTTTTTTTCGTTTCCGGCGTTCGGGACAGCAGGGGCGGAAACGATCGCCGCTGCCGGTCGAAACCGGTCGTTGCGTTCATATTCGTTTGCCGCCTGCGTGTGCATCCTGTGCGCCGTCCGTCGAAATTTGCCGGGGTGATCGTTTAACGGCCGTAAGAGTTGCGTCCGCTGCTGTTTCCGCCGCGGACCCCTCCGCCTCCGCCCACGAAGCTGCCGCTCGAACCTCTGTTCGGTTGCGAGGGGGCCGGGGTGTAAGTCCCTCTGTTCGGTGTCGAACTGCTTCCCCGGTAGGAGCTGCTGCTGCCTCCGAACGAAGGATTGCGGTAGGTCGAGCTGCCTCGATTGACTGACGATGAGCCGCCTCGGAAGCTGGAGCTGGAATTGCTGTTGGTCCTGCCGCCCCGGAAGCTGCCGCTGCCGACCGTAGTGCCGTTTCTGTAGCCGTTGTTCAAACTACCCTGGCCGCGCCCTCCGAAACTGGTCGATCCGATGTTCGATCCCGCTCCCGATCCGTACCGGTAGGTAGAGCGGTGTACGACGTTGGGCCGATGGTGCGGCGGGTACGGGTGGTGGTGATGGCCGCCTCCCCAGCCGGGATAATACCCCCAATAGGGATAATAGCCTCCCCAGTAAGGATACCCCCAATAGGGGTTGTAGCTGTAATAAGGCCAGCCAAAACCGGGGTATGCCCAGGGATAGGGATTGTAACCCCAACTGAAATACCAGTCATTGTAAAGACCTGCGCTCCATCCGAAGCTCACTATGCTGGGAGAACCCCATGTGCCGAACATCGAAGTAATGTATTTGGGTTCGACCCACACTTCGTCGCCCATGACGATGATGTTGTAAACGGCCGGGTCGTAGGCCGAAACGAATTGGTAGGTGCCGTTGTAACGAAGGTTGAAATAGCTCGTCGGCATCTGATAGGTCGGGGAGCTGAATCCCCGCAAACGACGGGCATAGGCGCTTTCGTACGTGTCGGCCAGCACGCCCTGGTAGGAGTCGTCCGATGCGTAGTATGCGGCTTCCGCCTGCCGGGCCTCTATTTCGGCGCGATGGGCTTCCGCTTCGGCCTTGCGAGCTTCGGCTATCGCCTGTTTTTCCTGGGCGATGCGGGTGACATCGTGTTCCGCGTACATGTCGTCGATGTTGTAGGTGCCGGATTGGTAGAGTGCCGGCGAACAGCTTGCCGCGAAGAGCGACACGAGCAGAGCACCTATTTTGAAATTTCGGTTTTTCATCGTGTTTCGGAGTTACTGTGTGGTTATATTTTCAACGAAAATCGTACCGGTTTTATTGCCGGCGGGTCAATACCTCACAAAAATAGCAATAAAATCGGGAAATACGTTGGGAGGGTGAAAATAGAAATTCGAATCTTTTTTTGTCCCGAAAATGCTTTTTTTGCGAAAAATAGCTATATTTGCACTCCGAATTACCGGCCGAAGGGTTGGTGATGGACCGGGAGAGATGCCGGAGTGGTCGATCGGGCCGCACTCGAAATGCGGTGTACGGGCAACTGTACCGGGGGTTCGAATCCCTCTCTCTCCGCCAGTTTTCTTAACTGCATACGAGCTTGACATGGAGAAGTACCCAAGTGGCCGAAGGGGCTCCCCTGCTAAGGGAGTAGTGTGAGTAATCGCAGCCCGGGTTCAAATCCCGGCTTCTCCGCCAAAACCCCGGAAATATTGCGTTTCCGGGGTTTTCGTGTGCTGATTTTTATGTAGCGAAAAAGCCGTGAACGCGCTGACAAAATCCCGCGGGATTCAAACGAATCCTTCACCCAAGATACCCATGAAGAACCGGCGCCCCTCATCGGTTAATCCACAGGCACGCCAAGGTCACCACCACAGCAGCTGCGCAAAGTATCCCCAAAATGATAAATCCCATGCGTTCATCTCCTTCCACCGCGGCGAAGTCCTGTCGGAATAGGATGTGCAGACAGGGAGGAAAATATGCCGTATGGGTGGATTTTTTCCATGGGGACAGGGAAATAGGAGCGTCATGGAAACTTTGGGGGAAGGAAGAAGAGTTCAAGTTAGGTAGTAGAAAGCAACTCTTTCACGCAAGAAACTTTTGCGGCGGGGGGAGTCCAGAGGGGGCTGCCGCCCAGACTCGACATTCGGCAGCCCCCTCTGGGCGTTCTTTGGTTACTTTCTGTCGCAACAGAAAGTAACAACTTCGCGTCCGCAGACGCGACGGGAGCAGCGAGCAAAACCATGCTTGCTTTCATGAATGCTTCCTCTCCACAGCTTTCCGTGAAGAATTGGAAAATATGCAGTGGACAGCAGCACTTTCAGAACGGTAACATAGTACCAAACTATACGGAAAGAGAATACCAAACAGGGGAAACGGGTTACCCAGAAGAAGAGAATGAGGAATACACCGAAGCGGAACGCACGTGTACGGGCGGGCGCGCGCGCGATAAGCAGATTGCCGCCATTTGGCGGTCTGATTTCGGTGCGATTCCCGCCCCGGCGCAGGTGCAGCGGCTCTCCACCGCGTCGGATGTGCTGCAAATGCCGCTGACAGTGCTGCGTGAAGCCGTCCGGTGCGCCGCCGCGACGGGCGCGAAGTCCCCGATGGCATATGTGCTGACGCTCCTGCAAGACTGGCACTATGCGGGCGTTCGGACGGCGGATGAGGTGGGCGAATACGCCTATCTGCGCGACGTGGTGGAGGGCAGGCAGCCCGGCGACCGCGAAAAAGCGCAGCAGGCGCTGGCACAGATGCGCCGCCGCCATCAGCAGATGCCGGAGGGCAGCGAGGAAGGGGCGGACGGCTGATGCAAGCAAGCGACATGACAACGGAGCAGCTGATTCGCTACTTCCGGTGCATGGGCAGTGCGAACGCGGTCTGCCGCGAGCATCAGCGCTGCCCGGACTGCCCGTATTACGTTCCGCAGAGCTACAACGTGCGCTTCCGCGACGCGGCGATGGAAATTGCCAATCGGCTGGAAGCAGCACTGAACCGTGGAGGACAAGCAACATGAGCAACCAATCCCCCTGCACCGACCCGCTCTACCCCTGCACGGCGCTGACGCTGGCAGAAAAGAACTACGCGCTGGAGCAGCTGACGTGGCTTCGCAAGCATATGCTGGCGGTGAATTTCCGCGAATACGAGGCGTTGGACGCGGCAATCCGCGCCCTGCGCAAGGCGACGACGGTGGATGACTGCCGGGTGCGCCGCATCCCTGTGTACGGCATGGGGCAAGCGAGGGACGCGGTGTATTCCCAGCGTGGCGACGACTATCTGCTCGAAGCCCAGCGCGTCGCAGAAGAGAATCCGCCGAATGCGTCAGATATGCCGGAGAACGTCTCGGAGAATCTGCCGGAGAATCCGCCGGAGACGGTGGAGGATGCCGAAAAACCGCCGAAAGTGCCGCCGAAAAAGCGAAATAGCGGCTGGCGGTGCTGATAGGCGCATCAGGAGGGGTGGAATGCGGGCAAAAGAGTATCTGTCGCAGGTGCGTTTTCTCGACGAGCGGATCACCTGCAAGCTGGCGGACGCGGCGCGATTGCAGGACATGGCGACGCGCATCACGCCCATCCTGCGGGAAGACGGCGCATCCGGGGGCGGCGGCGCGCCGGATCGTCTGGCGGACGCGGTGGCGAAAATCATCGACCTGAAAGCCGAAATCAACCGAGATATTGACCGCCTGGTGGACAAGAAGCGCGACATCGCGGCGAAGTTGGGCAAATTGACCGACCGGCGGTATTACGCGGTGCTTTTCCGGCGGTATCTGCTGTTTGAGACGTTCGAGAAGATTTCCTGCGGGATGAACTACTCGTGGCGGCACGTCTGCTCCCTGCACGGGCAGGCACTGGAGGCGTTTCAAAAGGTGCTGGACGCGGAAAAAGACGCTTGATGCGGCTTGGAGGTGAGAAAAATGGCGATAATCGGCGTGCTGTGTCTGCTGGCGGCGGTGGTCTGCGCGGCTTGCACGATGGTATTTCAATCCACGCTCCCCACACGGGGAGCGACTATGGGTATACGACATTGGCAACAGTGTGTGATATTTTTCAATCCAGCCCCCACGCGGGGAGCGACCCGCGCTTACGCGTTTTCTTCCGTAGCCTTGCCGGAATCCGCGTGTTCTTCCAACTTGCGGGGAACTTTTCGCCCGGTGGAGACTCACGGCACGAGCAAATCCACCGGGATTCCCAGCGCGGCGGCAACGGTGCGCATCCGCTCCAGCGGCACGGACTGCTTGCCGTACTCCCACAGCTGCACGACGCGTTCAGCGCTTGCGCCGGTGTAGCCGCACATTTCACCAAGGGCGCGCTGGGTCAGTCCGCGCTCCTTGCGCTTGCTCTTGATGAGGGCGGGGATGCTTTCGACAGGGGGATTAGACGGGTTGTAGCACATGATGATGCTCCTTTCACTTTTTGTTCTGTGTCATTCTGATATGCGCGGCAGCCGCGAAGCAAATCACGGCGAGGACGCTGAAAACAACGGCGATACCAAGCAAGATTTGAACCATTGCAATTCCCGGTGGTCTGTGCTATAATCAGGGCGTGGAGGAGAGGGCGCGAACCCTCCCCTCCGGGAACTTACTTCAGGGCGCTGATTAGCGTTGCCAGGGCGGTAACTAACAACGCGATGCCGCTGAAGAGCTTCCCAAGCGCTTCAAGCCGTTCGACCTGTTCGGCTTGAGCGCTTTTCTTTTTGCCCTTCTTGCCCACCGGGATTCACCTCCTTTCCTCCTCTATTATATCACAATAAGTTCATTGTGTCAATAGGAAAATCAAAGAAATTTTGCAATTTTTCATCACTTTTTCAGAAGCCCGCGCCCTGCTTTCCGGCGCTCACAGCATCACATCATAGAATATCATAGTATTTCATACCCCACTCATGCTATACTGCACATGGAAACCTCCAATCACCTCACCCGACGGACGCGCCAGTCTCCGCCGGGTATTTTTGTGCCCCGAATTCGCTGCGCCCCGCGTGTGGAGGCGCAATTCCTCATTCCGCATTCCAGAAAGGATGGTGGACTTGGCTGGACTGACCGAGAAACAGCGCCGCTTCTGCGACGAGTACCTCATCGACCTGAACGCGACGCAAGCCGCCATCCGCGCCGGATATTCCCCGAAAACAGCGGCGGCGATTGCGGCAGAGAACCTCACAAAACCTAAGGTTGCTGAAAACATCAAAAAGCGCATGAACGAAAAGGAAGATGCGCTGATTGCCAAGCAGGACGAAGTGCTGAAATACCTGACGGCGGTGATGCGCCGGGAGATGAAGGAATTTGTCGTCGTGACCTGCATGGAGGAGAAGACGGAAGTCATCCCTGGCGAGGGCGGCAGCAAGCCCACCCGGCGCACAACGAAGAAGGAAGAACCGAAGGTCGTCGAGATTCCGGCGCGGCTGTGCGACGCGAACAAGGCGGCGGAGCTGCTGGGCAAGCGCTACGGGCTGTTCACGGACAGGGTGGATGTGTCGGGCAGCCTGCCGGTGATTCTGGCGGGAGAGGATGCGCTTGACGACTAATCAGCCGCGAATCTACCTGCCGGATGTCGTCGGGCGCGGCTACGGCGCGTTCTGGCGCTTCACGGGGCGTTACCGCGTGTGCAAAGGCAGCCGCGCAAGCAAGAAAAGCACCACGACGGCGCTGAATTTCATCTACCGCATGATGAAGTACCCCGGCGCGAACCTGCTGGTCATCCGCAAAACGTACCGCACATTGCGCGACAGCTGCTTCACACAGCTTCTCTGGGCGATTCACCGCCTACAAGTGGAGGCGTTCTGGAGCTGGAAGGAAAGCCCGCTGGAAATCACCTACAAGCCGACGGGGCAGAAAATCTACTTTCGCGGCATGGATGATCCATTGAAATTGACCTCCATCACCGCGCAGAGCGGCGTGCTGTGCTGGGTGTGGATTGAAGAAGCCTACGAAATCATGAACGAGAGCGACTTCAACACGCTGGATGAATCCATCCGCGGCGAATGCGCACCGCCGCTGTTCAAGCAGATCACGCTGACGTTCAACCCGTGGAATCAGAAGCACTGGCTGAAAGCGCGCTTTTTCGACGTAGAAGACCCGGACATCCTCGCCATCACGACGAACTACCAGTGCAACGAGTGGCTGGACAAGCAGGATTTACGCCTATTTGAGCGGATGAAGGCGACGAACCCGCGCCGCTACGCCGTGGCGGGCTTAGGGAACTGGGGCATTGTGGAGGGGCTCATTTACGAGCACTGGCAGGAATCCGCGTTCGACCCGGCGGAAATCAGCCGGACGCACACCCTTGAATCCGTGTTCGGGCTGGACTTCGGCTTCACCAACGACCCGACGGCGCTCTTCTGCGGATTGCTGGACATTCCGGCGCGCCGCCTGTACGTCTTTGACGAGCTGTACGAACGGGGGCTGACGAACGACATGATTGCCAAGCGCGTGACGGCGATGGGCTACGGCAAAGTGAACATCACCGCCGACGGCGCAGAGCCGAAATCCATTGCCGAACTGCGCGGCATGGGCTTGCGCGTGCACAGCGCGGCAAAAGGCGCGGACAGCATCCGCAGCGGCATCCAGTGGATTCAAAATCTCGAAATCATCATCCACCCGCGCTGCATAAACTTCCTGACCGAAATCAGCAATTACACCTGGGCGAAAGACAAGTTCGGCAAGATGCTCGATGGCCCCATTGACGACTTCAACCACCTGATGGACGCCATGCGGTATGGGCTGGAAAAGTTCATTGTGGGGAAAAAGTGGACGTATTGAAGGAGGGCGTATGCGCAAGAGCGAGAAGGAAGCCCTGCAAGCCATGCTCGATGACGAGCAGGAGACCATCAAGGCACTGGAAAAGGCGTACCAGCGGGCGCTCCGGCGCATCGACAACCACATTCGCATCCTCGAAAGCGACGAAATGACGCAATCGAAGATTTACCAGAAGCGCTATCAGGAGGCGATGAAAGCCCAAATCAACGCCGCGCTGGACGAACTGCACAAGAAAAGCAATCAGACCATCGAAGAATACCTGACGCGCAGCTATCAGCACGGCTACGTCGGCACGATGTACACCTTGCACAAGCAGGGAATGCCGATTCTCGCCCCTATTGACCAGCGTGCCGTCACCCGCGCCGTCCGCACGGACAGCAAGCTCAGCGGGCGGCTGTACGGTGAACTCGGCGTGGATATGCAGAAGCTGAAGAAGACCATCCGCCGGGAAATCTCCATCGGCATCTCCATCGGCAGCGATTACGGCATGATTGCCCGGCAAGTGCAGATTTCCAGCGGCATTCCGCTCAAACGCGCAAAGACCATCGTCCGCACCGAAGGGCACCGCATTCAGCAGCAATCCGCCGACGACGCGCGCAACGCCGCCAAGGGTCAAGGCTGCCAAGTGGTCAAGCAGTGGGATGCCGTGCTGGATGGCAACACGCGCACGGATCACCGCGTACTGGACGGGCAAATCCGCGAAGTCGGCGAACCGTTCGAGATAGACGGCAAGAAAGCCGAATACCCCGGCGCATTCGGGCGACCCGAAGAGGACTGCAACTGCCGATGCGTGGCGCTGACGCGGGCGAAATGGGCGCTGGATGCGGACGAGTTGCAGACCATGAAGGACAAGGCGCAGTTTTTCGGGCTGGACAAGACGGAGGGGTTCAGGGAGTTCGAGGAGAAGTATCTGAAAGCGGCGGAAGAAAGCGAAAAAGTATTCTACAATCAGGAGAGAATCACGAAAAGCCGAGCGTTCGCGGTGGATTCCAAGGTGATAGAAAGCCGGGAATACGCGGACAAATTCGACCTGATGGCGAACAGCCCGCAAGAGCGGCGCGAGTTCCTGAAAGCAGCCAAGGAACTGCTGCAGCATCGTTCCGGGCAGAACGGCGAGGACTTGTACCTGTATAACCGCGATAGGCAGACGTGGGTGAAGTCCGTCACAGGCAGCAAGCCGGGAACGCCGGAGTACACGCAGGAAATTCGCAGCGCTATTAGCAAGGCTAAGGCGAAAACCGAGCAGGTGGTGGCGTTTCACAACCACCCCGGCAGTATGCCGCCGAGCATTGAGGACATCAATGTATCAGTACAAAACGGATATGCTGTTGGTTATGTGCTTTGCCATGATGGAACAATTTACAAGTACAGCGCACCAAAGGAAGCTATTGCAAGAACGATATATGAAATGCGGGTTGACAGCTTCAAAGTCGAGGGGTATAATGAACGTGAAGCGCAACTGATGGCAATGAAATACTTGTCAGAATACTATGACTTTGTTTTCAAGGAGGTGAAGTAGTCGTGCTGAAATTGCGTTTTGGGTATCAGGAAAACGATAATATTGACTATGAGTTCCGAAACCAGCTTGCCGCAATGAGCAAAGAAGAAAAAGAAACGCTCTTGAAAGAGTATGAAGATCTTGCTGCACGTCAGATTCAAGAAGCGAAAGCGCTACCTGAAAAGCCGGAAATGAAAGTGCGTTTTTTGCGTAGTGAGGGCGGGGCTTGGCTGGAAAAAGGCAAGGTGTACGACGCTTATCACTCTGCTGTGACAGGCGACTACTACGTCATCGATGCCAGCAAGGAAGCACGCCTTCGTCCTGCGGAGGACTTTGAAATCGTGGAAGAATATTAAGCACCCTGCCCCCTGCAAGGTGCTTTTTTGATGCGCTGAACTTGCACATAATTGCGTGTGAATTGCGTGCAATTGCAACTTGCCGTCAACTTGCAAACGCTTGATTTTCCTGCGCTTGCTGGCTTTTGGGTCGGCAAAATTGCAACTTAACTTAGGACAAACTTGGGACAAACATCATCTTGCGAAAAGCAGCCGCACACCCGTGCAGGCTGTTTTTTAATACATCCAAAAAGGAGTGGTATCATGGACATCTCTACCATGGGCACGGTGCTGGCGATTGTCGTCATCACCTACCTGATTGGCCTGCTCTGCAAGAGCGTCGGCAGCATCCGCGATGAGCTGATTCCGGTCATCGTGGGCGCGGCGGGCGGCGTGCTGGGCATCGTGGGCATGTACGTCATCCCGGATTTCCCGGCGAAGGATGTGCTGAATGCGCTCGCGGTCGGCATCGTGTCGGGGCTCGCCTCGACGGGCGTGAATCAGGTGTATAAACAGCTCGGCAAAGCAGAAATTGACCCCGGTGGTGATTGACGATGGCATCAAAAACGGTCAGCGCGGCGGAGGTTGTCGCCCTCTTCCGCCGCGCGCTGGCGGAAAAGTGGGGGTACATCTGGGGCGGCACGGGGCAGGTTCACACGCAGCGTGCGCAGGACAGCGCCACCCGCGCACAGACGATACGCTACGGGCAGCAGTGGGTCGGGCGGCGCGTTGCGGACTGCTCCGGGCTGTTTTGGTGGGCGTATAAGCAGCTGGGCGGGTATATGTACCACGGCAGCAACACCATGTGGAATAAGTACGCCGCCGCCAAGGGGTCATTGCAGGGCGGCAAGCGCACCGACGGTCAGCCGCTCAAGCCCGGCACGGCGGTGTTCCTCACCAAGGGCAGCGACCGCCACCACGTCGGGCTGTACGTCGGCGAGGGCAAGGTCATCGAAGCAATGGTACGCTGACCAGCTACGTCAAGACGACCGACAAGAACACGCAGGAGATTACGATCGTCAAGCAGACGATGAACGGCATGAGCGGCACGCTGGGGACGAAAGTCAGCAAAGACGACGTGGTGGCGGTCATCAATCAGACGGCGGGCGCGGTCAAAATCAGCGCGAACTGCATTGATTTGGAGGGGTATGTGACGGCGAGCGAGTTTGAAACTGTTGCAGCGTATACGCAGGTATTCAAAGGCGGCGAAATCAGCGGTTTAACGATGGAAGCCGTGGAAGGTACGTTTTCGCATATTCTTGCGGACGATGGACGTATCCCTATGCTTACTGTGAGTAACGCTGGCGGTTTCGGCATCAACGTCGAACAGATGGGGCTGACTGTGTACGATAGCGGCTATCACACGTTTATCGTCACGAAAAACGGGGACGACTACACTTTCTACCTCGATAACTGCAAGATTTACGGCAACAAACTCACTTATCCGCAGGCAGAGACGGGAGAAAAAAAGCTCTACATCGGCGGCTGGGAAAGCGGTTGGAGCATGGTAAGCGGAACGATTATGGACATCCGAATTTACAACAAGTGCATTGACGCTAATACCGTCAGTGAACTGAATGATATTTTCGCCGCATCATAAAAACATGGGGGGACACGCATGAGCCTTGACATCATCATCGTCGCCGCGATTTCCCTGCTGGGCACGCTGGCAGGCAGCTACTTCGCCAACAGCAAGACAATCGCCCTGCTGTCCTACCGCTTGGAGCAGCTGGAGCGCAAGGTGGAGAAGCACAACTCCGTCGTCGAGCGGACGTTCCAGTTGGAGAACAACGTGCAGACCGCGTTCAGCCGGATTGACGAGATCCGGGAAACGCTGCACGAGCATCAGGAGACGTGAAAAAAGCCGGGATGGCGGCGGAGGGAGAAATCCTCTGCGGCTGTCCCGGCTCTTTTTCTGTGAATCACATCAATTCATACGAGGAAAGCGGCTGCTCGAACAGACCGCACATCGGCGAAGCTGGTCGAAACTGTCGCACCGCCGCGCAGCCACTCAAAAACGAAATTGGCTTCCAAGGTCAAGGGTTGATTGCCCCGGTTGTATCTGAGGGCGTAGTCGCGCTTTTCGGGCGTATCCGCGAAGGAAAAGCTGAATGCACGCCGTCCTTTTCCAGCTGATAGGGGAGAATTGCCTGACCGAGCTTCAAATCGTCGCACAGTCCAGCGAAGGACATGTCCCGCGCATGGGCGCGAAGCCAGTCGGCGGTTTCTTCCTGTTTCAGATGCTCCGGCGTCTGGGCGGCATCCATACGCCAACGGTGTTGACCGTGTTCACGATGACTTGCGCGGGACTGCTGAAAATGTTGAGCCTATCCCATACTTTGTGTAAACCTCGAAAGTAGTGTATAATAGAAGCACGAGAATGGAGGTTTTCATATGGCAAGAAGGAAACGCACCACGGAAGAAAATGCCCGCAGGGAAAAGATTCGTGAGCTGCTGCAGCTGGCGAACATCGGCAGCATGGACGACATCCAGAGGCTGTTCAAGGAGACGATTGCCGAATTCATGGAAAACGGCCTCGATGCGGAGCTGGACGACGAACTGGGCTACAGCAGGTACGACTACAAAAACAAGAACACAGACAACAGCCGGAACGGACACAGCAGCAAGACCCTGCGCACCAGCTTCGGCGATGTGGAGGTATCTGTCCCGCGGGACAGACAGGGGGAGTTTGAGCCGCAGCTCCTGAAGAAGAATCAGACCAGCATCAGTCAGGACATCGAGGAGAAGATCCTGTCCATGTACGCCAAAGGCATGACCACGTCGGATATTGAGACCCATATTCGGGATATCTACGGCGT
>ERZ1027072.439-NODE-439-length-11574-cov-5.784704_pt1 | contig 11574 bp, 6 predicted proteins | sample MGYA00519418_ERZ1027072 | MGnify/ENA primary metagenome ERZ1027072 (study PRJEB26926, sample SAMN06164764) | human gut metagenome | biome: ENVO:00009003; feature: ENVO:2100002; material: ENVO:00002003 | host: Homo sapiens | place: USA | collected 2012 ...
AGATCTACACTTCTAGCTTCGTCGGCAGCGTCAGATGTGTATAAGAGACAGGTCACAAGCCTGAGCACCTCAATCTCTCGGACACTTAGTTCATGTTCTGCATCGGTGGCAGGAGGCGTTACGGGATGATGCGTCAGCTCGTGGCCTCGTTTTCGGGTCTGCATGATGGTTTTTACCAGTTGCTCCTGTGGAAGAAGAATATTCAGGCTTGGGATTCCAGTCAGCAAGGGAGGTTCTCCTGCGGAGAGCACAATACATTTGGGTTTTCTTTCCAGAAAAAAGGATGTATGCTCAAAATACACGTTGGCCGACACAAAATAATGTGCATACATGTCGGGTGTATCGTCTATCAGTTTTTCAAAAGAAGAAAACGTACGTATGACTGCCTCGGGAATAAGTTCTTCCAGAATCGTACGTAGTCCGAGGGCCGTCAGCGTGTTGGGCTCAATGATGGCTATTTCCGGCAGGTGGTGCATATAATAAGGTATTTAATGGTTTAAATAATTGGCTACGGCTTCAGCACATCGTTCTCCGTCAATTCCCGCAGAGACAATACCTCCGGCATATCCGGCACCTTCTCCACAGGGGAAGAGACCTTCCACGGTAAGATGTTGCAGGGTATCTTTATCGCGTACGATACGTACGGGGGAGGAGGTACGTGTTTCTACGGCAATCATGACTGCTTCGTTAGTGAGAAAGCCACGTGAACTCTTCCCGAAAAGCTGGAATCCTTTACTCAGGCGTTCACTCAGGAAAGAGGGCATCCAGAAATGAAGGGGAGAAGATACTAATCCCGGGCTATAAGAGGTAGCCGGAAGGTCATAGCTGAGTTTCTTTCGTGTGAAATCGACCATACGTTGAGAGGGAGCAGTCTGACGCATATTTCCCTGCTGCCAGCAGATTTGTTCCAGTTTTTCCTGGAAACGCATCATGGCTAATGTATGGATAGTACCTTCTGGCTGCTTTCCGTCGCGCAGAATCAGTTCTTCCGTCAGGCTTTCATTGGATTCGGGGAAAGGTTCCGCCTGGAGTTGCATTTCCGGGAGCAGAAGGTCTTCCGGACGTGTTTCTACCACCATACCCGAGTTGCTCCATTTGGTGCCTCGGTTGCTCGGACTCATGCCGTTGACTACCAGCTGGTGAGGACCACTGGCTGCCGGTACGACAAATCCACCGGGACACATGCAGAAGCTGTACACTCCTCGTCCGTCTACTTGTTGTACGAAACTATATTCGGCGGCCGGAAGGTACTTTCCTCGTCCGTTTTTATTGTGATATTGTATCTGGTCAATCAGCATAGACGGGTGTTCCAGTCGCACGCCGATGGCAATTCCTTTGGTTTCCAGTTGTACCCCATGGGCATACAACCAGCGATATACATCTCGGGCAGAATGTCCGGTAGCCAAAATGACAGGACCTAAAAAGGTCTTTCCGGTATTCGTTTCAATGCCTTTTACCTTTTGACCTTCTATAAGTATGGATTCCATTCGAGTCTGGAAGTGTACTTCTCCTCCACAGGCAAGAATAGTGTTACGCATGTTTTCGATGACTCTGGGAAGCTTGTCCGTCCCGATATGCGGATGAGCGTCCGACAATATGGTAGGACTGGCTCCGTGCTGGCAGAATACATTTAATATTTTTTCTACGCTGCCTCTCTTTTTACTGCGGGTGTAGAGCTTTCCGTCAGAATAAGCTCCGGCTCCACCTTCTCCAAAGCTGTAGTTTGATTCAGCGTCTACCTTGTGCTCCCGACTGATTCGGGCCAGGTCTTCTTTTCGCTCACGTACATTCTTTCCTCGTTCTATTACAATAGGGCGAAGGCCTAATTCGATGAGTTTGAGGGCTGCAAACAATCCTCCAGGACCTGCACCCACCACAATGACTGCAGGACGACCCTCTACATTGGGATAATCCGTACGTACAAATTCTTCCTCAGAGGGTGTTTCGTTGACAAATACACGAATGGTCAGGTTGACATAAATGGTGCGTTGACGTGCATCAATGCTTCGTTTCAAGATACGTATGGCATTAATGGTACGTACGTCCAAACCTTTTTCTCGACTGATGTATTGTTTGAGTGATTGTTCGCTGGCTGCCTGTTCGGGCAGAATCCGGAGTTGGTATTCGTGAATCATATTTTTGTAACTTTTTTGCAAAGATAGGATTTCTGTTTTGTTCTTGCAAAAGGAAGTTTATGAGAGATTTTATACTGATTTAAGACTTTAATTCAGGGAAATAGTGAATTTTTCTATATTTGTGGTCGATTTTTCTCAACATTTGTAAGTGGAGAAACGTTATTGATAATGATAGTTTAATTTTAGTTAAAATAAAATTATGATGTGTAAGGTGAAAAAAACGTATCCTTTATGGGGCTTTTTGCTGTCGTTCCCATTGTGGACGGTGTCATGTGTGGATAACAAGTATGATCTTGATAAGGACATTGACATGACAATTAATGTGGGAGGAGAGCATCTCACAATTCCTGCTGGTAGTTCAGATACCGCCTACTTGAGTAAAATTATTGAGGTGGAAGAAGGAGATATTCTTCAACCTGATGCTGCTACCCGTGTATACCATCTGACGAAAAAGGATGATATTGATGTAGAGCCAACTACGGTGAAGGAGGTGACGATTAGTAGTGCAAATACAGAATTGACGAAAAAACTGATAGAGTCTTCTACCGGTGCTTCAGGAAGTGTAACTACGGATTTAGATGTAGAAAATACACTGACAGCAAAAGCAAGTGATATAGATGAGGCTTTAATCGAATTAGGAGCTTTAGGAGCTGAAACACCTATAGATTTACTTTTGACGTTTGAATTTACTGGAGGGTTGACATTTAATTCTGTAACTGCTAAGAATTTAGAAATCCAACTTCCAGATTTTTTGATGTTTGAAAAAGGAGAAGTAGCAGAAGGTAATAAACTTATTTTGAATAATGAGGAACTGAAAAATGCACAGAAGGTATTGCATGTAATCGGTTATAAGTTTGGGGAAAAAACAGGGGAAGGAGAAAAACCAGACGATAATAGAAGCATAACGATTGACGGAAAAGTTACGATGAAAGGAGAAGTGGAGACTTTGGTAACTGGTGGTTCTGGTAGTTTGGAAATGACTATGCATGTCACTTTGGGAGAAATGACCGCAAATAGTGTAACCGGAGTCATTCAGCCTGAGATTAAAGCGGAAACTACTAATATAGAATTGAACGATTTGCCTGATTTCTTGAAAGATGAAGAAACTCGTATGGATATTACCAATCCGGTGATTCTGCTGAGAGCTGAAAACCAATTGGAGACATCGGTAGAAGTTGATGCTGTACTTACTCCGATGAAAGGTAATGCTCAGATTGATGGTAAAGAAGTAAAAGTGGGAAGCGGTTATGGCAAAACTCCTGTAGTATTAGCGTCGGGTAAAAATGTGATTGCTCTTTCTCGTACCGGTGAATGTACAATTGAGGGAGTGACGAGTAACGTGAAAGTAGAAGACATCAATAATCTGTTGGAAACAATTCCGGATGACATTGAGGTTGATTTACAGCCTGTTGTCCGCAATGAAGGTTATTATACTGCAGAATTGGGCAGAGCATACGAAATGCCTTCAAGTTATGAAGTAGATGTGCCGTTGAGTTTTGAGCAGAACTTAAATATTGTGCACAATGATTCCGTTCAAGATTTGAATAAAGACCTGAATGATTTGGATAAGGTAATTCTGAAAAAAGCCAATGTTCTTTTAACGGTAGATAATGCCATACCATTGAAATTGCAGTTAAAACCTGAAAACGTGTTGATTAAAGATGTGTATGGTAATGAGTTGACTGCTGTGAAGAAAACAATAGAAGAGGATAAACAGTATGTTACAGAAAGTACGGATGGAGAAAAACCGGTGACCAGTGAGCTGGTTTTGAATCTGACTTCGGAGGATACGGCGTTCTTGTCGAAGATTGATCGTATTTGCTTTAAACTGACAGCTGTTCCGGGAAGTGCTACTGGTGTACCTTTGAAAGATACGCAATGGCTGAAGGTAACAAGTATTAAACTGTCTGTACCGGGTGGCGTGAATGTAGATTTGAATTAATAACGAACGGGAAAAAATGAAACAAATGAAGAAAAATATATTGTGTACGGTACTGTCTGGATTGGCTGTTTTTGCGTTTGTGGGGGAAGCAGTAGCACAACCTCAGATTAATCGTTCTGCCTACTTTTTGGGAGGTGCTACCTATCGTCATGAACTGAACCCTGCATTTATGGGAGAGAGAGGATATGTGAGCATGCCCGGGTTGGGTAATTTGTCGGTAGGAGCCCAAGGAACTGCAGGTGTAGGCGACTTTCTGTTTGTAAAGTCTAATGGTGACTTGATGACCTTCATGCACGAGGAAGTGAGCAGAAAAGACTTCTTGAATGGTTTGCCTAACCGGTTGAAAATGGGATTTAATGTCAATGAGAATATCTTGTCTACCGGATTTTATGCATGGGGAGGTTTTAATACGATAGGACTTTCTATTAAAAGTAACACCAATCTGTCGGCTCCTGACCAGTTGTTTAAGTTTATGAAGAATGGAGTGGATGCCCCGGAAGGAACGCGCTACACAGTTAATGATTTGAGCATTCTTTCGACGAATTATGCAGAACTGGCATTGGGACATGCCCGTCAGATAAACGATCAGTGGACAGTAGGTGCTAAAATGAAGTTCCTGGTGGGACTTGCTAAGGCTACTGTAAAGATTGACCGACTGGATATTGAGGCGACTCCGGATGCCTGGAAAATCACTCCGTCGGGTGCGCAAGCCTATCTTTCTGCTAAAGGTTTGGTCGTGCCGACTCGTGGAGAAACAGGTAATTATGATGAAAGTGATTATGAACTGGATGCCAATGGCAACCGTACCGATAAACTGAAACCCGGTTCTGAGCAGTTGATTTCGTATGATGACGTGGATTTTGATGATAACAATATCAGTCCTACAGGCTTTGGTATGGCGTTTGATTTCGGTGCGACTTATCGTCTGAATGATGAATGGACATTCTCTGCTGCGGTACTTGACTTGGGATTCATCCGTTGGAAGAATACGGTCAAAGCTACCATGAACAATAGCTTTGAATTTGATGGATTTAATGAAATTCCGGTGAAATCAGACTTGGGAGATAATGACCCTAATTCAATTGATAACCAGAGCGACCGTATTGTAGATGACCTGGAACAGATGTCTAAATTCACAAAAGAGGGAGAGGGATTAAAACGTGCAACTGCTTTGGCTGCCACGTTAAACCTCGGTGCGGAATATACATTGCCTGCTTATGACCGCTTGAAGTTTGGTTTCTTGTCTTCTTCTCGTTTCCAGGGACGCCACTCTTGGACGGAAGCACGTGTCTCTGCCAATGTGTCTCCTCTGACCTGGTTTGAGGCTTCAGTGAACTATGCCCTTTCTAACTTTGGTTCTACGGGAGGATTGATGTTGAATTTTCACCCGAGAGGTTTCAACTTCTTTGTGGCAGCAGATGTGCCGTTGTGTAAATACACTCCGAAATATTATGCACCGCTTAACCGCTTCTCGGCTAATATTAATTTAGGAATCAACTTTACTTTCGGTCCGAAGTATAAGACAAAACACCGTTGTGTAGAAGTTCAGTCATTATAATTTTTAAACAAGTAGATATGAGAAAAATAGCATATATATTGTCGCTTGTCATGTTGCCGCTGGTTGCCATGGCAGGTGATATAAAGTATACGCGTCCGGTATTGACGTTAAAAAACGACACGCTGACTGTTGAGTTTTCCATGAGTGTGGAAGATGTGCGTGTGAATAGTGAGCAGACGTATGCCTTTACTCCTGTATTGCGTGAAGGAAAAAACTATTACGCCATGCCTCCGGTAGTGGTAACCGGAAAGAACGGTGATTATAAAATGCGCCGTCAGGAGCGGAAGATGGCTCGTCGTTTCGGGTTTGATAATCCTTATACAGTGATTCACGGACGTCAGGAAAATCGGGAAGATGTGGTTCGCTATCAGGCTTCTGTTCCTTATCAGGCATGGATGGACCATGCTTCCATGATTCTGTTGCAGGAAGGAAAAGAATGCTGTGAGGTGGATTTGCTGGATATTACGGTGATTGAACCGGATGTGGCTGTGGAAACTCCGGCTCTGCCTGTAGAATTTGAGGTGTGTGATCCTTGCAAGGAAATGGTTTCTTTCCTGACTCCGAAAGAAGAGCCGTTGAAGGTACGTTCTGAGCAAAGTACGTTGTATATTGAATTTCCGGTAGGGAAAACGGCCTTTGATGCGAATTATAAAAATAATCGTAGCGAATTGAAGAAGATGAAAGAGATTTTGGATCCGTTGGAAGATGGAGATTTGGTGACGTTTAAGTCAATCAATGTGTGCGGATATTCTTCACCGGATGGTTCGGTTCGTACGAATGACCGGGTGGCCACGCAACGTGCGGAATCGTTTGCACTGAACCTGAAAGGCGGATATAATTTCCCGAAGGAAGTGTTGCATGTGACTTCTGCGGGTGAGGATTGGGAGACTTTGGTAAAAATGCTGGAAGAAGATCAACCTGCTTATGCGGAAAAGGCTTTGGCTGTAATTCAGAAATATGACAATCTGGATGTACGTGAAACTCGATTGAAATCAACCTTGGGTACGGCTACTTATCGTACGATGATGAACCAGTATTATCCTCGTCTGCGTCGTTTGAGCGTATCGGTAGATTACGAAGTGAGAGAAGTCTTGAACTCAGAAGCAGCCCGCCTGATTTATACCAATCCGAAATTGTTGAGCTTGCAGGAAATGTATCGTGTGGCAGGTATGTATCAGCCGGGAACAAAGGAATATAAAGAAGTGTATGAGATTGCAGCCAACACTTATCCGGAAGATGTGACTGCTAACATTAATGCGGCTTCTGCCAATATTATTAGCGGTGACTTTAAAAAGGCTGCGACGTATATGGAAAAGGTGAAAGATGACTCACGTGCTTTCAATAATTTGGGTGTATTGGCCTGGTTGGCTGGAGATACGGAAGTAGCTAAAGGATGGTTCCAGAAAGCTGCAAGCGTAGAACCTGAAAAGGCAAATGCAAACTTGGAAAAAATGGTTCCTTATGAAAATGCTGTTCAGAAATAACGGATATTGAGATAGGATACTGCATAAAAAACGCCTGTGCGCATGGAAAATACTTCAAAGCGCACAGGCGTTTTTTTATGGTGTGAAGAGGGTCATCCGAATAATTCCCGGAAAGCCTCTTCTACTTTTCTTACAGGGATGAGCTCAATTTTTATTTTCTTTCGGTCAATGCCAGACAGGTTGTGCTTGGGAATCAGCATCCGTTGGAATCCGAGCTTTTCGGCCTCACTGATACGTTGTTCGATGCGGTTAACCGGACGGATTTCTCCGCTCAGGCCTACTTCTCCTGCCATACATACGCCTGCTTCAATTTCTGCATCCATGTTGCTGGATAAAATGGCACTGATAACTGCCAAATCTATGGCGGGGTCGTTGACTTTCAGCCCTCCGGCAATGTTCAGGAACACATCTTTTTGAGCCAGCTTGAATCCGACACGTTTTTCAAGTACAGCCAGCAGCATGTTCATACGGCGCAGGTCGAATCCGGTGGCGGAACGCTGTGGCATTCCGTATGCGGCTGTGCTGACCAATGCCTGTACTTCTATCAGGAAGGGGCGTACACCTTCCACGGCACCGGCGATGGCGACACCGCTCATGCCTTCGTGGTCTTGGGTAAGCAACAGTTCGGAAGGGTTGCTCACCTGCCGTAGTCCGTCCTGGCGCATTTCGTAGATTCCCAGTTCAGCCGTACTACCGAATCGGTTCTTGATGCTGCGCAAGATGCGGTACATGTAGTGTTGGTCTCCTTCGAATTGCAATACGGTATCGACGATGTGTTCCAATACCTTCGGTCCGGCGATGCTTCCTTCCTTGTTGATATGTCCGATGAGGATAACCGGTGTGCCGGTTTCTTTGGCAAACTTTAAAAGAGAAGCGGTACATTCTCTTACCTGCACGATGCTGCCGGGAGAAGAATCAATATTCTCGGTAGAAATCGTCTGAATGGAGTCGATAATGACCAAATCGGGAGCCGCATTCTTTATATGGGTAAAAATCTGTTCCAACGAGGTTTCACAGGCTATCAGCAGATTGTCATTTTCCGGGTGCGGAATGCGGACGGCCCGAAGTTTGAGCTGGCGGGCACTTTCTTCACCGGATACGTAGAGAATTCTTTTGTGGGTAAGCCGTAACACCGTCTGGAGTATCAGAGTCGATTTTCCGATGCCCGGTTCTCCTCCAATCAGGGTGAGTGAACCTTGCACCAGTCCCCCTCCTAATACACGGTTCAGCTCTTCGTCGAGCATGTCCATGCGTTGTTCTTCATTTGATTCTATTTCGGTCAGACGTTGAGGCTTGGAGCGTACGGACTCGATGCCGTGTGCCACGTGCTTGGCTATAGGAGCTTCCTTGCGCACCACTTCTTCCACAAATGTATTCCATTGTCCGCAGGAGGGACATTTCCCTGCCCATTTAGGAGATTCTTGTCCGCAGTTTGTGCAGACATAGACCGTTTTTTCTTTTGCCATATTTGTTACACTAATTCTTTACAAAGGTACGAAATCTTATGCTTATTCTCTATACTGGCAAAAAAATATCATTTATTTATTTGTTTGTAGAAAAATGTTGCTATATTTGCCAACGGAAAAACAATAATCTATGACTGTACACTGTCTTCATATCATCTTGTTGAACGGGCATGGGTATATGCCTTTCATTACATCTACCACAGGGATGACCCCTAGGGGGTGAGGATAGTATGTTTGGTGTTTCTACGTGATACACGTCTGCGGATGCAGACATTTCAATTATTTTATTCAATCAAGATTTATTTTAATTCATTGTTTCTGTTTGTGCCGTGGTGTAAGGCCTTACAGAGATATACCGGGGCCATTGGGTTTCGGACTAAAAATTAATGGTAACCTATGAAAGTATTGAAATTCGGCGGAACATCCGTAGGTTCTGTCAATAGCATGTTAAGTGTCAAGCGTATAGTAGAGGGTATAGATGACAAAGTAATTGTAGTCGTTTCCGCATTAGGGGGAATTACCGATAAACTGATTTGTACTTCTAAAATGGCCGCTTCGGGCGATGATGCTTATGAGAAGGAAATGAAGGAAATCGTGAACCGTCACATTGAAATGGTGTACACTGTGATTCCGGCAGGGCGGGGAAGAGAGTTGCTTCTGGATCTGGTAAACGAACTGCTGAGCGAATTGAAGGATATTTTTCAGGGTATTTATTTGATTCGTGACCTTTCTCCGAAAACTTCTGCTACGATTGTGAGCTATGGGGAACGTCTTTCTTCCATCATTGTGGCTACGCTTATTGAGGGGGCAGTGTGGTTCGATTCTCGTACTTTCATTAAGACTGAAAAGAAACATAATAAGCATATTCTTGATTCAGAGCTGACGAACCGGCTGGTGCGTGAGACTTTCAGTGAAATACCGAAGGTTTCTCTGGTGCCGGGATTTATTTCTACCGATAAGAATACGGGAGAAGTAACCAACTTGGGAAGAGGTGGATCTGATTATACAGCGTCTATTATTGCGGCAGCTTTGGATGCGGATATTCTGGAAATTTGGACGGATGTGGATGGCTTCATGACAGCTGACCCGCGTGTCATCAGCACGGCTTATCCTATTACGGAGTTGAGTTATGTGGAGGCTATGGAGCTGTGTAACTTTGGTGCGAAAGTGGTGTATCCGCCTACGATTTATCCGGTATGTCATAAGAATATTCCGATTCTGATAAAGAATACGTTCAATCCGGAGGCTCCGGGTACTATTGTGAAGCAGGAAGCTGACCATTCTTCGAAACCTATCAAGGGTATTTCATCTATTAATGATACCTGTTTGATTACCATGACCGGTTTGGGTATGGTGGGTGTCATTGGCGTGAACCATCGTATCTTCAAGACGTTGGCCGAAAACGGCATCAGTGTCTTTTTGGTTTCGCAGGCTTCTTCTGAGAACTCAACCTCTATCGGTGTGAGAAATGAGGATGCGGAACTGGCATGTGAGGTGCTGAATGAGGAGTTTGCCAAAGAAATTGAAATGGGTGAAATCTCACCGATGAAAGCGGAAGGCGGTCTGGCTACCGTGGCGATTGTGGGTGAGAACATGAAGCATACTCCCGGTATTGCCGGAAAATTGTTTGGTACGCTCGGACGTAACGGTATCAATGTCATCGCTTGTGCGCAGGGTGCTTCTGAGACAAATATCTCTTTCGTCGTGGAAGGTGCTTCCTTGCGTAAGACATTGAATGTGATTCATGATTCATTCTTCTTGTCAGAATATCAGGTGTTGAACCTGTTTATCTGTGGTACGGGAACAGTGGGTGCCAGCTTGATTGAACAGATTCATGGCCAGCAGGAAAAACTGAAACAGGAACGCGGGTTGAAACTGCATGTGGTGGGTATTGCCAACGGCCATAAAGCCTTGTTTACGCGTGCCGGAATTGATTTGGAACATTTCAGAGAAGAATTGGATGAAAAAGGCATTCCTTCTTGTCCTCAGACACTTCGTGATGAGATTGTGGGAATGAATATCTTCAATTCGGTGTTTGTGGATTGTACAGCCAGTCCCGATATTGCGGCACTGTATAAAGATTTGCTGAGTCACAATGTGTCGGTGGTAGCAGCAAACAAGATTGCCGCTTCTTCTGAATACGACATTTATGCGGAACTGAAAAGAATCGCTCGCCAGCGGGGGGTGAAGTATTTGTTTGAAACGAACGTAGGAGCCGGTCTTCCGGTAATCAATACCATCAATGACCTGATAAACAGTGGTGACAAGATTCTGAAGATTGAAGCAGTGGTGAGCGGTACGTTGAATTATATTTTCAACCGCATCAGTGCGACAACTCCTCTGAGTGAAACCATCCGTCAGGCGAAGGAAGAAGGTTATTCAGAACCAGACCCGAGAATTGACCTGAGCGGAAAGGATGTGATCCGGAAGCTGGTGATTCTGGCTCGTGAGGCGGGTTACCGTTTGAATCAGGAAGATGTGGAAGCAGACTTGTTTATTCCTGACAGCTATTTTGAAGGTACATTGGATGATTTCTGGAGAAAGATTCCACAATTAGATAAAGAATTTGAAGAACGTCGCAAGAGACTGGAAAGCGAGGACAAGCGCTGGCGTTTCGTGGCAAGCCTGGAAGATGGACACGGCAAGGTGTCTTTGCAGGAAGTAGACCGCAATCATCCGTTCTATAACCTGGCTGGCAGCAACAATATTATCTTGCTGACCACAGAGCGCTACAATGAGTATCCGATGCTGATTCAGGGATACGGTGCCGGTGCAAGTGTGACTGCTGCCGGTGTATTTGCGGATATAATGAGTATTGCCAATATTTAAACCAAACAAAAATGAAACATGTAATTATCTTAGGTGACGGTATGGCCGATTGGGCTGTACCTTCCTTAGGCGACAAAACTTTACTGCAGTATGCACATACGCCATATATGGATAAACTGGCAAGTATGGGGCTGTCTCTTATACACATCTCCGAGCCCAC
>ERZ1027072.445-NODE-445-length-11450-cov-4.609039_pt1 | contig 11450 bp, 10 predicted proteins | sample MGYA00519418_ERZ1027072 | MGnify/ENA primary metagenome ERZ1027072 (study PRJEB26926, sample SAMN06164764) | human gut metagenome | biome: ENVO:00009003; feature: ENVO:2100002; material: ENVO:00002003 | host: Homo sapiens | place: USA | collected 2012 ...
ATCTACACTTCTAGCTTCGTCGGCAGCGTCAGATGTGTATAAGAGACAGGAGTATCGGTGGGAACAGTAGACCGTGTACTTCACTCCCGGAGCGGTGTGTCTGAGTCTAGCCGCATTAAAGTGGAAGAAATATTGAAGAAGCTGAACTATCAGCCCAACATGTATGCCAGTGCGCTGGCTTCGAACAAGAAATACAGATTTGCCTATCTGCTCCCTTCGCACAATGAAGGTGATTACTGGAAGGATGTGGAACGTGGCATGCAACAGGCCATCACCCGTTTTTCCGATTTCAATGTTTCTCTGTCCGACTATTATTATGACCAGTACGAGTCAGGTGCCTTTATAGAAAGTGGTATGCGCATTTTAGAAGCACAGCCCGACGGAGTCATCCTTTCGCCTACTGTAGAAGAAGAAACTGAACGGTTTGTCAGCCTGCTGCGCGAAGCCGGCATTCCGTATGTATTTATTGATTCGAATATTGCTCGGCTGGAGCCGCTGGCTTTCTACGGACAGCATGCCCAGCGGAGCGGATACTTTGCCGCCCGCATGTTGCGTCTGCTGGCTAGTGGCGAACCGGAAATTGTTATCTTCCGTCAGATAAACGAAGGACGTCTGGGTTCGAACCAGCAGCTCCATCGTGAAGAGGGCTTCTATGAATACATGAAGGAGCACTGTCCTGAACTGAAGATGTGGGAACTGAACCTCTATGCCAAACAGCCGGGTGAAGATGCTTCGTTGCTGGACGATTTTTTTGCGGCGCATCCGAACGTGAAGTGCGGTATCACCTTCAACTCGAAGGCGTACATCATCGGCGAGTATATGCAGCGTCACGGACGTACGGACTTCCACCTTATGGGTTACGACCTGCTGCGTCGCAACGTGGCTTGCCTGAAGGAAGGAGTGATTGACTTCATCATAGCCCAGCAGCCTACCGTGCAGGGATACAACAGCATTGAATGTCTGTGCAACCACCTGATTCTGCGCAAGAAGGTGAAGGACTGCAACTACATGCCTATCAACCTGATTACGACGGAAAACATCGATTTCTACTTCGATGCACATGTCAACGAATAACCTGATTACATTGCTATTAATATGAAAACAACTTATTTGAGAATCAACCCGGCCGATAACGTGGCGGTGGCTATTTCTCCCCTTCATGCAGGAGAAACCATTGAGGCAGACGGACGGGTGATTACCCTGCGCACGGATGTGCCTGCCGGCCACAAGGTGACGCTGAAGAATTTCCAGGCTGGAGAGAATATCATTAAATACGGCTACCCCATCGGTCATGTTACCGTTGATGTACCCGAAGGTACATGGGTGAGCGAGAAAGAAATCAAGACTAATCTGGCAGGGCTGCTGGATTATACTTACCAGCCTGTGGAGGTGCATACGGATATTCCTATGGAACACCGCACGTTCAAAGGTTATCGCCGTCGGAACGGAGACGTAGGCGTGCGTAACGAGATCTGGATTATCCCGACTGTGGGCTGTGTGAACGGCATCGTGAACCAGCTGGCCGAGGGACTTCGCCGCGAAACGGACGGAGGAAAAGGAGTGGATGCCATCGTGGCTTTTCCGCATAATTATGGTTGCTCGCAGTTGGGCGAAGACCATGAGAATACAAAGAAGATTCTGCGCGACATGGTGCTGCATCCCAATGCCGGAGCCGTGCTGGTAGTGGGATTAGGATGCGAGAACAACCAGCCCGATGTGTTCCGTGAATTTATCGGTTCGTATGATAAAGACCGTATCCGCTTCATGGTGGCACAGAAGGTGGACGATGAATATGAAGAAGGTATGCGCATCTTGCGTGAACTGTATGCCAAATGCTGTCAGGATGAGCGTACGGATGTGCCCCTCTCCGAGTTGCGTGTGGGACTGAAATGCGGTGGTTCCGACGGTTTTTCAGGTATTACGGCCAATCCGCTGCTGGGTATGTTCTCCGACTACCTGATTGCGCAGGGAGGTACTTCAGTGCTGACGGAGGTGCCTGAAATGTTCGGGGCAGAAACCATCCTGATGAACCGTTGCCGTACTACAGAATTGTTCAACCAGACGGTGAGTCTGATTAATGATTTCAAGGAATACTTCCTTTCACATGGAGAGCCCGTGGGCGAGAATCCTTCGCCGGGTAACAAGGCCGGAGGTATCTCTACACTGGAAGAAAAAGCACTGGGTTGCACACAGAAATGCGGAAAGAGTTACGTATCGGGCGTGATGGCCTACGGGGAACGCTTGCAGACGAAGGGATTGAACCTGCTGTCGGCTCCTGGCAATGATCTGGTAGCAGCTACTGCCCTCGCCTCTTCCGGCTGCCACATCGTGCTGTTCACTACAGGACGCGGTACGCCGTTCGGTACCTTCGTGCCTACTATGAAGATTTCTACCAACTCCAACCTGGCGGCGCATAAGCCCGGCTGGATTGACTTCAATGCCGGTGTCATCGTAGAAAATGAGCCGATGGAAACCACTTGCCGTCGTTTCATCGATTATGTGATTCAGGTGGCCAGCGGAGAACCCGTGAACAACGAAAAGAAAAACTACCGCGAAATCGCAATTTTCAAGAATGGTGTAACCCTTTGATAAACAATTGTTTATTATTTTTCTTAAAACCCATAAAAAAACGCAAGTACGTTTGTCCATGAACGTACTTGCGTTTTATTTAAAACGTCAAAGCGTTTTGATTAAAATGTACTTGCGTTTAAATGTAAACGCCTTTGCGTTTTCTTTCAAATGCAAAGGCGTCTTTTTTATCCCTCAATTTCACTCAGTTCCAGCCAACGCATGGTCTTCTCGTCCAGCTCGTCATTGAGCAGAGGCAGACGCTTGGATTTCTCGGTCAGTTCGTCTACGCTGAGTGTACCGCTGCACAAGGCTTCTTCTATCTGTTTCTTTTCTTCCTCCAGTGCGGCAATCTCTTTTTCCAGCTGTTCGAATTCCTTCCGTTCCTTGAACGTCATGCGGCGCTTGTCGTTCAGGCGGACACGCTGCGTCTTTTCTTCCTTAGGTTTGGCTGCTTCCTTTTCGTGTTCTGCCTTGGCCAGCTTCCAGTCGCGGTAGTCAGAATAGTTGCCGGGGAAATCGCGGATGTCGCCCTGCCCTTTGAATACCAGCAGATGGTCTACCACTTTGTCCATGAAGTAGCGGTCGTGGCTCACCACGATGACGCATCCCTTGAAGTTCTGTAGGTATTCTTCCAGCACCTGCAGTGTCACGATGTCCAGGTCGTTGGTCGGCTCGTCCAGCACCAGGAAGTTCGGGTTCCGCATCAGTACCGTACAGAGGTACAATCGGCGTCGTTCTCCCCCGCTCAACTTGTACACATAGCTGTGCTGTGTTTCGGGCGTGAAGAGGAAATGTTGCAGGAATTGTGAAGCCGTCAGCCGTTTGCCGTTGCCCAGTTCAATTACCTCGGCGATGTCCGTAATTACGTCAATCACCTTCATCTGCTCGTTAAACTGAAGCCCCTCCTGCGAGTAGTAGCCAAAGCGTACCGTTTCGCCGATGTCCAGCGTACCGCTGTCGGGTTTTTCCAGTCCCATCAGAATCTTGATGAAGGTGGATTTACCCGTACCGTTGTTGCCCACGATACCCATCTTCTCGTAGCGGGCAAAGATGTAGGAGAAATCATCCAGAATCTTCAGGTCGCCGAAGTGCTTGCACAAGTGGTCGGACTCAAAAATCTTGGAACCGATGTACGAAGCCTTGACATCCAGTTTCACGTTTGCGTCGTACGTGCGCTGTTTGGCCACCTTCTCCAGTTCATAGAAGGCTTCTTCGCGGTAACGGGCTTTGTGGCCGCGTGCCTGCGGCATACGGCGCATCCATTCCAGTTCCGTGCGATATAGGTTGTTGGCACGGGCAATCTCCGCATTGGTCGCTTCGATACGTTCCTGCCGTTTCTCCAAGTAGTAGCTGTAGTTTCCTTTGTAGGAATACAGCTGACGGTTGTCTATTTCAATGATTTCCGAGCACACACGGTCCAGAAAATAGCGGTCGTGTGTCACCATGAGCAAGCTCAGGCTGCCACGGTTCAGGTACTCTTCCAGCCATTCCGTCATGTCCAGGTCGAGGTGGTTAGTCGGCTCGTCCAGAATCAGCAAATCCGGTTCGGTAATCAGGATGTTGGCCAGTGCCACGCGCTTCAACTGCCCGCCGGACAGATGTCCGATTTTCTGGGAAAAATCGCGGATTTTCAGTTGCGAAAGAATCTGCTTGGCACGTCGTTCATAATCCCACGCCTTTTCGTGTTCCATCCGCACCAGCAGCTCGTCCATGCCGGGGTTGCCGGGTGTTTCCATGCACCGTTCATATTCCTTAATCAGCTCTACGGTAGAGTTGCCGTGATAAAAGCAGGCCTCCAGCACCGTCAGCTCTTCGGGATATTTCGGGCTCTGTTCCAGATAGCCCACGCGTAAATCGCGGCGGAAGGTGATTTTTCCTTCGTCGTAGCCTTCCTTACCGGCCAGGATATTCAGTAAGGTGGTTTTTCCCGAACCGTTCTTGGCTATCAGTCCGATGCGCTGTCCTTCTGCAATACCGAAAGATATGCCGTTAAAAAGGACCAAGTCGCCGAACGACTTGGTCAGGTTTTCTACTTGTAAATATGGAGTCATAATCTAATTCGTAGCTTCTAAAAATAGGATGCAGACAGGATTAGTCCATCGTCGCTTCCACTTCGTTCTTTATCCGTTCGAATTCCGCTTTCAGGTCGCATGGCTGTCCGCTCTTCGCCTTGTCCCATATCAGAGAAATTGGGTTGACCATTACTTTTGAATCGCGGAAACGCAGTGCCGGAGATTCTTTCTGTCCGTCGATGACCGTCACCCATTCCATGCCGTCCATCTCGTTGACCAGAATCACGCCGAATGCCGTGCCGAAGCTTTCCCACGCCTGACGCTGTTTGGGGTTGAAACGTCCGCTATCGATTACTTTCTGCAAGTTTTCCAAGTCGGCCGCCGTTCCGGTAAAATCCTTGGTCAGTTGTTTTTTCACTGTAGAAACGGCCCAGTCATAATTCTCGTTTATCTGATTAATTTCCAGAATACGGACCGGAATCACTTCCTTCACCGGTTTGTCGGATACATTGCGCACCTTCAGGGAAGCTACAATAGCTTCGCCAGCCTTGGGGATCTCGCCCTTGGCTACGGTGAACGAGCACTCTACGGAAATCTCTCCTCGACCGGTTACCCAGATGTGGGTGGTGTACCACACACCATTCTCCTGAAAGCTTTCGGAAGAATAGACGCAGTCCCATGAACCGACTTTCACCTTCTTGGCCCCGCGTACCTGATGCAGTTCGTCTTCCAGACATTCGTTGGCATAGGCTGACGAATTGCCCCGGTAGGCGGAAATACGGAAGTTCCCGGTCCATTTGTCAGGGTTGTAAAACAGAAAGCAGTCTTCCGAATCTTCAAACTCGCACCAGTTGTCGGGATATTCCAGTGAAAAACAGGAACCCGGAGAAATGTACTTTTTCATAACGTTTTTTGTTTTTAGTATTAGAGATAAAGGTTTATTTCAGCGGAAGAATCTCAATCCAATAATCATCCGGGTCATTGATGAAATACAGTCCCATCTGTTCATTCTCGAAGCAAACACAGCCCATTTCCTTGTGGAACTTGCGTACTTCATCGTAGTCGCCTGCCACACGGAGACAAAGATGGCTTTCGTTTTCTCCCAGTTCGTAGGCTTCCGTATGGTCGCGCAGCCAGGTCAGTTCCAGTGAGAAACCCGTGCATCCGTCGGTAAGGTACACCAGGATGAAAGAGCCGTCGGCCGCTTCCTTGCGGTGAGACTCATGCAGTCCGAGCGCCTTTTCGTAGAATTGGATACTTTTTTCAAGATTAGTTACGTTGATATTGAAGTGGTCAAATCTTCCTTTTATTTCCATTGTCTTTTTATTTTAAGTTGATATAGTGGTCTAAGTTCAATGTTTCGCCGCGACGGACAGGAGTAAGAACCTGAGTCCCTTCCGATGCGGCCAAAAGTGCAAAAGCCGAAGCCTTCTCAAAAGCTTCGTCGAAGTGCATCGGTACAAATATAGTCGTTTTTATCCGTTTCACAAATTGTAAAGGCCCTCGCATGTATTCCTTTCCCAAACGAGGGTCGACCGGAAACAGCACGATATCCATTTTTTCCTTGCAGACGGCAATGTCTTCCAGCTCACGAAGGAAGAAAGCTTCGTCACGTTTCCACTCCTCCTCCGGACTTTCATCCATCCAGTGCCAGTTGTTCAGGTCGCCAGCATGGAATACGGTAGCTCCTTCCGGGGTCTGGACTAAAAAAGAGATGCCTATGTCCGTCGAGCCGAAAGCCCGCACGGTGAGATATTCGTCACGATAGGTGTCTCCTTTCGCCAGTGTGTGGAGATTTCCGTTTTCTTTGTCCTTGTCAGAAAGAGGAATGTCAGTCGAAAGCAGATAGACGATGTCAGGCCGAAGCGCTTTCCAGGAGAGTATCTGCCGGTTAAAGTGGTCGGCATGCGCATGACTGGAAAACACATACAACCGTCCTTCACGTGAAAGAAGCTGTTCGTGCACGATGCCTTTGTCGGCCGACACGGAGTCTTCGAAATAGTCGAAAATAAGCGTGTAACCTTCCCCCAGCAGGGCGAAGCCGCTATGATAAAGATAAATCAGTTTCATGAGATTGAGGTCTTATTTGGCCGCAATGGGCTGCACATACGCGCGGGTGGCCTTGTCTATCTCCAGGAACATGTAGTTCACTTTGCCCGAATGAATCAGATCCTTGTGTTCGTTGTAAATGCGGGTAGCATATTCCTTGGATTTCTCAAACATGAACTTTGATACGCTTTCCTGCGATTTTCCCGCCATTGTGGAGTCGAGTTTCTCTTCCGGGAAGAAGTCATCCAGGTTTACGTCGCCAATCATGGACGTTTCCAGGGAATGAATCTCCTGGTGCAAACGGTCGGTGTAATAACCCACAAACATGTGACCCGGCACGCGTACCAGAATCGGATTGATATTGATGGCTTTCAGCAATGAAGCAAATAGTACGCTTCCGTCCACACAGTTAATCTGTGCCGACTGAAGGGCATCGTCGAAGGTACGTACGCGCTGAGTAAAGACCACGTTGGACGACAGGCTGCTGTTGCTGATGGAGCTGTATTTGAACCCTCTTTTCTGCAAAACATACCACAAGGCATACACCTGCTTATCTACTACTTTCGGGTCCTTGCTTTGGTATCCCCAGAAACGGTTGACAATGCGTGAATCCAGTGCCTCGCGCAGCACCTGGCTGATGTTGGGATTGTCTTCGTTGACGTAGGCCGCAAAGAAATCGCCTGTGTCGTGAAATTTCATTTTGCTGTCGATGTAGCCCAACAGACATTCGTTGATACTACGTACGGAATACGTGTGCACTGCCGAATATGTCCGGTTGTTATTCACCTTTGCCTGTATGGATACGGTAACAGGCATGGCCTGAGTATTTTCCAGCAGGGCCTGATAATTCCATATTACATCTGGGAAAACCAGGTATTCCTTTCCTGATTCCGGCAGAATGAATTCAGAAACCGAATGGGCAAAGAAAGGAGTCTCAGCTAATTCTATGTGAAGTTTACTGTTGGCATGCGGACTGCGTATCTTAATGCCAATACACGATTTGGGGTTTCCCAGATAGGTACTGTCGGCCGGTACAATCAGTTGGGCATCAGTCGTAGCAGTAGACAGGATGGTGACCGGAAAGATATTTCCTCCTAGTTCGTCGGTAATTTCCAGTCCGGACGAGAAAGGTTCGTATCTGTAAATATATAAAACCGAAGCCGTTACTGTCAGAATGGCCAGTATGAAAGTGGCCAGCTTCCATTTATTCTCTCCCCAAATTGTACGCATGTTCAGTTGCATTGTCACAAAATTCCTGTTAAACAAATTGGGAGCAGACCATAAAGACATTTTCCTTACGGTCTGCTCCTTGTTACGGTTATCTTACCGCAATACTTTCAATTTCTACCAGCACTCCTTTCGGCAAAGCTTTGACAGCTACCGCAGAGCGAGCAGGGTAATCGCCTTCGAAATACTTGGCATATACGGCATTCATTTCACCGAACAGCGCCATATCTGCCAGGAACACAGTGGTTTTTACCACGTTGGCAGTTGTCAGTCCGGCTTCAGCAAGTACATTCTTGATATTTTCGAATACCTGAGTAGTCTGTTCAGTGATTCCACCTTCTACCACTTCGCCTGTAGCCGGATTTACCGGAATCTGGCCTGACAAGAATACCATGCCGTTTACTTCTACTGCCTGGTTGTAAGGACCGATGGCAGCAGGAGCCTTTTCTGTAAAAATTACTTTTTTCATAAGCGTTAATGTGTCAATTAAATTGTATTTTCAACGCTAAATTAGCACAATTCTTTTAATCCGTGGACAGAAACTGTAAAAAAAGTCCGCATTTATTCGTGTTTATAACAAAAAACACTTACTTTTGTACTCGCAATAATGCAAAAAGGTATTTGGAAACGTCTTCGTATCCAATCCGAATTCAATAAAAAACAATCAAAAATCATTGATAATTCAAATGTGTGAAAGAGGAAAGAGACCTCTGAACGGTTTGTCATGCTTCACACACCCAATATTAATAATTCATTTAACCTATTTATGTACAATATCATTCAATTAAACGACAAAAATTTGTCTGAATTGCAGCAGATTGCCAAAGAGTTGGGTCTGAAAAAGGTCGATTCACTGAAAAAAGAAGAGCTGGTGTATCGTATCCTGGATGAGCAGGCAATTGTCGGTGCGACAAAAAAAGTGGCCGCACAGCAAAACAACGAAGAACGCAAGGAAGGACAGCCACGTAAGCGCTCGCGCATCAGTATAAAGAAAGAAGGGGACAAAGTATACACGGCTACCAAAGACAAAGCACAGAAGCTGGAGGCCAATACTCCTGCCCTTCCAGCACCGACTCCTTTGTTCAAGGAAATTCCTGCATTGCCGGAGCAAACGGAAACTGTTGCACCGGTTATAGAAAAAACAGCTCAGCCGGAAGTTGCTGCTGCTCCTGCCACTGAAGAAAAGCCTAAAGCCAAGCGTGGACGTAAGCCGGGTTCAAAAAATAAATCTACTCTGGCAAAAGAAGCACAGGAAGCCGCTGAAAATAAACCTGCTGAGGTTGCTGCCAAACCGGCTCCGCTTCCTATCGACGATGACGACATGGAACTTCCACCGCTCGACTTGAATAATAACGATTTTATTCCTATCGAAGATCTTCCGTCAGAGAAATTTGAAATACCTTCTGAATTGCTGGGTAAATTTGAGGCTACCAAAATGGAGGCGCCTGTAATGCCGGCTAAAGAACCGAAACAGAAAAATCAGCAGCGTCAGGCTCGTCAGAATAATCGCAATAACCGTCCTAATAACAATAATAATAACAACAATAATCAGGGAAAGGACAACAACCCGCAGCCTGCTGCCAACCAGAATGCGCCAGAGCAACCCTCTTCTCCTTCTACCGAAACTCCTGCTAATAATGCTCCGGCACCAGCTCCCAAACCGGTAGAAAAAGTCTACGATTTTGATGATATTCTTCAAGGTACCGGCGTACTGGAAATCATGCCCGACGGATATGGCTTCCTCCGCTCTTCAGATTACAACTATCTTTCTTCACCCGATGACATTTATGTGTCACAGTCGCAGATTAAGCTGCTCGGCTTGAAAACCGGTGACGTGGTAAAAGGTACTATCCGTCCGCCTAAAGAAGGCGAAAAATATTTTCCGCTGGTAAAGGTTTCTAAAATTAACGGACTCGATCCGGCTTTGGTACGCGACCGTATTCCGTTTGATCACCTTACTCCGCTCTTCCCCGATGAAAAATTCAAATTGTGCAAAGGATATAACGACAACCTGTCGGCTCGTGTAGTTGATTTGTTTGCTCCTATCGGAAAAGGACAGCGTGCACTGATTGTGGCGCAGCCTAAGACTGGTAAGACTATCTTGATGAAGGATATTGCCAATGCCATTGCAGCCAATCATCCGGAAGTGTATATGATTATGTTGCTCATCGATGAACGTCCGGAAGAAGTAACCGATATGGCTCGCAGCGTAAAAGCTGAAGTCATCGCTTCTACTTTTGACGAACCGGCGGAACGTCACGTGAAGATAGCCGGCATCGTGCTGGAAAAAGCCAAACGTATGGTAGAATGCGGACACGATGTAGTTATCTTCTTGGACTCTATCACTCGTCTGGCTCGTGCCTACAATACGGTTTCTCCGGCATCAGGTAAGGTACTTTCCGGTGGTGTGGATGCCAATGCGTTGCATAAACCTAAACGCTTCTTCGGTGCGGCACGTAACATTGAAGGTGGAGGTTCACTGACAATTGTGGCTACTGCATTGATTGATACGGGTTCTAAGATGGACGAAGTCATCTTCGAAGAATTCAAGGGAACAGGTAACATGGAGTTGCAGCTGGATCGCAACCTGAGCAACAAGCGTATCTTCCCGGCCGTAAACATCGTGGCTTCAAGTACTCGTCGCGACGACTTGTTGCTTGACAAGACTACGCTCGACCGTATGTGGATCCTCCGCAAATACTTGTCGGACATGAATCCTATCGAAGCAATGGATTTCGTGAAAGACCGTTTGGAGAAGACAAAAGACAACGAAGAGTTCCTGATGAGTATGAACTCTTAAAAGAATATCGCATTTACATAAAGAAAAGCAGGGAGAAAATCCATGAGTGGGGTTTCTTCCTGCTTTTCTTATGATTTATATCTCTGAGTGAAAGAAAATAACTCACTTTAAAGATTATCCGCGACTGGCAATCTCAAGTATGTCTGCCGACTAACGGTTGCAATTGTTTGGCAAAGAATAATTCTATCACAGGCATAATGTCTTTCATGTCAGACGCAAATTCCAGGGCATTTAATCTGACTTCCAGTCGTAGCTCCTTTGCCCAGTGAAAGAGCTGGAGCCCCTGTGTAGTAGGTGTTTTATAGTATCCTAAGTGCTGCATTACTCGTCCCCAGAAATTTTCTTTGCATTTTCCTACGTATAAAATGTTTGTGCGTCTGTTATAGTTTTTGTAGATGACGGGAGTAACTCTTTGTCTTTTCTGCTTATACTCTTTTAAGGCCCTGATTATGTCATTGTTAGAGTGGGAAGATGTAATTTCATACCAATATAGTACAGGTCCCTTTATTTGCATCAAATCCTGAAGTAAATTTTGATATTGGACGGATTGGGTGATGTCTTTACTCAGAAAGTCTTCCAAATTCTCACACTTGATATGATAATAGAATTCTTTATAGACGTTATTTCTGCGCAGGTTTTCCAGACTGTTGCATGTGTCTGATAGAAAATCGGATAATATATGATTCATCTTTACCGGTTTTTAATATATCCATGTAGATTAAAAATTTTAGGATACGCAAAAGATACGCACAAAACCTCAAAAGTGAGGTTTCTGTCTCTTATACACATCT
>ERZ1027072.456-NODE-456-length-11241-cov-6.629448_pt1 | contig 11241 bp, 9 predicted proteins | sample MGYA00519418_ERZ1027072 | MGnify/ENA primary metagenome ERZ1027072 (study PRJEB26926, sample SAMN06164764) | human gut metagenome | biome: ENVO:00009003; feature: ENVO:2100002; material: ENVO:00002003 | host: Homo sapiens | place: USA | collected 2012 ...
CGACGAAGCTGACCTACAAGGTCGGCGAAAGGCTGGACACCACCGGCATGAAGCTCACCGTCAGAACCAACTCCGAGACCAAGGATATCACCACCGGCTTTACCTGCACCCCGACCAGCTTTACCAAGGCCGGCGAGTACGAGATAAAGGTCGTCTACGGCGGCAAGGAGACGACCTTCAAGGTCACTGTCACCGAGGACACTGCGGCAAGCCCCGAAGTGAGCGCAACGCCCACCGTGTCGCCCACGCCCAGCACCGAGCCGCAGCCGGTCGCAAAGAAGTCCAACGCCCTGCTCATCGTCGGCATCATCGCCGCGATCCTCGCGCTGGCCGCGCTCGGCGCGTATGTCTACGTCATGAACCGCGGCAAGGGCGGCAGACGCAGAAGATAACAGGTTTCAAACGCAGCCGCGCCATTGCGGCTGCGTTTTCACTACGGCGGAACGGAAGAAAATTTTGCGGCGTCGTGGTATACCGACTCCGCGACTGACCGCCGCCGGAAAATTTTTGTCCGCATTATCCCAAGGAAAAAACGAAAAGTTATTGACAACCGGTATATAAATATGGTATTATCTCTTGGCTGAATAGGGAATGGCCATGCGGGTGTAGTTCAATGGTAGAACACCAGCCTTCCAAGCTGGATACGTGGGTTCGATTCCCATCACCCGCTTTTTTGTTACCCTTTTTTGTTTGTCCACTAAGTATTTCATAATGCATTTAAACTGTCATACAGCTGCTTTTACACATACTTATACACAAAACAAAAGCCGATACACCGTGTCTCCACGAAATGTATCGGCTTTTATTATGCGCTAGATAAAATATGTATTCCCTAATAATGTCTGACTAGAATAAATCTACACGACCTGAAAACTTATCATTTATAACATAGTATGCAGAATACTCCTCCGGCTTGATGTAGATGCTAAGCTTTCTGATGAAGCCTGCCTTGTGTCCCTCAGCAACAAACTGAGCCTTAACACGCTCCTCAACAGCTGCTGTATCAACCTCGCTGTTCTGGTACTGAACAATAATCTCCGGCTTTACCGGCTCCTTCTTTGCAGGCTTTGCCTCTTTAGCTGTCTTTGCAGCTTTTGCTGCCTTTGCTGTTGTTTTCTTAACAGTGTCCTTTACATCAGCCTTAACCTCAGCGGCCTTCTCAGCAACCTTTTCAGTTGTCTTTTCAACAGCCTTCTCAACCTTCTCGGTTGTCTTCTCTACGGCTTTTTCTACCTCAGCCTTTACATCGGCTTTTGCATCAGCCTTAGGCTCTGAAACCGGCTGTGCCACTGTTTCCTCTTTTTTAACTTCAACCGGCTTTACTGCCTGCTTAACTGTCTTTGAGTTATTCTTTTTACGCATACTATTTTCCTCCTCATGCTCATTATTCACATACTAAAAAATTTTCAATTGCAACTAAAGCTTCCTGCTCATCATCACCCTTTGTAACAATATCAACAGTCATTCCATCTGAAGGATTAAATGCCATAATACCCATGATGCTTTTTGCATTGATTTTGCGATTGTCACTCTCCAATGTAATCTCACTATCGAACTTGCATGCCACTTGAACAAGCTCTGCGATTGGATTGTCATGACCTTCACATACTTTTGTAACGACAATACTCTTCTTACTCATACGTTCTCCTTAAACAAAAAGTATTAAACCTATTTCATACTTATTTAATATATCCCAATTGTAACCGCTTTTCAATCCTTAGGAAAATTTCTGTTAAACTTTACCTAATGAGCTTACATTTAATGTCACAAAATCAGCATTATTACAACATTATTCTGTTTATTTTGTCATGTATGTGATAAAATGCAAGCCACCATTATAAAACATTCTGTCAGCATCCTCATAGCTCATCGATGTTGTTGCGCCATTATCCGGATTATAAATATATAAAGCTCCATTTGAAGAGTATCCTGTTACAAGCACTGCCGACGTATTTCCCGTCATCGCAAATACCGGATTGCCCTGGCTGATATAAAAGATAATATCCTCAGAAGACACTCCTTGTAAATCCAGGATTTCCTTGTCCGGCAGGTTGTTTTTGAGTACATCAACAGCACTGCTGCCTGCTCCAATCAGCTCAGACACACTTACCGTAACATCATTGTAAGTAAGCATTGCACTTACTGACTTCACGACACTGTCAGCATCCTTATCGGTTTCATTACATGCAATATTCGCAAATGCATTTACTGCATTTTTTCTTGCCCTCATCCATACATACTGCTGGTTTGAGTCAATTACCACTCCCATGCTGTCATTTGCCTGTTTTATGGCATCCGAGATGTCATCAGATGCAAAAATCACATCCCCCTTTGCATAAACATAGAAATGGACTGTATTGTCATCAAACTTTAAATCAACAGCAGTATCATGCGAATTTATAGTCATCTGTGCTGTCAGTTGCTTCAGCTTATCCGGCTTTTTACCACCCGCTATACTAATAGCGCTGACCGTCAGCTTTGTATCGGACTGGCTCGTATCAAGAGCTATCTTCTGCTTCGAATCAGCCTCCCGGTTCATAATGGTATCCTGACCGATTTCTGCATACACACCATTGTTTTGTGCAATCAGATCTATCGTTACCGTATATCCATCCACAGAAATTTTCTCGACATAGCCGCCCGAAGGAGTATATGTCTTAAGCTCCGACTGGTCAGATGTATCAAGAATAATAAGGCCATTCATCGGAAATGTTGTGTTTCCGGCTGCATCAGAGACCACATCAGCAGCATTCGCCTGTCCATATATGAAATCCTCACCTATGAAGCCAAGCGGACGCAGATACTGGTCGTCGCCCTTTTTGACCTCAAAGGTCTTGCCACTCTTTAAATCCATTACTTTTATGGTATTTGATGAGTACTGATTTGCAGAATCCACCCATGCAAAGTATCTGTTACTCTCCGATGCGCAGTAAGAGCCTGTAGACAAGCCCTCAACCACCTTCTTTACTGACATCGAGCCTAAATTAATCCTATAGAGACTGTCATCCATCATGAGATAGAATTCATTCTTCTCATTGAGATAAAGCATCTTGCCCATCTCAGCCTTTAGCACCTCATATGATGTCTTAGAAGGAATAAACGCTTCCTCATCTATAGTATGTGCCAGACCGTCATAATGGTACACACCGGCTCCCACCTCTCCCTCGTGGATGCCTCTGTTCATATATCCGTATACCACAAAATCAATACTGCCCGCTTCGTCTACACTGACAATCTTTATATCGTGATGATTCCAGTTCTCACGCTCATCAATGCCCTCAGCGTCCCTGAAGCTGAATACCTTGATTATCATTCCATTGTTGATATCATAGGAGTATAAATCTCCCTCCTGGACAAAGCATATCACACTGCCTGCTTCATTGGCCCTGTACTCTGCCTCACTGCTTCTGATGCCAAGTATTACGCTGCCCGAATCCGAAATAAAGCTGTTTTCACTGTTAAAAATCTGATTCGCTGTTCTCTCATAGTTGAGCACGTACATACGGCTTTCCGTCTGGCGCAGCCTGAAATATTCTCTTACATTGTAATACTCAGTCTCACCCTTACCGTCCACACAGCTCATCACATAGTCTATTGTGACCACATCATAAGAATCGTTTATTTCCTTTAGGGCTATGACAGGATTCGTATACTGTGCAGCGGCCATTGAGCCCCAGGTAATCTGACTCACCGTAGATGTCAGATCCACATGTGCAAGTGTATTTCTGTCACCGGTTGTTGTCTCCATATATGTTGTAAAGAAGGATTTGTCATCCTTTATAAACGTCTCATCATGAAACTTCTTTGCAAACTCAACAACCTTTGCAGCTGCCTTTCCATCGGTCTGCATAATCCTGCTGTAATAATATACATTATCCTGACCGCTTGTGATGGTAAACACCAAAAGATACTCAGTATTTTCATCCATAACATTCGGCATGCTTATGTCCGCCTGAATAGTATTATCCTTATTAGAAAAAGAAGATATCTCGTCATCGGCCACCAGCCTCTTGCCATCCATGCTTCTGATCTTGTATGATATCCTGTCAACAGCCATGCCATATGTTGAAATGGATAATGAGAGCTTCCTGTCATCCGAAATTGGAATAACGCAATCGCGCATCTTTGTCGGATCCATCTCAGTAGTATATCCATGGAGGGTGTTTATCTTTATTTTATCCAGATTAAATGACATAACCGGCAGCGTTGCATCCGCCTGCTTCGTGGTCATATCCTTATTTCCCTTGTTTGTAATTATGCAAAATGTAATTAATGCTGCAATAAATACTACTATAAGTACTATCGGCTTTATCACTTTCTTACTCATAAAATCATATCCTTATATCTACCAGAATCTTTGGTACCTTCTGTATCTGCATCTGCGTCTGCAGAGTTCACAGTTAAAAAGTATGCCCGCTATTGTACAGATAAAGCACCTGCTGCTTTGCTCTGAGATAAATCTGCCGGCAATCCTGTCTGCCTCATCGAAAAGACGCTGCCTGTCAGGCACCTCATCATAGATAAAACTGCCCTCATACTCCAGCTCATCCATGCGCTGCTCTACTGCGGACTGTATCATCGCCGTATCAAGCGGATACATATCCTTTATCATCCCCAGGTCCTTTGCAAATGCCTCCTCATTTTTATAGTAATCCATAAACGGAAATGTTTTATAAAAAGGTAACATCAAAAAACCTCTTTTTAATCATTATATGCTATATTCAGCTATTAGTTGCATGCTATAACAAACAATGCTGCAATAAAAATGCATGCTCCCAGGAATTTCTTTCCCGATATCTTCTCCTTCAGTATCACGCTGGAGCATATCATCATCACAATAATCGTCAAATTAAAAATATACCCTGCATAGCTGCCGGGCATTGAAACTGCCCTGCCATAAAAATCATATGCTAACGGGTATGCAATGCCTGCAAGAATCAGGCATATACCATCAACAAATGACATGGATCCGATTTTCTTCATGCCTCCTGTTGCAATAGTAAATATAATAAGCACCAGCGTTCCTATAAATACACACCAGAACGCAATAAAGCCCTTATCCAGCTGTATCCCGCCAAGTGACACCAGAATATGCGCTGCCGATGCACAAACTGCAGCAAGAAGCGCAAATAAAATACCTGTTCCATCCAAATTTAAAATAACCGTTCCAACAATCATGAGTGCAATCGCTATATAATCAAAAGTGTCAGGGGTGTTATGAAACAGAAAAAATCCCACTGCAAGCGTGATTATATAGCTGCATTTAACTATAGCTGTAACCTGAAATGTGTAGCCATCATATATGGATTTAAAAAAACAGATGCCAAAAAGCCCTGTTGCAAGCCCTGCCAGAAGTATAAATATAACGCTCCTTTGGCCGAGTGCAATCAGGCTGCTTCCCATTATATTATCTTTCCTGTAAAAAAATATAGACGCACATAAAACAATCCCGGCAATGCTTCCCGCCAGCGCCGGGTCTGTCTTTTTAGTTCCAACCTTGGCCAAAATAGGCACACATGCTGCAATAAACGTTGCAGCACATGCCCATATAATTCCTGTCATATACATTACCTCACCATGTATCTATTACTGTGACTGTGCAGCACTATCTGCATCTCCTGATGTGCCGCTGTCTGTAGTGCTGTCTGCCATATCTGACTTGACGTAGTCAGAGCTGACATAGCCTGTCTGTCCCTGGAAGATAACCTGTGTCCAGCCATTGTCCTCTGATACAAACTCAAGCTTCACATCCTGTCCTATAACAGTAATTATATTTGCGTTTTTATCAGGCTTCTCTCTCATGTTTACACTGCTTGTAGTGGTGACGTAAGTTTTTTCGGTACCCTCTGTAGTCTGCTGTGGCAGATATATGGCGCCTATCTCTGTATCACTATCGCCGGCACTGTCAGTTTCACTTTCGCTAACTGCATTCTGTTGTACCTTGTCCTGCTCCTTTTTTTTGCCGCCCTTTGAGGTAACGGTAATCACTATTGTAGCAATCAGGGCAATAAGAAAAAGACATATTGCTGCAAAAATCAGTCTGGCGATTATAACATCTTTTCTGTGGCTTGCTTTCATATTATTCTCCTTTTGTATTATCTATGTTTTGGCTCATTATAGCATAATAATCTAAAAAGAAAAAGGCAGTTAATAGAATGTTTATTGGTAAATTTCTATAAATTACCTTATAATATTCTTAAACTACAGCACATCATATCAGAAGGAGATAAAATCATGGAACAAAAGACACCTTTTAAAGAGCTGACATTCAGTCAGAAAATACAATATATATGGGACTATTACAAAATACCGATATTTCTTGTCATTATCGGAATCATAGCAGTCACATCCTTTATTCACGGCCGGCTTGCGCAGAAAAATACTGTTTTGAGCGTATTATGCGTAAATGTAGAAAACAGCACCACAGAGGACAACGGCGCCGATATTTTCAATGACTTTCTCACAGATAACGGCTATGATTTGTCAGAGGATGAAATTGTCTTAAATAAAAATATCCGTGTCAATGTAGACAAAAATGGCTTAGACTATCAGAACATGGCAGCCCTCACAGCATACTTTGCTTCTAACGAATACGATATATGCTTTATGGATGATAAGACCTTTGATTATTACGCCAAAAATGTCTGCTTTGAAGATATAAGCAAATATCTGGATAAAACCATCATTGAAAAATATAAGGACAGGCTTGTATATATGACAATAGATGGTAAGGAATATCCTTGTGGTATCAGGCTTTCAGCAGATGACAATGAATTTGTCAAAGCCTCCGGCTTATACTCTTCATGTACTGTCGGAGTGTGCTGTGACTCCTCCCACGATGCTATGGTCAAAAAATTATGCGGCTACATATTACAGTAGCCGCATTTCTATTTCTTCTGCTTTTATCTTATGAATTTCTCCTGTTTTTAAGCTTCAAGATTCCACCTATTGCAAGAAGTACTACACTCAGGCATGCCACAATAAATAAATCAGGAACATAGTCCTTTATTACCCAGTATGGTATACCTCCGACAATAGGCGCAATAACTATGCCCACCGGCAAAAACAGATGCAGAAAAATATTCGCTATCAGGTTTCCGCTATTGTCTGTTCTCCATTTGTGCGACTTGATAATCTCCATCAGCGCAACCGATATAAATGCCGCAAAAACAAGGTCATAGAACAGGTGCGCATCGACATAATCCTTGGGGTCAAGCTCGTCTGTTGCGTATCCCATAAGCGTCATCACAACCTTTGAGGTTACCTTGTTCATCAGATGGTTTGTAACCATATAGTCATTGGTATTAGCGAGGAATACAACGCCCACACCGCTCTCCGGAAGCAGATACATGTCTGCGATATAGTTCTCAGTGAGACCTGTGTGATTGTACACTGTCTCGACATATTTATCCGAACGTACCCAGCCCATACCATAGCCTGTCTCACCGGACTCATCCATAGGAACTGTTACCCGAAACATTGTGCTAAGGCTCTTGTCAGAGAGTATTCCATAGCCGCCACGCAGATACATCTGCAGATATTTTCCCATATCATTTGCGCTGGATGCAATATAGCCCGCCGGTACAGTGGACCATGAATCGCTGAGCGGATACTTCACATCGCTTTCCACCGAAAAACCGAAATAATTGTTGTGGCCTGTAATCAGACCATCCTCCTTCGCTTTTGCATAGGCTGCGCTGCTGTGAGTCATGCCAAGTGGTGTAAAAAATGTCGCTGTCAGATATTCGCTGTAACTAACACCTGATACTTTTTCCACTATAAGACCAAGTATGTCATAATTTACATTCGCATATGTATATTCTCCATTTTTGCCAACAATCTTTGCATTTCCCACATGCTGGTACACGCCAAGTCCGCTGGTGTGATTGAGCAGCTGTCTTATCGTAATCATAGTCGCATCCTTTGGATTTTTGAATACCTCAGCTGCATCCAGATAAGAATTTACCGGACTGTCAATATTCAGATATCCTCCCTCATACAGCTTCATGATGCATGCCGCAGTAAACGACTTGCTGAGTGAACCGGTGATAAACGGTGTGTCAAGACTCTTGCAATCCCCATATGTACCTGAGAAAAGCACGCCCTCTGCATCTACCACCTCAACAGCCATGCCCGGAATCCTGTAATTGTCACAGGCCGCCTGTAATGTATCCTCTATCTCTGTATATTTCGGCGAATAATTACTGTTGTCAAGTCTGGGTATCACGTCTATCACAAGCCCAACTATGATTGCAACAACTATCCCCATCAAAGCTCTCTGTGGTATCAGCCCGATATAATGTGCATAATTGGTATATGTCTTTTTCGCCATATCCTCGGTACCCTTTATCCACACTTTCGGTGTATGTGCATACCAGCCACAGTATACTACCAGTTCAAGAAACAATAGGACTGCCATCCATATCAAAAGCGCAAACACAAAGCCCGTTGAAAAGCTTGTTGCCCCTGCTATTGATGTCAGTATGACAAGCGCTATCGTCCAGAATATAAGTGCCGGAAGCTTCTTTACAAACTTCTCCCAGTCTGTCATGATACGGATATTCCGATTTCTGTAGCCACGCATATGCATGACCTTTTTCTGCAGTTTCTCGGGCATATTACTTATCTTATATGCCGGATCCCGCTTTATCCGTATTACTCTGTATATGCCAAATATTAAGCAGCAGACTATTATCTCAACTGCCAGTACCATTCTATCAACCACCTTATGTCTTATTTACAGTCATTTGAGACTGTACTTTACATAAAAATTTAGCACATTTTTTGTGCTATGTAAACACAAAATAATATGAATACTGCGGGCCGTATAACAGCTACAAATCAGTTCTGGCCATAGTATGCGTTAGCACCATGCTTACGGTAGAAATGCTTCTCCTTTATGTTGTCCGGGGCTGGCTTCACGTCAGGATTTACTGACTCTGTGAGTCTGGCCATCTTTGCCACTTCCTCAAGGACAACGGCGTTATGCACAGCCTCAGCCGCATCCTTTCCCCAGGCAAACGGTCCGTGATTCTGACAGAGCACAGCCGGTGTGTATACAGGATTGATTTTTCTGTTCTCAAAGGTCTCTATGATGACAAGGCCTGTATTTTTCTCGTAGGCTTCGTTGATTTCCTCTGTGGTGAGATTTCTCGCACATGGAATTGAGCCTAGGAAATAGTCTGCGTGAGTGGTGCCGTAGAGCGGAATATCCCTGCCGGCCTGTGCCCATGCAACTGCCTCAGGTGAGTGAGTATGTACAATTCCTCCGATATCCGGATACTTTTTGTAGAGCTCTAAGTGTGTTGCAGTGTCTGACGAAGGCTTGTATTTTCCTTCTATCTTATTTTCTTCAAGATCCATGACTACCATATCATCAGGGGTGAGCACATCATAATCCACTCCACTTGGCTTGATGACAAAATAGCCTGTTTCCCTGTCAATTCCACTGACATTGCCCCATGTATATGTGATGAGCCCTCTTCTTGGGAGCTCCATGTTTGCTTCGTAAACCTGTTTCTTTAATTCTTCAAGCATTTTCTGTTCCTCTCTTATTATTTTTTTCTGCTATTACAGCGGAAGAGCCTTTACCATTGCACGCTCTGCCTCAATTGCTGCCTTATATGTATTTATGTACTCATCAAAGCCCTTTACATCATCAGGGTCCGGCTGCATTACTATGCCCTTTTCGCCATTAAATACCCTGTCTGAAAGATATTTTTCCAAAGGCTCTCCATCTGCTTTATTCACCATATAAGCTGCGAGCACTGCCATGCCCCACGGGCCGCCCTCTCCGGCCGTCTCCATGACCGCAACCGGTGCATCCATAGCCGCTGCAAGTATGCTCTGGCCCACACCCTTTGTCTTGAACAGACCACCATGACCGTAAAGTGTGTCTACCTTTACTTTTTCCTCTTTAAAGAGAATATCACAGCCAATTTTTAGTGTTGCAAGACTTGCATAGAGATGTGTGCGCATAAAGTTTGCAAGATTCATCCTTGCATCCGGCTTTCTGGCAAACATAGGTCTGCCCTCGTTGAGTCCGATGACAGGCTCTCCCGAGAAAAGATTAAAGGCTACAAGGCCGCCACAGTCCTTATCGGCTGTAAGTGCATTGTTGTAGAGCTTTCCATATATGTCATTCATATCTATATCCATGCCAAACAGCTCTGAAAATTCCTTGAATAATCCCACCCATGCATTTAAGTCTGACGTACAGTTGTTGCAGTGCACCATAGCTACCGCATCTCCCGATGGTGTGGTGACCATATCAAGCTCCTCATGAACTGCCTTAAGTGCCTTTTCAAGCACAACCATAGCAAATACAGATGTGCCCGCTGATACATTTCCGGTACGCACTGCAACAGAATTGGTTGCGACCATTCCAGTGCCTGCGTCTCCCTCCGGCGGTGCAAGCAATATACCGCTCTCCAGATTGCCGCTTACATCAAGCCTTTTAGCTCCTTCCTCTGTCAGCGTACCTGCCTTTTCTCCAGCCGTAAGCACCTTTGGCAGAATGTCTCTTATATCCCACGGATATTCTTTTACCTTATTTAATGCTGCAAATTTATCAAGCATTGCCGCATCATAATCCCTGGTCTTCGAATCGATAGGAAACATGCCTGATGCCTCGCCGACACCTATGACCTTTTCACCTGTGAGCTGCCAGTGAATATAGCCTGCTAATGTTGTGAAATATGCTATCTTTGATACATGCTCTTCTTTATTTAATATAGCCTGATACAGATGCGCTATGCTCCACCTCTGCGGAATATTAAAGCCAAGCACCTCAGTAAGCTCTGCTGCAGCCTCACCTGTGATGGTATTTCTCCATGTCCGAAATGGCACAAGCAGATTATCCTCCTTGTCAAAAGGCAGATAACCGTGCATCATGCCGGAAATACCGATTGCCGCAAGCTTTTTGATGGTAACTCCATACTTTTCCTTTGCATCCTGCGCCATTTTGCTGTAGCAGTCTGAAATGCCCTCCCAAATCATATCCAGGCTGTATGTCCAGATGCCGTCCACAAGCATGTTTTCCCAATCATGGGCACCTGTGGCTATAGGAGCATGGTCATCCCCGATAAGCACCGCCTTTATTCTGGTAGAACCGAACTCTATTCCGAGCACAGCCTTGCCGCTTTCAATAACACTTTTTACGTCTGACATAATATACCTCCACCTTGTGATGTAAATTTCTGAATAATTACCTTAAATTATTATACTGTAATTGTACAACGT
>ERZ1027072.457-NODE-457-length-11237-cov-4.116616_pt1 | contig 11237 bp, 9 predicted proteins | sample MGYA00519418_ERZ1027072 | MGnify/ENA primary metagenome ERZ1027072 (study PRJEB26926, sample SAMN06164764) | human gut metagenome | biome: ENVO:00009003; feature: ENVO:2100002; material: ENVO:00002003 | host: Homo sapiens | place: USA | collected 2012 ...
CGGTAGAATACGCCGTTTGCACCCAAGGTGACGAAAATCAGCCGGATGCCGTTCTGTGCCAGCTGTGCTGTGCCGCTTTCACAGTCGGTGGTGCCGGTGAGCAGGGGCAGCTCTTCATCGGACACTTTCAGAATATCCACCAGCGGCAGGGGAGCTTTCATCTGGGCAATGGCTTCCTCTTTGTTCTTCCAGAGGTTTGCACGGTAGTTGGGGTCATAAGTAATGACAGCACCCATCTTTTTGGCACGGGCGGCGGCATCCAGCGTAGCGGTGCGGGAGGGGTCAGCGGTGAGGCTGACAGAACCGAAGTGGACCATTTTGGCAGCTTTCAGAGCGCCCTCCGAAATGTCCTCTTTGCTCAGCATCACGTCAGCGTTGGCGCTGCGGTAGAAGCTGAAATCCCGCTCGCCGGTAGCATCCACCGAGACCACAGCCATGGTGGTGGGGTGGTCTGCATCCACCGCCATGCCGGAAACGTCCACCTTGTTCTCTGCCAGAACCTCTTTCAGGTAGCGGCCAAAGGCATCCGCACCCACCTTGCCGATAAAGGCGGTCTGTGCGCCCAGCCGGGCGGCTGCCACAGCCAGATTTGCCGGGGCACCGCCGGGGTTTGCGGCAAACTGAGGGATGCCGCGCTCATCCTTGCCGGTCTGGGTCAGGTCGATCAAAACTTCACCAATCGTTAAAATGTCCATGATAATTCTCCTTATTCTTGATGTGAAACCCAACGATCACCGCTGGAACAGATAATGAATGTAAGCGGCTGCACGCTCCGGGTGCGGTGCATTCTGCACTACCCCAAGATAGACCTTGCCAGAAAAACCTGCCTGCCTGACAAACGGCGTGTCCGAAATATCCAGCACGGTCCCACCGGCGTTCAGACCCGACAGTGCATGGAAAGACGCATCCAGTGTCCGCAGATCGAGAAAATAATCATCTGCCAACAGTCGATCCCGTGCATATTCGTCCATCAGAACAACATCTAACCGCTGGGCACTGACTGCACCCAGCAGCTTCATCTCCGAAGCATATACATACTGCTCCTCTGCGCGTTCGCTTTCGCTGAGCAGCAAGCCGGACAGCAGATTGACCTGTTGCTTTTTGGTCAGACCCTGCGCCTCGGCAAAGCCGGTGGTAAGCTGTTCCGTCAGATCAGACCCGGCAGTGATATTTATCAGACCAAGGTAAAGCACATCCTCTTTTTTCGTCACATGGCGGTAGGCTGCATACCCGAGGATATAGACGACGATGAGCACGATCGCAATGGGCAGCTTGTAATATGCCCAGATGTGCTCCCACTTTTTGCGCCCATGGAGGGAGCGGAGCGTATCCCGGTCAGTTTTTGTCATGGTCGTATTCCTCGTGTACTGCATCAGGGTCTCCACCGATCAGATAGAGGATCCGAAGCATCAGAAAGGAGCAGATCATGGCGCAGAAGCCCATGCCCAGCAGGAATGCAGGCGTGAACACAAACACTATGACGTACCCCATGATGCCATAGATCGCCGCCATCAGCAGGGTGCAAAACAGATACCGGACACCCACGAGAAACGCTGTTTTCAGGATGCCGAAGGTGGTGTTTTCAAACCGTGCCAGCAGAGGAAAGGCATACAGCAGAACGATGCCGTACAGAACTGCCGCACCAATAAGCGTTGCAGTGAGCAGCGTCCAGAAAATGTTTTCGCTCCACATTCGGCGCAGCACAAAGCCATCCGCAGCCAGGAAACTGCCGACTGCCAGCAGGATAAGCCAGAGTTTTGTGGCAGGCTTAAAATTTTCCCGGAACGCCTTAAAAAACATCCGGGTCAGACCATCGTCCCGATCTTCCGCCATTTTGAGCGTGACGTAGAACAATGCGGTCGTAGAAGCCCCTATGGTAACGATGGGCAGGCTGCACACGAGCCATAAGATGTTCAGATAAGCACTGTAAGTCAATTTCGTCAGCACAGCAAACAGCGGCTTGTCCGTATTGCACAGGTCACGCATGGGGGTTCTCCTTTCGCTCAATCTCCTGTGGATTCGCGCAGGATCAGGTTGGTTTCCGTATAGACGGTGCGATAGTTCAGCGATGGCTCTTCGATGCGGGTCATAAGCAGATTGGCAGCGGTGTAGCCCATGATCTGTCCATGGATATGGATCGAAGTCAGACGGGGGGCAAAGTAGGAAGCCTCCTGACTGTCATCAAAGCCGCAGACCCAGATATCATCGGGAACCGAATACCCCAGCTCATTCAATGCCTTGACCAGATCCATAGCAACAAAGTCATTGGCGCAGACAAAGGCATCCGGCATCGTTTTGAACCGACGTATGGTTTCGTACAGGGATGCCGGATAGTTCTGCTGTCCAGATGGCATCGCACAGGTGCTCAGGCCTTCTGTCAGACCAAAGTACTCCATTGCATCCTTATAAGCCATATAACGCTCAAAGAAGGACTGACAGTGGTTTTTATCCCCCGCAAAGCTGATGCGTTTTTTGCCGCGCTGGACCATGTGTGTCACCGCATTCTGGATTTCAATGCGGTTTTCCATATAAAGGCGGTCAGCTTTAAGAGGAGGACGCATATTCATCACAGGGCTGTCTACAAACAGCAGCGGAAGATCCAGATCGCACAACATCTGTGCGTAGTCATAGTCGAATACTTCAAAGCAGATGATGCCAGCTGTGCGCTGGATGTTGAGAGAAGATGGAAGTTTTTTCTCTTTCAGCTCTATGGGAGAAATGCGATGAATGGTCATGCCGCTGTGCAGATGGTTGATTTCCGACTGGAAACGATCCAGCATCGTGGAGGAAAAGTGAGAGCTGCTCAGAAACTGGGTCGTCAGCATGGCGATTTCCCGTTTGTCACTCGGCAGAATGGAAAGCCCTGCTGTTTTTGCAGCGCCTTCCTGAAACAGCGGCAGATAGGCAAACTGCTTATAGCCCATTTCGGCGGCTTTGCGCAGGATCTTCTCCCGTGTGGCATCTGCCAGCACACCGGTGTTGTTGATGGCCTTTGAAACTGTGTTGCGGGAAAGCTGCAGTTCGCTTGCAATATCCTGAATGGTGACCTTGGTTGCCATAAGTCATCCTCTTTCTTTATAATATAGGAGCGGATGTTCTTTTTTTATAGATAAAGTCTGGTGACGGATCTTATTCTTTGTGACTCCAGTATAGTGCAAATGCACAAATTAGTCAAACGTAAAAATGCAAATCATCATTTTGCATATTTGCGCACTTTCGAATTTGTGCATCTGTACAAATCCACAGTATTTATTGATATATACCATGAATTATCGTTGACATTCGCTTGCTTGCGTGATATAAATGAATTACAGAGTTTTACATTTGCACAATCAAAGTGAAAAACGTAAAATTCAAAGGTGCAAATGTAAAACATAAATCAAGCGGCAAGCAAATCAAAAAGGAGGAGAATGATTCATGAAAGCAAAGACGGCCTCGCCGGAAACGGCTGTGCTGACAGCAGAACGCAAGCTGCACAACACATGGGTCTACATCAAACGGCATTGGCAGCTTTACCTGTTGTTCCTGCTGCCTGCCGTGGTGCTGACGCTGGTGTTCAAGTACGCTCCCATGGGCGGTGTGCTGATCGCATTCCAGAAGTACAATCCCTTCAAGGGCATCTGGGGCAGCGAGTGGGTAGGCTTCAAAAACTTTACCCGCTTCATGTCCTCGCCGGACTTCCAGCGTTATCTGATCAACACCCTGAAGCTGAGCGTCTACGGTCTGCTGTGGGGCTTCCCGATCCCCATCCTGCTGGCATTCCTGCTCAACCGTATCGAGAGCAAGAAGATCAAGCAGAAGGTGCAGCTGGTGCTGTATATGCCCAACTTCATCTCGGTCATCGTGCTGTGCGGTATCGTCCGGGTGCTGCTGAGTGTCACCGGTCCGGTGAACGGCCTGCTTCACACCAGCATCAACTTCATGACGCTGCCGGAAGCGTTCCGCCCCATCTACATCATCAGCGGCATCTGGCAGGGTGCCGGCTGGGCATCCATCATGTACACCGCATCCCTTTCTAACGCCAGCAAAGATCTGAAGGAAGCTGCGATGATCGACGGCGCAAACCTGATCCAGCAGATCATGACGGTGGAGTGGCCCGCCATTAAGGATATGGTCGTTATTCAGTTTATCCTGCAGGCAGGCAACATCATGAGCATCGGTTTTGAAAAAGCCTATGCCCTGCAAACCGACCTGAACCTGAACACTGCCGAGATCATTGCAACGTATGTTTATAAAAAGGGCCTGTTGGACGGCGATTACAGCTTTTCCACGGCAGTCGGTCTGTTCAACACCGTTGTCAACGTCATCCTGCTGATCGCAGTGAACAAGGTCGTTGCCAAAATGAACGATGGCAAGGGCTTGTAAGGAGGGGTTTACCATGGCAAAACAGAAAAAATCAAAAATGGCCCTCTACACCAGACAAGATAAGATCATCCTGTACTGCGGCTACGCACTTCTGGGCTTGTTCCTGCTGGCGATCATCGTTCCGATGATCTACATCGTCATCGCGTCCTTTATGGACCCGGTCACTCTGCAAAACAAGGGCATCTCCTTTGATTTCAGCAAGTGGAGTCTGGATGCTTACCAGCGTGTCGTTTCGGACAAGCAGATCTGGGTCGGCTTCAAGAACGCAATACTTTACTCGATCATCTTCACCATCATCTCGGTAGCTGTGACGATGCTTGCCGCTTATCCCATGTCGCTGCCGGACTTCAAAGGCAAAACGATCTTCAACACCTTGTTTGTGATCACGATGTTTTTCAGCGGCGGTCTGATCCCCACCTACCTGCTCATCAACAATCTGGGTCTGCTGGATTCCATGTGGGCAGTCATTCTGCCGGGAGCATTCAGCGTGTGGAACATGATCATTGCCCGTACCTATTATCAAGGCATCCCGCGTGAGCTGCGTGAAGCTGCGGATGTGGATGGAGCCAGCGAGATGCTTTACTTCTTCAAGATCCTGCTGCCCGTCTGTATGCCGGTGGTGGCAGTTCTGGCTCTGTGGCAGTTCGTGGCAATGTGGAACAGCTACTTTGACGCCATGATCTACCTGAACAGTGCATCGAAGCAGCCGCTGCAGCTGGTGCTGCGTTCCATCCTGATCCAGAGCCAGCCGGAATCCGGCATGATCGCAGATATCCAGAGCACTGCCGAACGTGCGAAGATGGCAGAGCTGCTCAAATATGCAACCATTATTATTTCCAGTCTGCCGCTGCTGGTGATGTATCCCTTCTTCCAGAAGTATTTTGATGCCGGCATCATGGCTGGTTCCATTAAAGGCTGAGGATATTCCGGAATTTTATGAGCCGGTACGCTCATCTGCTACACGAAGAAAGAACCACAAAAAAGGAGAAAATACCATGAAAAAGCTGATCTCTCGCCGCAACTTCCTCAAGGTCTGTGCTCTGGCGGGCTCTGCCGCTGCTCTGTCTGCCTGTGGCGGCGGCAAATCCACCGGCAGCAACAATTCTGCTGCCGCAGCTGTGGATGTGACTGGTGCCGTTACATTTCCGCTGTCCGAAAAGGTCACCTTTACCGGTATGACCAGCTTCCCTGTGGGCAGCGAACCCGAGCCGAACAACCGCACCATCTTCAAGCGTCTGGAAGAGCAGACCAATGTGCACATCGACTGGACCGCCATCCAGTCCGACCAGTGGAGCGATAAGATCACCCTGAATATGTCCAACCCCAACACCCTGACGGATTTTGTTTTTACTGCTGATTTTACCGACAGCAATCTGCTGCGCTACGCAGATCAGGGTGTCATCCTCAATCTGGAAGACTACATTGACAACAATATGCCTTATCTCCAGAAGGTCTTTGAGCAGTACCCGGAGTACCGCACCATGTGCACCGACAGCGATGGCCACATCTGGGCACTGCCCTGGATCGAGCAGCTCGGCGCAGAAAAGACCGCCATCCAGACCATTGGCAACATGAGCTTCATCAATACCAAGTGGCTGAACTTCCTCGGTCTGTCGATGCCCACCACAGTGGACGAGTTTGAGCAGGTGCTGATGGCATTCCGTGATAATGCCGCTTCTATCAAGGCAGAGTATGGCATTGACGGCGACATCATCCCCATGTCCTGCATCGTCAACAACGGCGATCAGGACCCCAGCATCCTCATCAATGGCTTTGGCGAAGGCTACGGCGACGCTGACAAGGACCGTCATATTGCCGTTACCAACGACCGGAAAGTCATCTGTGCCGCCACCCAGCAGGGCTACCGTGATGGTCTGGACTGGCTGCACAAGCTGTATGCCGAGAAGCTCATTGACCCGGAGTGCTTCACGCAGGAGTGGTCCACCTATGTTTCCAAGGGCAAGGCTGGCCGCTATGGTGTCTGCTTCAGCTGGGATGTTGCCAACATCGACAACCTGACCGACTGGGAGCCGCTGCCTGCCCTGACCGCCGATACCCGGAATATCACTCCGCAGAACGGCTCTTTCACCAGCGGCTTTGCCCGCGGCAAGTGCGTTGTTACCGCAAAGGCGACGAATCCTGCACTGGTTTGCGCATGGCTGGATCAGATGTACGCACCTCTCCAGTCTCCGCAGAACAACTGGGGTACTTACGGCGATGCGGAAGGTTTTAACATTTTTGAAATGTCCACCAACGATAAGGGCGAGCCCATGCTGAAGCACGCTCCTCTGGGCGATGCTTCTCCCGTGGAAGTCCGTGAAGCGCAGTGTGTCAGTGGACCTCTGGCGGTTCTGGATGATTACTATGGTGTATACGTTACCTGCCCGGACGATGCACAGTATCGTCTGGACTGGATCAAGGAGATCTACACCCCGGATATGAACAACGATTATGTCTATCCCAATGTCTTTATGAGCAACGAGGACACCGAGCAGGTCTCTAACCTGCAGGCAGATCTGCAGACCTACATGAATACGCAGAAGGCCAACTGGATCATGAACGGCACTACGGATGCAGAGTGGAACGAATATCTGAGCAAGCTGGAAGCCTACGGCCTGTCCGACTATCTGGGCATTATGCAGAAGTATCTGGATGCTTACTACGCATAAGAATTCTTTCCTTTGGAGGATTCCATGAACGATTTGACTTTACAAAAAGCCCGTGCCTACGAGGCCGAGCACGGCGCTGCCATTTCCCCGGCGGAACGCCCTGCTTACCACATGACTCCTTATGTGGGCTGGCTCAACGACCCCAACGGCTTCTCTTATTATAAAGGGAAGTATCACCAGTTCTATCAGTATAACCCCTACGATGTGCGGTGGGCGCCCATGCACTGGGGTCACGCCGTCAGCACCGACCTGCTGCACTGGGAGTATCTGCCCTGTGCGCTCGCACCGGATTCCCCGGCAGATAACGGCCCCGGCTGCTTCTCTGGCTCTGCCACCCAGATGGATGACGGCAGGCAGCTGCTGATGTACACCAGTGTGGTGGCAGAAAAGCAGCCCAATGGGGAGATGCGGGATATCCAGACCCAGAGCATTGCCATCGGTGACGGTCTCAACTACGAAAAGCCTGCCTGCAACCCGGTGCTGACCCAGAAAGACCTGCCGGAAGGCTTCAGCAAGTTCGACTTCCGGGACCCCAAGATCTGGCGGGAGGCTGACGGCACTTACTCTGTCGTCACCGTCTGCCTTGCCGAGGATGGCAGCGGCGCAGCGGTACTGTTCCAGAGCAAGGACGGCTTCGACTGGCACTTTGTCACGGTGCTGGAACGCTGCAACAATCAGTACGGCAAAATGTGGGAGTGCCCGGACTTCTTCCCGCTGGACGGCAAGCAGATCCTGATGCTGGGGCCCATGGAGATGCTGCCCAAGGGCGAGTTCCACAATGGTCACAACGTGATTGCCTTCATCGGCAGCTACGACGAAGCCACCCACACCTTCACCAAGGAAAACGTGCAGCTGATGGACGGCGGCATCGACTTCTACGCCACCCAGACCACCCTTGCCCCGGATGGCCGCCGCATCATGACGGCATGGCTGCAGACCTGGTCGGACACCGAGGATAAGCCCCAGGGCTGCAAGTGGTTCGGACAGACCATCTGCCCGCGCGAACTGCACATTAAGGACGGGCGCATTATTCAGACCCCCGTGCGGGAGCTGGATGCCGTCCACGGTAAGCGCACCTTCCACGAAAATGTGACGGTGCAAAGCGAAACTTCTCTGGAAGGCATCAAGGGCCGTGTGGCCGACCTGACCGTCACGGTGCAGCCCGGCGAATACCGCTCCTTCACCCTGAAACTGGCTGCTGACGCAGACCATCACACCAGCCTGACCTACGATCCCTACACTTCCGAGCTGACGCTGGATCGCAGCTATGCCGGTTCCCGTGCCGACATCGTTCACCGCCGCAGCTGCAAGGTGCGCAGCCAGAACGGTGCGCTCAAGCTCCGCATCCTGCTGGACAAAAATAGCATCGAAGTTTTCGCCAACGATGGCGAGCAGACCATGACCGCATGGATCTACACCCCCCAGTCTGCCGATGGCATCACCTTTGCTGCCGATGGCAAAGCAACTGTTACGGTGGAACAGTTTGAACTGGACCTGTAATCTGATATTTCCTTCATTTCTCCTTCATTGAATACAGCCCCGCTTTGGCTTCTCCTTCGCCAAAGCGGGGCTGTGTTTTTGTATGGGTTCTATGCGTTCTGCCCCCGTTCCGGGGGCTTTTTTGTGTCCGGGAGGCAGCGTTTTCTGAAAACGCAGCCAAACTGCAAAAAAAGTTACAATTTTTTCTTGAAAAAGGGCGTTTTCCCATTGACAGCCTTGTTATAATAGGAGTGTAAGATTTTTGAGCCAGCACTCTGCGGCTCTGATTGCTGAACGGCCCTTGCGGGCTTTTGGAAAAAGAAAGAGGCATACAGCATTATGACGAATATCGATATTTTCTCCGGCTTCCTGGGTGCCGGCAAGACGACCCTGATCAAGAAGCTCATCAAGGAATCCTTTGCGGGCCAGAAGGTGGTCCTGATCGAGAACGAGTTCGGTGAGATCGGCATCGACGGCGGCTTCCTGAAGGAGTCCGGCATCCAGATCAACGAGCTGAACGCAGGCTGCATCTGCTGCTCTCTGGTGGGCGATTTCCGCGCCGCTCTGCAGCAGGTGGTGGAGCAGTACCACCCCGACCGCATCGTTATCGAGCCCTCCGGCGTCGGCAAGCTGTCCGACGTGACCCGCGCTGTCGAGGGCGTGGCCGAACATCTGGATGTTCAGCTGAGCAGCTTCGTCACCGTGGCCGACGTCAACAAGGTCAAGATGTATATGAAGAACTTCGGTGAGTTCTACGACGACCAGATCAGCCACGCAAGCTGCATCATCCTGAGCCGCACCCAGAACGCCACCGAGGAAAAGATCGCCGCCGCTGTGGCCATGCTGCGTGAGAAGAACCCCACCGCTACCATCGTCACCACCGCCTGGGACGCCCTGACCGGCGAGCAGATCCTGAAGGCCATGTCCACCAAGGACGACTTCAAGGCTGAGCTGATCGCTATGGCTGCCAAGGCCAACGAGGAGCACGCCCACGAGGACGAGGAAGAGGAGCACGAACACCATCATCACCACGACCACGATGATGACCATGATGAGCATTGCTGCTGCGGCCATCATCATGATGACGACGACGATGATGAAGACGAGCATGAGCATCATCATGACCACGATGACGATGATGAAGACGAGCATGAGCATCATCACCACCACGACCATGATGACCACGACGAGCATTGCTGCTGCGGCCATCATCACCATCATCATGACCACGACGCCGATGAGGTCTTCACCAGCTGGGGCGTCGAGACGGCCAAGAAATTCTCCAAGGCTGACATTGAGCACGCCCTCACCGAGCTGGACACCGGCAATTACGGCATGATCCTCCGCTCCAAGGGCATCGTGGACGGCGGCGCAGACGGCTGGCTGGAGTTCGACTATGTGCCCGGCGAGTGGGAAGTGCGCAGCCGCAGTGCAGACGTGGGCGGCAAGCTGGTGGTCATCGGCTCCAAGCTGAACGAGACCGCCATCGCCCAGCTGTTCGGCTGCTGAGAACCCCATTATTGAGAGAAGGAGCAACCATTTATTATGGCAAAAGAGATCCCGGTCTACCTGTTTGTGGGCTTTCTGGAAAGCGGCAAGACCAAGTTTATTCAGGAGACCTTTGAAGACCCCAATTTCGACTCCGGCGACAAGACCCTGCTGCTGATCTGCGAGGAGGGCGAAGAGGAGTACAACGAGAAAAAGTTCGCCTTCCCCGGCGTGACCGTGAAGGTGCTGGAGGATAAGTCTGAACTGAACCCCCAGAACCTTGCAAAGCTGGGCAAGGAAGCGGACGCAGGCCGCGTGGTCATCGAGTACAACGGCATGTGGCTGCTGCAGGATTTAGCGGATGCCCTGCCCGAGAACTGGCTGGTGTACCAGTGCATCGCCACCGCCGACGGCACCACCGCGCTGACCTACGCCCGCGACAACTCCATGCGTGCGCTGATGCTGGACAAGATCGCCCGCAGTGAGCTGATCGTGTTCAACCGCGCCGAGGCCGTGAACAACGATGCCGCTCGTCAGGAGCTGCACAAGCTGGTGCGTCAGGCATCCCGCAAGTGCGACATCGCCTACGAGTTCAAGGACGGCAGCGTGGCTTACGACGACATCCCCGACCCGCTGCCCTTCGACATCAACGCCCCGGTCATCGACATCCCGGACGACGATTACGGCATCTGGTATATGGACTGTCAGGACGAGCCCCAGAAGTACGCAGGCAAGACCGTCAAGTTCCTCGCACAGGTCTGCCAGACCAACCGTGCCGGCAAGAACAGTTTCGTGCCGGGCCGGTTCGCCATGACCTGCTGCGTGCAGGACATCCAGTTCGTGGGCTTCCCCTGCAGCTACGATGGCTACAAGGCACTGGAGCAGCGCGCATGGGTGCGGGTGACCGCCAAGGTGGGCTACAAGTTCCACAACATCTACCGGGGCAAAGGCCCGGTGCTGACCGCCGTGTCGGTAGAGCCCGCCGAAAAGCCCCTGGAAGAGGTCGTAACGTTCTCTTAACGTTTCTTTATAACAAGGAGGTTCTGGTATGAAAACTCTGTTCCGTATTCTTGGCACGGCTGCTGCCGTGGCCGTCACCGGCGCTGCCATCGTGGTGCTGGACAAGATCCTGAACCAGAAAGACCCGCTCCATGTGGAGGAGGTCGAGTTTCCGGAGGAAGCCGAAAAGGACGCCGAGGCTGTCTCTTATACACATCTCCGAGCCCACGAGACGCG
>ERZ1027072.468-NODE-468-length-11067-cov-5.210498_pt1 | contig 11067 bp, 6 predicted proteins | sample MGYA00519418_ERZ1027072 | MGnify/ENA primary metagenome ERZ1027072 (study PRJEB26926, sample SAMN06164764) | human gut metagenome | biome: ENVO:00009003; feature: ENVO:2100002; material: ENVO:00002003 | host: Homo sapiens | place: USA | collected 2012 ...
TTCTAGCTTCGTCGGCAGCGTCAGATGTGTATAAGAGACAGTATCGGTATCCTCTTTGTGCTGAACCGACACGACCACCGTGGTGATGCGCACAGGGGTATCACCGTTGTATTCCATCGTGACCTGCACCTTGCCATCCGGGCCGATGTCGGGGATAACGCCGGTCATGCGGGAGATTTCCAGCAGCGTCACAAGGCGCTGGGCGGCAACCACCGGCATGGGCAGATATTCGGGCGTCTCGTCGCAGGCGTAGCCGACCATAACGCCCTGATCGCCTGCACCGAGGGTGTCCTCGTCCTCGCCCTCAGCCAATTCCGGCTCGACAGCGCCCGCAATGTCGGGGCTTTGGTCGTGGATGTAGCAGTCGATTTGGTACGCCTTCGGGTCATAGCCGACATCCCGCAGGGTGTCGCGGACGATGTTGAACACGTCGGGCTTAGCGCTGGTCGTGATTTCGCCCGCCACAATAATGTGACCGTGGGTTGCCATGACCTCACAGGCCACGCGGCTGGCAGGATCATGCTGCAGACAGGCGTCCAGCACGCTGTCGGCAATGAGGTCGCACAGCTTGTCGGGATGCCCGCGCATGACGGATTCTGCGGTGTAAAAGCGGGGATGCTCGTTTTCTTTCATGGTTTCGGTGTTTTCAAAAATGTCGTTCATTAGTTCTTCTCCTTGCTTGTTGGATGATTTCGGACATAGAAAAAAGCCCGCAGGCGGGCTGCGGGCCTGAATAGTGGTATTCATATCAGCGCTCCTGTTCTTGGTGCGGGGGCTGCCTTGTTGCCTGCATGAATTGAGCGTAGCCTTCCGGCGTAGTGTGTTCCACACACAGGGTCTTGCCCAGCAGGAAAAACAGCTGCGGATCGTGGTACAGTTCCTCGTAGCGCTTCATCTGCTGCGGGGTAAGATCAGTAAAATCATCGCGGGTCAGCCCGCAGACGAAAAACGTGCCATGGATGATGTCATAGTCGCCCAGCATACGGTTCAGCGGCAGGTTTTCTGCAATGCCGTTGTCATTGCAGATCTTATGTGGTGCACCACATAATATCTGTAATGCGTAGTTATATGTTATGTGTAGCATAATTGACATCTCCTTTCGTACCTCCTGATTTCATTTGTATTTTAGCCGGTAGCTTTTTGTGATACTCTACATAATGTAGAGACACAATGCTCTGCAAATAACATCAGGAGGTTTTATAATGTCTGAAGCAACAATACCAATCAAGGAATTGATGGAAAAGACCGAGCAATGGCTACTCGGTCAGGGTTACAAGAAAAGTACTCTTGGGTTTTATAGAGCTACATGGAACAGATTTCTTTCGTATTCAGCCTCTCCCGCTTATAGCCGTGAAACTGCAGAGCAGTTTTTGCTTCAATACTTCGGAGTCGATGTCCACGCTATAGATCAGACTCTTGACGGTCGAATGCGCCATGCACGGCGTCACATGAATGCATTGGACGAGATTTTTCGCACGGGAACAGTGTGCCGCCGTAAAGTTTATGGCGTTGCTTCTATTGATGACGATTGTTTCGATAAGTTTTTTTCCGACTACTTGAGTTATTGCAAAATGCAGAATTTTTCGAGATCGTGGATGGACAACACAATAGCAGCATTGAGGCTTTTCTTGCTTGCTGTTCATTCATCAAACACACAGAACATCAAAAGCATAAATGCGGAGACTATCAACTGTTTTTCCACGGCTATGAGCAATGCTTCAGAAATATGCATGAATGTTCGTAGAGCAAGATGCCGACAAGTTGGTGCTTACCTGCACTGGCTTTATGACCACAAATATACGGATTTGGATTATTCCCTTCAACTCCCAAACTTCAAACGCACTGCACCCCAGATTCCACAGGTATGGAGTCCTGAAGAAATCGACAAGATTCTTGCAGTCATCGATACTGCCAATCCAGTTGGAAGGCGGAATTACGCGATTTTTCTGCTTCTTGCAAGAACAGGGTTAAGGATAAGCGACGTTTTGGGACTCAAATTTTCAAATATTAACTGGAAGGAAAACTGCATTTCACTTTCTCAGCAGAAGACAGGGAACGCCTTGAGTCTGCCACTCAGCAAAGAGCTAGGTATGGCGATTATTTCTTATTTGCAAGATGGCCGCCCACAGTCCTCCTCGGCTTTTATCTTTCTGAGCCATAACGCACCGTTTCAGCCATTGGGTGAGCATAACAATTTCAATCCGGAATTTCATAAGTATTTACGCAGAGCAGGGATTGCTATCCCAACAAAGAGGCACACAGGCGTACACACTATCCGCCATTCGTTTGCCACAAATATGCTGAGAAAAGGCACTCCGGTGCAGGATGTGTCCCAAATCCTCGGTCACAGTAACATCAGTGTAACAGAAACCTACTTGCGGGTCGATATTGAACATATGCGGTTATGTTCGCTGAGTTTGGAGGGATTACTATGAAACAATTTACTTTCACAAGCCAGCTTGCGCCAATAATATGGAAATATCTGGAATCTCGACAAAATGAGGGATATACCTCCGTGCATTGCGGCTATTATATGCAGGAACTGGACTGCCTTTCAAAGGAACTCTCGGATGCCCCCGTGGTGACAAAAGAGCTTATTGACGCATGGGATTTATTAAAGCCATATCTTTCAAACCGTTCGAAAATAGTCAGACATAATGCGATACGCGCTTTTGCAAAATTTGCATACACGCAGGACGGAATCTCCTATGTCCCGGATACCAGCAAACTAAAGAACAGTTCGACTTTTACCCCGCATATATTTACTGTTGAAGAAATACGGCGATTATTATATGCAGCAGATAATCTGCCGGTCAGGAATAATGCGCCAACAAGGCATCTGGTCATACCTGCTGTTATCCGGCTTTTATATTGCTGTGGTTTTCGTATAGGTGAGGTGCTCCGGCTAAGAGTGAAGGATGTCGATTTGGATACAGGCATTATTACTGTACACAACGGGAAAGGAGGTAAGGATAGACTTGTCCCTGTCCACAATAGCGTAATAGAGTATCTCCGAAGCTACTCTGCTCAGTTACCAGATGAAAGAGAATGGTTCTTTCCATCTGCTTGTGGCCATTATTCTATTAAAACAATCTATGATAATTTTCGCGAGCTGCTATTCGCATGCAATATTCCTCACACCGGCAATGGCCCTCGTGTGCATGATTTTCGGCATACATTCGCAGTTCATACACTGGAAAAACAACTTTCTGATGGGTATGATCCCATGGTAATCGTTCCTCGCCTTGCCGCGTATTTGGGACATAAGAGTTACCGTGAAACCTGTTGGTATATTCACCTGACGGTTGCTTCGTTCCCGGAACTTTCCCAAAAACTTGACAGAGCATTTGTCGGCATTATTCCGGTTGGAGGTGAGACGGATGAGGAAAACTGACTTTACCAAAGCACTGACCGAGTATTTCTCAATCTATCTGCCTACTACATGCGGGGTGAGTCCCAATACCACCAATTCATACAGAGATACTTTCAAGCAACTCCTTCTATTTTTTCAAGAAAAGAAAGGCATCTCCGCAAATTATATAGAATTGCGCTATCTGAATATGGAACTTGTTTCTGAATTTCTGGATTGGTTAGAAACATCCCGCCATATTGCGGTTACAACAAGAAACCAGCGACTTGCCGCCATAAAGGCCTTTGCTCATTTTGTACAGTACAAGTTTCCGGAAAACATAGAAAACTGCGTTGACATTATTAATCTGCGACCCAAAAAGTACGAAAAGGCATTGATACCGTTTTTGACGGAGGATGATCTGTCACTTCTTCTGTCCCAACCAGATGCATCTACCCGACAAGGGCTCCGAGATTTGACACTTCTTGCACTACTGTATGACTCTGGCGCACGGGTACAGGAATTGGTGGATCTTAGGCTGAAAGATGTCCGTCTAACACACCCCCCAATGGTTATTCTAACTGGAAAAGGACGAAAAGTTCGTCAGGTTCCCCTGATGAAGGATACCTGCAAACTGTTGGACAGATATATCCGCAGCTTTCATTCCGATTCTCAGTCTCAGATGATTCCGCTATTTTATAATGCAAAAAAGCAGGCTTTATCTCGCTATGGAGTCACCTATATTCTGAAGAAGTATGCGGCAAAGGCATCTCCGGTACTTGAACCACAGAATATATCTCCTCATGTATTACGCCACACCAAAGCCATGCACTTGCTGCGAGCTGGTGTTAACATGATATATATTCGAGATTTTCTTGGGCATGCAGACATCTCTACAACAGAGGTTTACGCTCGCATCGATGCAGAGATGAAGCGAAAAGTATTTGAGGAGAAAGTGCCGAATTACACACCCAATACCACAATGCCTTGGGAGGAGGATGAAGATTTATTGCAATGGTTAACACAATTTGGAAAGAAAACTTTCTGATTATGTGTAGTAAATTATGCTTAAACGCCCGGGATTCTGGGCATTTTGCTCAATTACTACTCATTTGTAGGAACTACTCATTACAAACGATACAGGCGCTATCCCGCCAAGGGTACACTGCCTCGATGGTGCCGCCGACAACTGCCTGCTCGGCTTCAAGGGTGTGTTCAATGTCGGCTTCGCGGGGGTACTTGCCGGGTTCAACGATCAGAACTTTCATCGACATCCTCCTTATCAGAAGTTTCTTTCAGCGCATTTTTCTGCTTGACGGTCAACAGTACGATACCTGTCGCGGACGCAAGGGAAACGACCACAATAGCCAGCAGCGGGAAACCATCTCCTGTCTGCGGAAGGGTCTGCACCTTGTGCGGCGTAATAACCGGCGTGGGAACAGGAGTGGGCGCCGGGGTTGCAGCGGGTGTCGGCTGCGGTGCGGGTGCAGGCGTGGGCGCGGGAGTTTCCTCGCGGGGCGTGGCTTCGTCTATCATCTGAATTAGCCGTTTGTCGGCGCGCACCCATTCGGTATCGACGTTTTCGCGGACGAACAGGCAAACATTTTCGTCTGCCTGCTGTACCTTAAACTGCACCGATTCGGCAATTTCAAAGCCAGCCGGGGCGGCATCTTCGGTCAGGGTGTAGATGTACTCCTTAGTTTCGCCTGACAGCTTGATAAATTGATCCGAGATGGGAACACGGTGAGTTTTGTAGTCGGTTATCCAAGTGTCGACGACCTCATCATTCGCATCACGGATCGTCAGCGTAGCCCCCGGCAGCAGATTGCCTGCAATGTCCGTTTTGTCGATGCTAAGTACAGGCGCGTCCTTCATGACAACAGTGGCATCGTCGCGTTTTTTCCAACCATCGTCGGATTTCACATAAACCTCATTGACCTGCTCTGTACCTTCCTGCACCAATTTGAACACGATACTTTCTGCTTCGGCATAGCCATCCGGGGCGCGTTTCTCGGTCAGCTTGTACTCCTTTTCCAGTTCCAGTCCGCGCACCGTGTGCGGCGTTTTGCCGGAAGTCCAGCCCTCGACCAAATTGCCGTCGGTGTCGCGGATTTCAAGCTGTGCGCCGGGCAGTTCCTTGCCGTTGGTGATGTCCTGCTTGGAAATGTCTACACTGGTGCGCAGGTTGGTGTTCGTAGCGTCCACGACCTGCCACGCGATTTGCTGACCCTCGTAGGTGAAGGTAACTTCCATAGGGGTGCTGTCCAGCAGGTAACCCGCAGGGGCTGCAACTTCCACAATGCGGTATCTGCCGCTGTTCTCGTGGCTGGTGCTTCGCGGACCTGCAGGGTCAATGTAATATTCGCCGCGAATCGGCACATCCACATCAAACCAAGTAAAGCCGCTGGCGTTGGTTGTGCTACTGGTGGCCAGCTTTGTACCGGCGTCCAGCAGCTTTGTACCGTCCGCGGAATAAATGTCATCCACGGTGTAGAGTTCATACACCGCACCGGGCAGATAGGTCAGCGCCTCGCGATCCTGCTTGTAGATGCCTACACCGATTTTGCTGACTTTATCGCCGGGCTTTTCGGGCGTGGGCAGCACCCGCGCATTTTCAAACACAAGTGTCTGCCCATTCTTGTGGGCATCCGAGGCATCCTTGACATTCACAATGCTGTACGAACATTCCTTGTCGCCGTCCTGCTCGTGGCTGACAATAGTTTTTGCCAGCACAATGTCATTTTTCTGGTTGTCCCAGCCAAATTCGACCGTGTAGCTCTGGTTTGTCAGGATAAAGCCGTAAGGTGCTTTTACCTCGGTAACAGTATACTTACCCAGCGGCAGGGTCACGGTTACTTCGCCTTTGGTGCCATCATGGGTAATTTTCAAGAAATCATAGGTTGCCTGCGTGCGGGTGGGGCTGAATTTTACTTCATCCACCTGACCCTCCGTGCCGGTGGTAACAGTTGCCACCAAATCACCGGATTTGTACCAGAAGGTGCCTTGGCGGTCGGGTGTGGCAATATCACCGTCCGCATGGATTTCATACACCGCGCCCGCGAGGTTGTCCTGCGTGTAGATGAACTGTCCATCTTGGTAGTCGGTCAAGACATTGCCCTGTTTTCGGATGGTAAGCTGACCGAGCGTTTCGTGATTGCAGTATTTCTCCGTGACGATGTACTCGTCCATGTCGTTGGTGGCATTGCCCACGACCTGCCAGACACGGTCGGATTTGATTTCAAATTCCACAGAGTAGGCGGGATCGTTATAGTACCCTTCCGGACCTTGCAGTTCCTCAATGAGATAGCGTCCCAGCGGCAGTTTTTCCGGTGTTTTCATAAGACCGTCTGCATCGGTGTAGAACACATCTGTTTTCTTGGTGGCGCTGCCGCTGGCGGGGTCGATCATGGAAATGCGGGTTTTGCGGTCTTTTTCGTCCAGCCGATACAGCGCAAAGGCAGTGTTGGCAATTTTGACCGTCTTGCCGGTTTCGGTGTCGGTCTTGATGAGTTGCAAGTAACCCTCTAATTCTTCGTCCAGAATGTTGTAGGTCATGTAGTCGCCGCTGGGGGTGGTAACACTTCCCGCAGGAACTGTAAATCGGCTTTGCGGGCTGTTGGCGTCCACTGTCACGATGAACGGGTCGCACTGGAACACATCCTTGGGGATGGTGGTTTCCACGACAAGGTATTGCCCATAGGGCAGCCCCTCTACGCGGAAGATGCCCTCATCGTTCGTGAATATCTCTCCCAGCCTATACTCGGCGGGCTGATCCGTGGGCATCCAGCCGTTGCCCCTGCCGTTGGCGTAGTCGCCGTCTGCGGTCAAGGTCGCGTTATAGGCATTGACCGTGTCGGTGTCGTCCTCGAACATATTGGCAATGGCTTGCCCCTCGGCGGTGAAATCGTACTTGAGCGTCAAATTATCGTAGTTGTCCTTGCGGTAGGCGTCCAAAATGCTTTGTGCATTGTAGCTGCCATCCGGATTTTGTTTGAACTGCGCGGCCTTGCTCAGTTTGGAAATGCGGTAAACGGTAAAGCCCGCACCCTCCAGCTTCAGTGCCGGGCTTGGCTGACCGGTGGTGGAGACCAGCTTATTCAGTGAGAAACCAGATTTAATGACTTCATCTTGGCTCTCCTGCTCGGCGTGGATGTGGTAGGTCGATTCATCTGCATAGGACAGGGTTTTGTAATGGTTGACCTCATCGCAGAGGTAGCCCTTGGCATAAGACAGATAGTAGCCGTCCCACGCCTTGCTGCCGTTCAGCTTGCGGCTTTCGGAAACAGCGGAATACTGGTTTTTGTAGATGTAGTCGGTGTACTCGCCGCCCTTGGTGGCAAGGCTGCTGTACTTGCCTGTGCGTTCGAGCTTTTTGTTCAAAAGCGGATACTTTCCGGTAATATACAGCTTTCCGTTTCCGTCGATGGGCAGCACCAGCCCGGTGGCACGCTCGACCAGGTAATATCTGCCCATGTACAGGTTGGCAAAAGCCAGCTTGCCGTCTGTGATTTTGGCAGACGCTACCAGCCGATCTTTCTGCAAAATGGGCAGGTAATCGGTATCCCAGCCGCCGTTGGTCAAAACAGTGGTGTGCCAGATAGGTTGTCCGTTGGCATCGGTGATTTTGGAATAATCCACCACACCCGAAACACCGTCCGGATGTTCAATCGTGTCAGCGGCGTACAGATCGTACACAGCCCCCTCCAGCGTGGTGTCACCGTTGCTGCCCGCAGCCAGATACCGTGCGGCGTCCAGATCCGCTTTTGTCAGCAGAATATTGCCGAGAACACGGTCATTCTGCACCTTGTCGGCATTGGCGTGCATGGTGTAGGAATCTTCGTTGTTGGCAATGCCGGTGGGGTCTGTGGCGTAGGTCTTATCTGCCTTGCGGCTGCCAAAGGTGATGGTGACCACACCCTCGCCGGTGTCGATGAGCGTGCCGCCGCTGTTGGTCGTGGTGATGTCGGCGTTATAATCGGCGTTGCCCAGCCAAATCGTCTGACCGTCCAACGCTTTCGTGATTTCAAAGGCATACGCCCGCTTGCCGAGAACAGAACCTGCCGTGCCGGGTTTGGTTACATCCGTCCAATCGCCATAGTACCCGCTGGGAGCATGGCTTTCCACGATGACGAACTTACCCTCGTTTCGCTGGGTGTAATAGATATTGTCAGAACCGTTGGCATAATTGCTGTGGTTGATGACTTTGTAAGTTCCATCTGCTTGGCGCTCAACCTTGTACTGGTTGTAACCGCCGAATGGAATATACCGCTGATTTACGGTGTCCCACGCAAAAATCTTAAACTCGGCATCGCCCTTGATGCGCTGCTTGGTTTCGCTGTCGATTTTGTCGATGCTGACCTTTACCGACCACTCATCGTTTTTCATCGGGTAATCGTTCGAACTGTTGGCAGGAACAGTAATAGTCTGGTGGCTGCCCAGCGCACCGGGTGTAGAATCGAAGCCATGCGGGATGGTGATTTCATCGTATGCAAAGGTGATGTTCGCAAGCTGCGCCCGCGCCGAGGCAATAGCGGCATCCACCATACCCTGCGCCTCGTTCTGCAGCTGCCCGATGGCCGCATTCTTGGCAGCTTCTGCAGCGGCGTCTGCTTCGGCTTGGCTGGTGAACGGTCCTTCCTGCCCGCTGAGCGTACTGGTGCTGGTCTTGGACACCTCGTAATGCACCGTCCATGTGGCAGAACCATCGCCGCCGTTGAGGTGAAAACTGTCATCCTGCGTGTGACCGCTTGTGGTAATGGTTTGTGCCCCGGCAGGGGTCATCTGCCAGCTGCCGCCGTCCACGTTGCCGCCGGTCCGGCTGGGCGTGACGGTAATGGTCGCGCCGTCCACCTTTTCCAGCGTGTTCAGCTGGTACTTGTCGGTGTTGACGGTGAATGTCAGATCAAAGCTGCCGCCGGCAGTCTGGGCGGGAGCTGTCCATGCAGCGGAATAGTACTTCGGTTCCGGAACACTCGGCACATCCGGGATCTCGGTGCCGCCTGCAATTTCTTCACCGACCAGCGCCACAACCTGCCACGCATACCCTGCGGGCGGGTTATAGATGTAGGTGTAGTAGCCGTTTTCCCCGGACTGCGCATCTGTACCGTTTACCAGTTCTTCTGCAGCAGCAATATAGGTCTGCGCCGCGTAGCTGTCGGGATAGTTTTCCATGATCCACTGCTGGGTTTCATCGTAAAGACTGCCAAGGATGTCCGGCTGTTCTTCACAGCCTTCAGGATCATCTTCAAGGCTTGCCACAACAGGACGGTCATCCAGCATATCCAGACTCAGCTGGCCAAGACCACCCCAGATGTTGACCTGGTTTGCATAGTGGTTGCCCGGCGTATACTGGCCGGGTTCAAGGCGGGACACATGAGAGAAGCTGTAGGTGGGGCAGCCCTTGGGCTGGCCGTTCAGGCCGTGGCTGCAGCAGTAGGCTTCCTGACCGTTGAACCAAATCAGCCATGTGCCGCCCTCTTTGGCGATGCTTGTGATTTTGCCGGTGGCATACGGCGGAGTCGGTCCTGCAGCATAGGCGGCAATGCCGTCATCGCCGGTGTCGGCATACATCTGTGTGGGTGCGGCATCCTCGCTGATCTGTACATGGATAGATTTTGACTGCGAACTGCCGTCCGAATCCGTATAGACCAGCTGCACCGTAAAATCGGCAGAGGCTTTCACATACAGGCCGGTGGCTGCCGCCGACTGCTCCGAGTATGTCTGGTGCAGGATTTCAGCCTGTTCCCGATCATCTGCCGGGATCGGCTCATAATCGGTGGAGAGATAGCTTAAAAGCTCCACACCGTCCGGCAGTATGATTTCAGATACTGCACCGTCTGCCGGGTATTCGACCTGCGCCAGCAGCGGAACAATGGCATAGTCTGTACCGGGAGTTTTGCCGATTGTGACCGTGTTCTCATCTGCGTTCAGCGCATCGGCATCCATATGGGCATCTACGCCGTCATACAGGTCAGAAACCCACGCGGAGATACCGATTTTTGTTTCGCCGGTTGCCACGGGCAGACCCATGCTGCCAAGGTAACTGCCGGTAGGCGCGTCCGGCAGATCGTTGTAAAGATTCTCGGTAATCTGCACAAGGTTTGGTGCTGTGGTGTCCGCTTCGGCAGTTTCGGGGGTGACCGCTGAAGCTGTCTCCGGTGTGGCGGGGGCATCCTCTGCAAAGGCGGGCAGCGCTGCGCCCAGATTTGTGAGCGCAATCCCTCCCGCCAGCAGCAGCGACAAGCCCTGCTTTATTCTGTGTTTGTTTTTCATACTGGTTCTCCTTTTGTTGCAAAAGAAAGAGCCCGCTGCGGGTTGCAGCGGGCTTGGTTAGCGTTCGGGAGCGTGTTTCTTAGGGACCGGCGCGGCTCTGGCCTTGTAGGCTTTTCTGTATTTTTCGTCAGCATCATAGAACTGCTGCGGAGAGATACCGGCATCCAGACACCCCTGCATGACAACCGCATTGTAGCGGCTGCTGACCGGGAGCAACTGGTCGCGGTACGGTGCATTCATCGTGTAAACCATGATTTCGTGCGGCGTGCCGTCTGCATCCGTGACCGTCATGGTCTCCTTGTCATAGAATGTCGGGTAACCCTCGTAACAGTCAAGCTGGGATTCGTCATGGTCGGTGACAGACCAGATCAGTCCTTCAACGCTTGCGCCCTCTTTGGGCAAAATTGTCAGGCTGTCTCTTATACACATCTGACGCTGCCGACGAA
>ERZ1027072.484-NODE-484-length-10848-cov-5.807653_pt1 | contig 10848 bp, 6 predicted proteins | sample MGYA00519418_ERZ1027072 | MGnify/ENA primary metagenome ERZ1027072 (study PRJEB26926, sample SAMN06164764) | human gut metagenome | biome: ENVO:00009003; feature: ENVO:2100002; material: ENVO:00002003 | host: Homo sapiens | place: USA | collected 2012 ...
CTTCCACGCGCGCGGAATGCGGACGGTCACTTGCAGCCAGCGGGCGCTGAGCGGCAAGGGCGAGAGTGCGGCGGCGGACTGCTCCAGCGTCAGCGTATCGCCGTTCTGGGCGAGCGAAACCGCCTTCATATCATGGTCGTCGCCGGATGCCATGACTTGGATTTCCTGCGTGTCATCGGCGTAGAGTTCCAGCAGGGCGCCGGTGAGGTGAATCACCAGCTGCGTAATGGTCAGCGAGGAAAAAGAGTTGCGCGAATTCATACGCGTTCACCTCCGTCATTCGTCCTCATCATATCACGTTTTGGCGCTTGTTGCAAGGGGAAAAGCCAACTATGAAGCAGTTGGATGCTTATGCGGATAGGCATCGTTGACTTCATTTCCATCGTGGTAACTTCCGCGAGTTCCAGAGGGGATAAAAACAGACGAAGTCTGCGATCGCCCTCTGGACTCCTTCGGGGTCGCCTCCGGATGCTACTTGATTTTTATTGGAAGTTTTTTAGTTTGTGCGCAGGGACGCTTCGCTGCCTGCGGCGAAGTTGCCGGACTTGTTTTTCCTCTTTGAGTAGATTTAACGGAGCAACAGTTGGGGCGTTGCCCCAAGCCCCATAAGGGGCGCCGCCCCTTAACCCCGCAAGGGGCATTGCCCCTTGACCCTTTTTTCGGCGCCATGCGGGAGCTGTTATTCCAACAGCTCCGCCCCCGTCACCACGTCGTCCATCACCGCGATAACCAGCGGCATTCCGCGATCCTGCTTGCCTTGCAGGCGCACGTTGTCCCTTTCCACCAGCGTCGCGGGGGATTTCGCCTGCTGCACGCGAATCAGGTGATCGTCCTTCTCCAACCGCACCACGCCCGCAAGCTGTTTGCCGTTGCTGCCATTCTTGTTGAAATAGAACGACTTCACGCCTTTGCCGTTGCGGTTCTGCTTCTCGAAATCAACGGAGAGCAGGCGTTTGGCGTAGCCGCGGTCGGTCAGCAGCACGATTTGGTCGCTGTCTTGCAGCTGCCCGCACCAGATGACCTCGTCGCCGTCCTCCACCTGCATACAGCGCACCCCGGCGGCGACGCGCCCCTGCACCGGTACGCTGTCGAGCGAGAAGCGGATGCACAGACCGCTGCGGGTGAACAACAGCAGGTCGTCGCGACTGGCGGCGGGGAGAATTGTCAGCAGACGATCGCCGTCTTTCACGTTCACGGCGGCGAATTTCTTGCTGCGCACGTCGTAATCCGCGGCGGCAGTGCGTTTCACCATGCCCTGACGGGTGATGAAGAGAATGTCCGGCAGGTGCCCGACGTCCGCCATGCGGATGCACGTCATCCACAGCGCCTTCTCGTCGTCCTCTAAGCCCGCCAGAACGCCCGAAAGCAGCTGCCCGCGCTCCTTGGGCTTGACTTCGTTCAGCGACGCAACGGGCAGGGGATAGCAGTTGCCGTGGTCGGTGAAGATGAGCAGCGTCTCGTCTGTTTTGGCCATGAACAGGAAGTCGGCGAACTCCTTGTCGTCCTCCGCGCGGGTCGGGAGCGGCGTTTTCTTGTAGAGCGCGGGATTCATGCGCTTCAATTGCCCCGCGCCCGTGAACGCCACGATGACTTCCTCCGGCGCGGCGGCTTCTTCCTCGACTTCCAGCGGGGATTCGTCCGCTTTTTCGATGGTCGTGCGGCGCTCGTCAGCGAATTCCTCGGCAATCTCCTGCAATTCCTTGCGGATGACCGCCAGCAGCTTTTTCTCGCTGTGCAGGATGCCCTCCAAGCGGTCGATGAGTTTCAGGATGTCCTCGTACTCCTTGCGCAGGGCGATGATTTCCAGATTCGTCAGCCGCTGCAGGCGCATGTCCAAGATTGCCTGCGCCTGCGCGTCGGAAAGCTCGAAGCGCTCCATCAGGCGGGTTTTCGCTTCCTTCGGGTTCTTCGAGGAGCGAATCAGCGCGATGACCTCATCGAGGTTATCCACCGCAATCATCAGACCCTGCAAAATGTGCGCGCGGGCTTTCGCCTGCTTTAGGTCGTACTCCGTGCGGCGGGTGATGACGTTTTTCTGATGGCGGATGAAGTGCCCCAGCATCGTCTTCAGCCCCATCTGCACGGGCTTGCCCTCGGCGATGGCAACCATGTTCACGCCGAAAGTGACCTGCAAGTCCGAATACTTGTAGAGCACTTTCAGCACCTTGTCCGGGTCGGTGTCCTTTTTCAGCTCGATGACGGCGCGCATTCCCTCGCGGTCGGATTCGTCGCGAATGTCGTAGATGTTTTGCAGCTGCCCCTTCTTTTCTTCCGACAGCTTCAAAATCTTCTCCAGCATCGCGGCTTTGTTGACCATGTAGGGGATTTCCGTGATGACAAGCAGCTTGCGCCCGTTCACGCCGTCCTCCACATGCACGCGCGCGCGCAGGGACAGCTTCGAGCGTCCGGTCTCATAGCCTCTGCGGATTTCCTCGTTTTTCACCAGCACGCCGCCGGTGGGGAAGTCCGGGCCGGGGATGATTTTCATCAGCTCATCCAGCGGAATGTCCGGATTCTCCATCACAGCAATCGCCGCGCGGATGCTTTCGCCCAGATTGTGCGGGGGGATGTTCGTCGCAAGCCCTACCGCGATGCCGCTCGCGCCGTTGACGAGCAGGTTCGGGAAGCGCGCGGGCAGCATGTCCGGCTCCTTGAGCGTGTCGTCGAAATTCAGGCGGAACGGTACGGTGTCCTTCTCGATGTCGCGCAGCATTTCCAGCGCGAGGGGCGTCATGCGCGCCTCGGTGTAACGCATGGCGGCAGCGCTGTCGCCGTCAATGGAGCCGAAATTGCCGTGCCCATCGACCATCGGCCCGCGCATGGAGAAGTCCTGCGCCATGCGCACGAGCGCGTCGTACACGGAGGAATCGCCGTGCGGGTGATATTTGCCCAGGCAGTCGCCGACGATGCGGGCGCACTTGCGGTGCGGCTTGTCGGGCGTCGTGCCCAGTTCCATCATGGTATAGAGAATGCGGCGCTGCACGGGTTTTAAGCCATCCTCGACGCGCGGCAGGGCGCGTTCCAGAATGACATGCTCCGCGTAGGGGATCATGGACTGGTGCATCACGTCCTCGACGGTCGTTTGCAGGATGCGCGACGGGTCGTCCTTGGGAATCGGGCGGTTATCGCTTGTTTTCTTTGCCATAACTTACTTTCCTTCCCCTCGCTGACCTTCCGGCAGCTCGAAATTATCCGGCTTGTTGAAGTCGGCGTTCTCGATGATGTAATCGCGGCGCGGCTCCACCTTGTCGCCCATCAGGATGGTAATGCGGCGGTCAGCCAGCGCTGCGTCCTCAATCGTCACCTGCATCAGTTTGCGCTGCGACGGATCCATCGTCGTCGCCCAGAGCTGTTCGGGGTTCATTTCGCCCAGGCCTTTGTAGCGCTGGAGCGTGTAGCCTTTGCCCGCTTCCTTGATGCACTTCGCCAGCTCCTTGTCGTCGTAGGCATAGAGGACTTTGCTGCCCTTTTGCACCTTGTACAGCGGCGGCATCCCAATATACACATGCCCCCCAGTGACGAGCTCCTTCATGTAACGGAAGAAGAAAGTGAGCAGAATGGCGCGGATGTGCGCGCCGTCCTGATCGGCATCGGAGAGGATGATGACTTTGTTGTATTTGAGGTTGGCGAGGTTGAAATTCTCGTCGATGGACGTGCCGAGCGCGGTAATCAGCGAGCGGAACTCCTCGTTGCTCAGCACCTGATCCAGCCGTTTCTTTTCGGCATTCAGCGGCTTTCCGCGCAGGGGGAGAATCGCCTGATAGCGGCTGTCGCGCCCCTGCTTGGCGCTGCCGCCTGCGGAATCGCCCTCGACGATGAACAGCTCATTGTCCTCCGCCTTTTTGCCGCGGCAGGCGCTGAGTTTGCCGACCAGCGGCGCAGCGTCAAGCTGATTTGCTTTGCGGGCGTTGTCGCGGGTCTTGCGCGCGGCTTCCCGCACCTGCGCGGCGCGAATCGCCTTCTGCACAATCTGCTGCGCAATCTCCTGATTCTTGAGGTTCTCCAGCCAGTCCGTCAGCTGCTGGGTGATGATGCCCTCCACCGCGGGGCGCACTTCGCTGTTGCCCAGCCGCCCCTTCGTCTGCCCCTCGAACTGCGGATTTTTGACCATCGTCGTCAGCACGCAGCTTAAGCCTTCGCGGAAGTCCTCGCCCGTCAGGTTGCTGTCCTTTTCCTTCAGGAAGCCGTTGCGGCGGGCGTAGTCGTTGAACATCTTCGTGAATGCCGCCTTGAAGCCTGTTTCGTGCGTGCCGCCTTCGCCCGTGGGGATGTTGTTGACATAGGAAAAAAGGCTCTCGGTATAGCCGTCGGTGTACTGAATGGCGACGCGGCAGATGACGGAATCCTTCTGTCCTTCGAGGTAAATCGGCTGATCGTGCAGGACAGTTTTGCCGTCGTTCAAATACCGCACATAGTCGATGATGCCGCCCTCGTAGTGGAAGGTCGTTTCGCGGCGGGCAGGGTCGCTCACACGCTCGTCGAGAAAGACAATTTTCAAGCCCCGGTTCAGGTACGCCAATTCCTGCAAGCGGCGGAACACCGTGTCGTAATTGAAGCGCACGTCCTCGAAAATCGCGTCATCGGGAAGAAAACGCACGAGTGTGCCCTTCTTGCGTGTGTTGCCGACTTTTGCCAAGGGTGCGTCCGGCTTGCCCGCGATGACCTTGCCTTTCTTCTCGTCGAACTGACTTGTGAAGCGCATGGCATAATGGCTGAAATCGCGGTAGATGTCCACGGTCAGCCACTTGCTCAGCGCGTTGACGACCGACGCGCCCACGCCGTGCAGACCGCCGGAATAGCTGTAATTCTCGTTGTTGAACTTGCCGCCCGCGTGCAGCACGGTGAAAATGACCTCCGCGCCGCTGACGTGCATGGTCGGGTGCTCATCCACAGGCATACCGCGCCCGTTGTCGTACACCGATGCGGAGCCGTCCGTGTGCAGCGTCACGCGCACCTCATCCGCAAAGCCGTTCGACGCCTCGTCAATTGCGTTATCCACAATCTCCCAGAGCAGGTGATGCAGACCGCGCGTCGAGGTGGTGCCGATATACATGCCCGGTCGCATCCGAACCGCTTCCAGCCCTTCCAGCACCTGAATATTGCCTGCATCATAGTGATTTGCTTGATTTGCCATGAAAAAACTCCTCTTATAATGAAGGAAGTATATCAAAATCGCAACGGTGACAAAGCACCAATTTTCATTATATCACAATTCCGCCGATTCATCAAGGCGAACAGCAAAATGACGCTCGGACAGTTCGGCAGAGGGAAATCGGCACAAAAAGGCGCTGTACGCTCAACAAAAACGTAACATTTTATCAAATATCGGAAACATGTTCATGGGAAAACAAAAATAGATATTGAAAACGGGCAGATAATTGCCGAATCAAACAGGGGAAAATCCGCGAAAACGCCGCAGAATTTACAATTCACAGGGAAAAAGCCTCTTGACAATGAAACAATTTTGTAATAAAATCAGGCTGTACGGAAAGGAGTGATTTCCCCATGATGAATTCCGGTCTGCGGCGGCTTCTGTCCGGCGCGGTGGCGCTGATGCTGCTGGGCTGTTCCTCCGCCTTGGCGGATACGGCGACGGTCACTGCGCGCAAACTCATTCTGCGCGAAAAAGCATCCTCGACCAGCGATGCTCTGCAAACCCTGCCCAAAGGCACGAAGCTGGAGGTTCTCGGCAAAAGCGGCAGCTGGTATAAAGTGACTTACGGGAAATACACCGGCTATGTCTATAAAACGTATGTCAGCGTGACCAAGACGGCCAGCAGTTCCAGTTCTTCCAGCAGCGCGACGCGGCTGGAAAAGGGGAGCACTGGCAGCGCCGTCAAGGATTTGCAGACAAAGCTGAAAAAACTCGGCTATTATGATGCTTATGTCGATGGCGATTATGGCGACACGACCGTCGCGGCGGTCAAGGCGTTCCAGAAGAAGTATAACCTGACGGCGGATGGCATTGCAGGCAAAGAGACGCTCAAAAAGCTGGACAGTGTCTACAAGAACGCGGACAGCGACAAGGACGACGACTCGCTCCGCATGGGCGACAGCGGCAGCGCCGTCAAGGACTTGCAGACGAAGCTGAAGAAGCTGGGCTATTACAGCGGCACGGTGGACAGCACGTTTGGTTCGGGCACATACGCGGCGGTTCGCGCGTTCCAGAAGAAGTATAACCTGACGGCGGACGGCGTGGCGGGCAGCGAAACGCTCAAAAAGCTCGACAGCGCGTACAAGAACGCGGACAGCAATACCAGCACCGATGACGACTCGCTCCGCAAAGGCGCAACTGGCACGGCAGTCAAGACGCTGCAGACCAACCTGAAGAAGCTGGGCTTCTACACGGCGTATGTCGATGGTTCATTCGGCGCGACGACCGAAAGCGCCGTCAAGGCATTCCAGAAGAAATACGGTCTGACGGCGGACGGCGTGGCAGGCAGCGCGACGCTCAAGAAGATTGAATCCGCCGTGGCGAGCGCCAGCAGCGGCAAGATTACCACCGAGCGACTGGACTGGTTCAATGGCGGCAAGTACGTCATCCCGAACGGCGCTGTATTCCAGATTAAGGACGTCAGCACGGGGCTGATTTTCTCCGCGCGCCGGCAGAGCGGCGGCAACCATATGGACGCCGAGCCGCTGACGGCGGAAGATACCGCGATTCTCAAGAAAATCAACGGCGGCACGTTCAGCTGGCGCCGCCGCGCAGTGCTGGTGAAGTACAACGGGCATGTGTATGCCGCGTCGATTTACTCCGAACCCCACGGCACAAACACAATTCTGGACAACAACTTCGATGGGCAGTTCTGCCTGCACTTCTACGGCAGCAAGACCCACGGTACAGACCGCGTGGATGCAGATCACCAGAAGTGCGTGGAACAGGCCATGAAGGCGACTTGGTAAAAATCCCAGTCAAAGGGCAAAGCAATGGGCACTGCTGCAGCGCGGCAGTGCCTTTTTGCGCACATCCGAAATCATCCGCCGATGCCCTATTGACAAATCGCCAAAAATCCATACAATAAAATTGCGGCTGAAATCATTCATTTTTCATTCATTCCGATGGACAGCCGAGGACAAGAGAGAGAGGAAAGTACCATGTTCGGATTCCGACCCGACGGACGGCGCGTGTCGTCCATTGACCCCATCGTCGGCATTACGCCGTACCTGATGCCCATGCGCTGCGACGCGCAGGTTTTTCTGCAGCATCGCGTGGACTATGAGCTGCTGACGCGCTACATTGCGGCGCAGGCGGCGAAGGGCGAGAAAATCACGTTCATGCAGATTATTATCGCCGCGTTCGTCCGCACTGTGTCCCAGCACCCGGAAATCAACCGCTTCATCCTCAATAAGCAGTTCTTCGCGCGGAACATGTGCGCCGTGTCCTTCACGATGCTCAAGAACCCGCAGAACGCCGAAATGGGCGAGACAGCGGTGAAGGTGAAGTACGACCTGACTGACACCATCTACGATGTGCGCGACCGCATGGAAAAGGTCATCAACGCCAACCGCGGCGAGGACAAGAAGAATTTCGCGGATAAGCTGGCGAAAGCGGTACTGGTCGTGCCGGGTCTGGCAACGGGCATCGTCGCGCTGGTTCGCCTGCTTGATCGCTACGGGCTCTGCCCCGGCGCACTGCTGGACGAGCTGCCCTTCCATACCAGCATGTACATCACCAACAACGCCTCCATCGGCCTGCATCACGTCAACCACCACATCTACAACTTCGGTTCGGTTACGCTGTTCTTCGGCATGGGTACCGTGGAGAAGGTTGCCGTGGTGGAGAAGGGCGAGGCGCGCATGAAGCGCTTCCTGCCCATCGGCATCACGGCGGATGAGCGCGTCTGCTCCGGCGCGCACTACGCGGCGTTCTTCGGCACGATGTCGTATCTGCTCAATCATCCGGAAGAACTGGAGAAGCCGCCGGAATCCGTCCGCTTTGACGAAAAGTGCGAATACCACGTCCCGAAAGTTGGCGAGCAGCCGGCGAAGAAGCAGAAAAAGCAGCAGAAAGCCACGGTTCAGGCGTAAATCAGCAGGAAAAAACGCATGATACGTCGAAATCCTCCGTTGCAGCGCATTCCTTGAAACGGGAGTGCAGAAGAACGGAGGATTTTTTTCATGCAGAATGTAGGTATTGTCGGCTTGGGACTGATTGGCGGCTCACTCGCGAAAACCATCAAGCTCCACACGCCGTACACGGTTTATGGCACGGACAAGAATGCGGACACGATGCGCCGCGCGTTTCTGATGGAAGCGATTGATGGCGAACTGACGGCGGAGACGCTGCCGCAGTGCGACGTTGTGCTGGTCTGCTTGTACCCGCAGGGGATTATCGACTATGTGACCGCGCACGCGGCGGACTTTAAGCCCGACAGCCTTGTTATTGACTGCGGCGGTGTGAAGCAGGTGATTTGCGACGCGCTGTTTCCCGTATCGAAGCAGTATGCATGGCACTTCATCGGCGGACACCCGATGGCAGGGCGCGAGTACAGCGGCTTCAAGTACGCCCGCGATGATCTGTTCGACCATGCGTCGATGATTCTGTGCGGTCACGGCGACGACGACCCGGCGGTTTTGCAGCGCGCCCGCGACTTTTTCATGAAACTGGGCTTCCTGCGTGTGCAGTTCACGACGCCGAAGACGCATGACGAGATGATTGCGTATACGTCGCAGCTGGCGCATGTCGTGTCGAGCGCGTATGTGAAGTGCCCGCTGGCGGATAAGCACCGCGGGTTCTCGGCAGGGAGCTTCGCGGATATGACCCGCGTGGCACGGCTGAACGAGGATATGTGGACGGAGCTGTTTTTTGATAATCGGGAGGCGCTGCTGCCGGTGGTGGAGGACTTGGTGCAGCGGGTGACGGAGTATCGGGACGCGCTGCGGGATGAGGATAGGGAAGGAATGAGAAAATTATTGCGTGAGGGACGCGAGACGAAGGAACGCCTGACGGATTAACACGCGGGTAAAGTATGGAAGAGCGACCAACTCAATCGCGCGAAAGGGGTCAAGGGGAAAATTTCCCCTTGCGGAGTCCAGAGGCGGCGCCTCTGGTGGGGTTTGGGGCAAAGCCCCAACCGCTCCACGGGCGACCAGTATGCCAAATGCGCACAACAAAGGCGCAGGCAGCGAAGCGTCCCTGCCAGTAACTAAAAAGCCTTCCAACACAGTCCAGTAACATGGGAGGCGACCCGAAGGAGTCCAGAGGGCGATCGCGAACTTCGTTCGTTTTCTTTGCCCTCTGGAAGCTGCGCTTTATACCAGTAAGGTAAAGAAATCAACTCTGAAAGTCCTAAAAAGTCAACACCGCAAAAAACGCGGTACGTCCCCCAATCCGGGGAAAGCGTACCGCGCTTTTCATTTATACCAGCGTCTTCGTCTGCCACTTGCTGCTGTGCCAGCGAATCAGGAAACAGATGATGCGGAACACCCAGTCAATCTGCATGGCAATCCACACGCCGATGACGCCCATGCCCATCGTCGTCGCGAGGAAAACGCCGAAGCCGATGCGGAACACCGCCATCGAGAAGACCGCGACCGTCATCGTGTACTTCGCGTCGCCCGCCGCACGGAGCGCGTTCGGCATCGTGAAGGACATCGGCCAGAAAATCACGCAGCCCGCGCCGTGCAGCGCCACAATCTGCCGCGCAAGCACCGTCGCTTCCGGCGAGAGGTTGAACGGCAGGGTAATAATCGGGTTGCAGAGCAGCATCAGGATGTTCAGCGTGCCCATGCAGAGGTAGACAATCTGCATGAGTTTCTTGGTGTAGAATTTTGCCTGATCGTAGGCGTGCGCGCCGCAGCATTGCCCGACGACCGCAATCATCGCCAGCCCGATGGCGTTTCCGGGCAGGCACTGGAATGAACCGAGCGTGTTGCCGACGGTGTTCGCCGCGGTGCTGGCGGTGCCGAAGGTAGCAATCATGCTCAGCAGCAGCAGCTTGCCGAGCTGGAACAGTCCGTTCTCAAAGCCGCTGGGAATGCCGACGCTCAGAATCTTCTTGACCTCGCTCGGATGCCATTCGAAGGGGAACATGCCCGGATACGGAATCCGGCAGTGCGGGTCGCGGAGGGCACGCTGCGTGATGTACGCGCCGACGGAGCGCGAAATCAGCGTCGCCAGCCCCGCGCCGACCACGCCCCAGCCCAGCAGGTAGATGGTCACGGCGTTGCCGACGAGGTTGACGATGTTCATGATGAGGGAGGAGAACATCGTCGCGCGTGGATTGCCGATGCAGCGCAGGAGCGCGCAGTAGGCATTGTAAATCGCCATGACGGGGTAGGAGAGCGCCGACATGAGGAAGTACGCCTGACTTGCTGCCATCACCTCATCCTCGACATTGCCGAAGAGGGTCAGCAGCAGCGGCTTGCGGAAAATCAGGCAAATCGCCATAATCGCCAGCGAAACGAGCAAAACGACGTAGAACAGCATCTTTGCGGCAGTTTTCGCGGCATCCGGGCGCTTCTTCCCCAGATACTGGCTGACCAGCACCGCGCCGCCCGTCGCCAAGGCGGAGAACACGCCAATCAGCAGCACGTTGATGCCGTCCACCAGCGAAACGCCGCTCATCGCCTTCATGCCGCAGTAGGACACCATGATGGTATCCATCATGCCAATCAGCACGACGAGAAACTGCTCCGCCAAGAGCGGCAAAAGCAGCTGCTTCAAGTCCTGTTTGGAGAAAATCATCTCGGATTCAGCCGCCGGGAGTTTTTCAGGGGAAGTACGGAAGAAACGCATGGAAACCTCCTGAAAGAAATTCGGAATGCGGAATTCGGAATGCGGAGTAATTCGCGCGCGAACTGCGCCTGAAATCCTCTAAGGTAACACCGCGCAAATGAGGTGGTCGG
>ERZ1027072.531-NODE-531-length-10131-cov-8.253176_pt1 | contig 10131 bp, 13 predicted proteins | sample MGYA00519418_ERZ1027072 | MGnify/ENA primary metagenome ERZ1027072 (study PRJEB26926, sample SAMN06164764) | human gut metagenome | biome: ENVO:00009003; feature: ENVO:2100002; material: ENVO:00002003 | host: Homo sapiens | place: USA | collected 2012 ...
GCGAATATCGTTGTGGCAGGCTTAATGCAAATGTGCGACGATATCAAGACGCTTCCCGACGGTTTGAGTTTGATGTCGACTGTCACACAAGTCAAGAACGCAATCAAGGCTGCGATTGACCAACTCGACGCCACAGTGTTGGCATCGGCTAAGTCGTACACAGATACGAGAGAGGGTGTGATAAATGGTAAGCTCACAGACAAGCAAAATCAAATCACGTCTAACAAGAACAGGCTTGACGTTCTCGAACCTCGCGTTGACGACTTGGAAGACGAGGTCGCAGCGTTAAACGGAGGCTCCTCAACACTTGGACAGCGAGTGACTACGCTTGAGAGTGAAATGGACACTGCTCAGGCGGACATCACTCGACTCAAAGAGTATTACGAAGTCAATTTAGCAACGAGCTCTTGGACTGGAAGTGCTGGCAATTATTCGTACAGCATTCCTGCTGCAAGACATAAACGCGGAACACGTCCGAGAGTTCATACATACGTTGACGGTGAAGAGACCTATGACTCACCGAAAATCGACTGGACAACGGGTAACGTGACAGTTTACTCAAACGCTCAGGTCGCATTGAAGGTGATCATATACTAAAAGGAGGTGAGAGCAATGGGTTGTGACTGCATGGTTGAACTTAAAGACGACTACGATATCGAGCTTGTGCAAGGCGATTACGGTTCGTTTTTGTATAACATCACTGACCAAAACGATGAGCCGCTCGATAATGTTGAGTCTGTAATTTTTACTTGCTCTCGTCTCAAAACGCAAATTGAGCTTTTGTCGATAAGTCATTCGCAATTTGCGCTTACGCTTGACTCGAGTTTAACATCTGGGTTTAGCGCATGCACATGTACGTATGATATAACGGTAAAGTTTAAGACGGCTCAAACGCCTATAACAGTCATTCATAATGGCGGTCTCACAATACTCAAAAAGGAGAACAAATTGAATGGCAGTGGTTGAGAAAAGTTTTCATGCGACGCTCAAAAAACGAGAGCCTGCAAAAGTACGTGTTGCAACACTGCTCATTCAATCGAATGACTCGTACAAAGGCGATTTCGCAACAATACAAGATTTGCAAAAGGCTTCGGCATTTACGGGCGACTACGCAGACGTATTTGAGACAAACACTCGTTGGAAATACGTTGACGACAAATGGGTGAACACAGAACAACCTATTCTCGTCAATCCGATACTCGCAACAAAGCAGGACGTTGGCGCTTTGGATGAGCGAGTTGCAAGTTTAGAGACAGCAATTGAAAATCCGACACTACTCATAACAAAAATCTAAAATCTGCCTGTACCCAGTATATGGTGGAATGAAAGGAGACATAAAATGGCAAGTTTGGAACTCATAACTAACCTGAAACTCATTGACGGTTCTACCCGTACAAATGTTCCTACGCCTGAAGAGCTCCCTCTTGGTTATATGTGTTTTGGTGTCGTCAATTCGAGAGCCTCCATCTGGGGCAACTATGATGGTTCTGTACACGACTTAATCAATGAGGGACAGGCAGCGGTTACAATTGTTCAGGTAACCGGTCAAAGCACGACCGCGGTCATATCTCAAAAGGGTGTGACGGACGCTATCGCGACTGCAAAACAAGAGGTCGTCGACGGTTTAGGGTCGGCTGCTTCAAAAGACGTCGGAACAGCGGCAGGCAATGTGCCTGTGTTGGACTCTAACGGAAAGCTTGTTGAGAGTATAATTCCGGCAGTGGCAATCACCGAAACGTACGTCGTTGACAGCGAAACAGCAATGCTCGCTTTGGATGCACAAGTTGGTGATGTTGCTGTCAGAACAGACGTAAGCAAATCATTTATTTTGCAATCGTTACCTGCAACAACTGCTGCAAACTGGGTAGAGTTGCTCACACCTAATAGTAAAGTTATATCGGTAAATGGCAAACAAGGCGCGGTTGTTCTTACAGGTGCTGACATTTCGACGAGCTTTACACAGGCTGCTTCGAGAGCAAATGTTGCAACAGGTGAGACACTCGCTGTTTCGCTTGGCAAAATCTCAAAGTGGTTCGCAGATTTGAAAGGTCTTGCGTTCAAGGACACAATCGTTGCAACGACTGATATCGCAGGTATAATTCCTGCGGCAAACTTACCTACGGCGACAGCATCTGCTAAAGGTATTGCGAGCTTTGGGAACGGCTTAAATGTTGCGAGCGGAGCGGTTAGTGTGAAAGCGGGTCAGGGCATTACAGTCGATGTGAATGGAATTGCAGCAGACGTTGTTCTGAAAATCGCAACTATCTAAAATTTCAACAAGGAGGTGACGTATGGCGTCAACTGAAATCGTATCAAATCTTAAGCTCATAACATCCGGTAACGTGCCGACCACGTCGAACCTCGGGAATGGCGAGCTTGCGTTTGGACTTGTTGATGGAGTCGCAAAACTTTACGGCAATGTGAATGGAACGATTGTTGACTTCTCTGATTTTTTGCGAACGGCGCCTGTCACAAGTGTTGCAGGTAAAACGGGAGCTGTGAGTTTAGCGAAAGACGATGTCGGTCTTGGAAACGTTGATAACGTCAAGCAATACTCTGCGAGCAATCCGCCGCCCTATCCTGTGACGAGTGTTGCGGGTAAGACAGGGACCGTAATCCTAAGCGCGGAGGACGTAGGGGCAGAGCCTGCTTTTCACAAAAATACAGCGTTTAATAAAAATTTCGGCAATATATCAGGTACGGTTGCACAAGGAAACGATTCGCGTATTGTCAACGCCGTACAGACTTCGGGCGATCAGGCCATATGGGGTAAGAAAACATTCATGACCTCCTCACCGGTTGTTCCGAGCAAGACGGGGAAGGCAACGAACTCCGACACTTCTATAGCGACAGAGGCGCAGGTATATAAAGTAGAACAAGAATTATCGGAAAAGCAAGACGCCTTAACCTCTCAACAGATTGTGAATATAAACAATGTCCCCAACAAGCTGGACAAAAATCTTGGGACGGGACTTGCAGGGCAATTCCTTGTCGTAGGCGATAACGGAGATATTATAACGACAGATACCATAGACGATGGCGGCGGGGGCGGAAATATAGGTTCTTATTGGGCAGTGATTCCCAATTTTTCAATGCCGACTCATTACGGCAACGCCTTTATTTCTTTTAGCTTTACCACAAATAACGGATATGACGAAAATCTTATCGGCGCGGAGTTGAAAGATATTTTGCTTGCGTCGTCCGTGAATATTTACAAAACGCAAACAGATTATGCATATCAAGAAATGGATATGCTCGAGCTGTGTTTAACAATATATAACGGAGACGGAACAGCCGACGGAAAGCAAATAATAAAGGGCAAGGCGGCAATTGATAATGGCGGAATGAAAGATTACGATTGCCTCTTGTTCGTTTATGATAACGGTTTTGACGTCTACTTGACAATCGGGCTTGTTGAGGAGGACAAGAACTCGGTGTATATGAGTAGAGATGTTCGTCTGGACGAAAGCGAGTCAATCCCTACGGCAGGGTTCTTTATAGGCAATTCGTAATAAAGATAAAGGAGAGCAAGCATGACAAACGTGTATTTCATAAGTAAAGAAGAAATAAAACGAAGAAGAGACATAAGACAGTTGAAAATGCAGCTGCAACCTCTTAACGAGGATTTGTTGCAGGCAATGGCAGGAGTTACTATTCCTAATCTGGAAGAAAAGAAAGCCGAGTTTAAACGTATTCATGGTGATATTCGCGAATTGGAAGGCAAGCCAAGAGAGAGGGCTTAAGGAGAACAAGCATGAAGTCTAAAAAAGGAATAGACATTGTTACAAGCGTCGGAACAAGACTTTATGATGCGTTTGAAAATGCATCAACGTCAGGTCTGAAACGTGTTGTAACAACAGTTGGAACAGGTGCTGGTCTAAATCAAATGGCAATGCAGAATGATACGACGATTGTCGATGTAATCTCTGCATCGGGAATGGGACTTCCTACTGAGAAGGCGGTTGCAGATGCAATGTGCAAAACAGTTTGGACTGGCTCATTAGCACTTACTGGAACAGCATCAAACTCAAAATTTATCAATACATCACCTATTACAGTGTCTAAAGACTATTATTACATGGTTTTTGTTAAAGGCACTCTTTCGTCATCAAGCACTAGTACTATTATTATTACTGGTGGTATAGATTTTGTAGCACTGCTTAAGCCTTCTACATTCACTTCTTATGATTGTGTACAAACGACAATAGTTGCAGCACAACGTATGGCGCCAGCAGTTTCGCTTATTGCGAATGTAACTATGTCAGACGATATAATAATATATTGCAGAAGTGTCAATGAGTCGCTTCCATATGTAAAATCGATGTCAGTCACACGAATTGATACGCTTGCAAAACCAATTTAGTCGAAGCTTTGTTAAAATGTCGACTTTGGTGATAAGACTATGAAACACGTTTTAGTTGTATAGTCAATAGCATTATGATATTGTCAATGACTAATTTAGTATTTTGAGAGTGTTTAAGTTATGACGACATGAGTAATCAAATAAGGAGGTCAAGTAATGACTATTCAAGAACTCGCTCAGAGAGAGTCGTATTTGACATTTGACGACGCTCAAACGAGCATTTACCTCATTCCTAGTGGCAAACGAGGCTGGACGTCTTTTCCTGTGACCGAGAACGTCAAAGTTCAGAAAACTCGCTCACTTGAAGACGGGTCTAAGGAACAGTATGAGGAGACTGTGAAGCAGCTCAAGGAAGGTGCAGTTCTCGTAACGCCTGAAGAGTATGAAGGACTTCAGGCTGGCACACACGTCTGGGAGAACGGTAAGGTCATTAAGTATGTTGAGCCTGCGAATGTGACACAAGCTAAAGCGTTCATCGAGCAAGTCGAGCAGACGAAGCAACAGGTCGATGATGCAAGAAGCTGGCTCAAAGCACATGACTATATCGGTGTCAAGATTGCTCAGGCGATGTTTATTGACGATGAAGATGAAATCGATGCTTTGAAAGAACAGTACACGTCGGTGATAAAAGAGGCGAAAGCAAAACGGCAAGAAATTAATACATGCACAAAATGGCTGAACGACAACGAAGCGGCAATTCAAGCTGCGCAGGAGGTAATAAGCAATGAAAACTAATCGCGGTCAAACCTGGGTAACAGGGTCAAGGTAACCGATTGCGGAACCGGAATTATTACTGAAGTAAATTATGACAACTTCAAATTTTACATCAAACACATTTACGAAATAAATTAGGAGAACACAAAATGGAACAGAAAACTCTCGTTTACAAAGACAACACTTATCGCATTCGTAAGATGAACGCGATTGAGGCACTCGCATTGCGCTTAGCATCCGACATGAAGAGTGTTGCGGGTGCGAAGCAATTTTTCACAGACGTGCTCGAAAGACTCGAGGTGCAAGCCGGTGAAAAGTGGCTACCTGTCAAGCAGGTCGATGCAAATGTGTATTTGCCTGCTGGCATCGAAGAAGACTTTGCAGGAATTCAGGCGCTTGTCGAGTTCTTCATGAAGGAGTTCTTGACGCCTTTTTTCGAGAAGTCCGCCGAATAGAGTCACTCGCACCGAGTGCACCTGTTGAAGGCAACTTGGACTTGCTCAAATGTGAGCGGCTTGATAATATAATTTATGCACTCATATCGAGCAAGCTTGCAACACTGGCGGAGTTGCGAGACGTCTATGATTGCGAGGAGGCTCTTGACTTGTATGAATTATACACAGTGAACGCATACAATAAGAGTTCAATTCATAAAGCAATCAGGAAATAACACGTGAGTTCATCGTTTGACTTCTGAGATACTTCGTAGCAAAGGTAATAGGAATTATTTACCTAACGCAAAGAGTCTCAGAATTAAACATGGGAACTCGAGGAGGTACATCATGAAAAGGTTTCTATTTTGGTTTGTGCAATGTACTTGGGGAATTCTCCAAACTCTGGTAGGCGCGATACTTCTTTTATGCGTGTCTCACAAGATTGAGGGCCACGTCTGGTATCGAAAAGCGAGCGCCTCGACAGTGTTGGGTACAAAATTGAGCGGAGCAATCTCGTTGGGCGCATTCATAATTTGCTTTTATGCAGCTGACGAGGACACATACAAACATGAGTTCGGGCATTGCATTCAGAGTTTGATACTCGGACCGCTGTTCTTGTTTGTGATAGGCTTGCCAAGTCTCATCTGGTGTGGTTGCTTTGACAAGTACAGACAAAAGCACAACATCTCTTATTACTCTTTCTACACTGAAAAGTGGGCGAATAAACTTGGCGGCGTGAAATAATCGCCGCACACATGGACCTGAAATGGTGTCGATTGCGATTAAGACCCTAAACGGGAAGTCGTAAGACCTGAGTTCAATTCTCGGCAGGTCCACCAAATATAATCACAAGGAGGTCGAACAATGGACGAGTTTCATCTTGATATGGGCGTAAGATTTACACCCGACGAAGATAGCGTCAAAGAGATTAATAAGCTGTTTGACTCGTTTCGCAAAATAAAAGTCTTCGGCGGCGATGAAGGCATCGCTAAAATGCGTGAGCAATTCGATGACTACAACACAAGGCGTTCGAGTTTGCAGCAAGCTCAGTCGATGCTCGACCAATACAGAGCAGTTCAAGGCAAAGGCGACAAGTTCGAAGATGCAACGACAAGAGAGCTCATGAAATACATGCGGGAGCTTATTGGTAGCAATAAGAGCCTGAAAGAAGAGTTCGGTCAAAACTTCAAAACCGAGTTCGATGAGAGTACAGAGGTTATGATTGGCAACCTCAAAAGTCAATTCCTCAACAAGCTCTCAAGTCTTGCGCAAAGCTTTTTGAGCTCAATAGGAAATCTTTTCAAAGATGCTTGGAGCGAGCTCGGTACAATGCTTCAGAGCTCGCTTTTAACTAATAAGAATACTCGTGATAATGCGTTCAATTACGGGTTCTCTGCAAGCGAGTCATACGGTTTCGACAAAGCCAAGCAGATGTTGAACATTCAGACAGAGGAAGACCTCTGGTACATGAATGACACACAAAAGAGCAAGTTCCAAGAGATAATGACGAAGTACTCTGAGAAGTACGAACAGCTCTATGATAGTGGCTTCTTCGACAAATATTTGCAGTTTCAGATTGAGATGGAAGAGTTCAAGCTCGATATGCAAATGGAAATCATCGAGTTCTTTATGGAGAACAAGAACACAATCAAAAAATTTATGGAGCTCTCGATGAGTGCGATGGAGTTCATTGTGAATGCACTCGGTTGGCTGATGGACTTCTTTGGAGGAAACGAACAAACGTCTGATGAAGAAAAGCTTGCGAACATAAACGACATCATTGGAAGCTACACTTCGAATAACGCTGTTGTAAATCAAACGTTCAGTAACAACAACACGTTCAACGGCACAACGGACTCTCAGAAACAAGCATACCTTGACATGCTCAACGCACAAATGGTCGAGGCGAAAAAAGGCTTAGGAGGTTAACGTGGAATACGCAGTTCTCATATCATATATCGACCCGAATGATGCAACAAACGCGATTTCGATTATTCTCGATACGGCCAATGACACTAACATCACTGCGAGCTCAACTGTCACCGAGCATCCGACTGTAAACGGCACTCCGATGGCTGACCACATGTATAAGAACCCAGTCGATTTAACGCTTAATGGCACGTTCTCGCTTAATGGCAAAAAGGCGATACTCATCGACAAAGCAGGAAAGAGCTTAGCACGAGTTGAGAAAATCTTCGAAGACATCAAAGACAAGGGTATTCTTTGTACAATCTCGAAAATCAAAATCGTTGATAGAGACAGCACACCGCAATTCACTGTGCGTGAAAACATGGTGTTGCAGAGCATCAATTGGGTTGAGAAAATCAACTCGCTTGGCTTTACGTTCAACTTCAGGGAAGCGTTACGAGCAGACGTTCAAGTCTACGATGTTGACCCTGACGACAGATTCGCACCGGACATCACATACGCCGATGCATCGAACTTCTCTGACACATTGCTTGATTGGGACGCAGTCGATGAAGAGGTTTTGCAAGCGCTCATTGACTACAATCTTGCAGCCGACGACTTTCTCGAGTATCTTGCAACGATAAGCGTTGGGTCGCTCATTGCAATAGGCATCGGTGCAGCAGTTGCAACAGCACTTGCATCAACACTTGTTGCGTTGGGTGTGGCAATCTCGACAATCCCTATCGTTGGTGCAGTTGTTGCAGCTGTGGCTGCAGTCGTTATCGGCATTTTCGCATTGTTTAAGCTCATCAAGAAAAGAGCTTATAAAATCAAGGCGTTTGTGTATTACAAGAATGCGACGAAGAGAGACAAAGAAGTCAAGCGCTTTATGGAGTTTTATGACAGTATTCACAACAAAATTCGAACGCTTGATGGTGCGATGAAAGTGTGGAGTGTGAGTGAAAACAAAGCTCAAGAGACACTCGTAAACATTGATGGCTCGTATTACATTTTCAACTTTGAGAGAAACAACGTTGACTCGGGTTATGCGTACAAGCTCAACGTTAGCGACATCAACGATACAACAATCAAGTGCACCAACACAAACTGTGCAATTAATGCTTTCACTGACGGCAATGACAATAACATGCTTTTCAGTACGAGCAAAAGTCGAGTGTATCTCATTCGAGACGCAAACGCTGACCCGAACGATTTGACTCGGTACTTCATTTGTGCAGCACAATTAAGTCCGGTCGATTTTTCTGAGGCGCTCACAAAAATAATTCAAGAGGCCATCAAATACTAAGCAAGGAGGTGACATCGTGGCAGTTAAAGCTTGGATGCGAATTTTAAGAATAACGCTCACAACGAAAAGTCCCGGACAGAACGGAAAAAACAAGCAACTCGTTTTTGAAGAGAATGAAAGCGGTGTCGGTCTTGCAATATCTGTGAACGGCAACAAGTTCATGAGCACACTTAAAGACAATTGCACAGTCAAAATCTCGAACGTAACTTACGTTGAGATTGTGCAAATCATAACCGGACAGTTCTACAACATCAAGATTGAGTGCGGGTATAAGTCGAGCGGTGTTCAGACAATTTTTGAGGGTGGCGTCATGTATATCTCAAATCTTAGAGAAAGTGTTGACACCAACACTGTCACAATACTTTGTGCTTCGCACCTTGTTGCAACTTATGGTCAAAGACGTATCAATTTGAGTTTTAACTCTGGCATCAACATGTACTCAGCGATAAACTTTGTGTGCAAAGCCGGAGGTGTACCGAACCCGAATATTTCGACACAATTCAAGAAGCAATTCTTAGAAGGTATCGAGAATGCGTACAATCAAACTGCTGCAGAATGGGTCAATGACCAGACCACTAAAAATGGCTCGTACATATCGAGTTCGGATTGTATTGGCAACTCATTCATGACATTGTTCGATGCGAACAAGAGCAACGCACGCGTCATAAAACTTAATAAAGATACGTTGCTCTTAACGAACGGGTTTCCTCGTATGACAGCTGACGGTTTGGTGTTCTCTGTAATGCCGACGTTTGCGTTTCAATGCGGCGACACAATCGTGATGGACAACTCGCTCATTCAAATCAACGTGACATCTCAAAGCGAAGCAACGAAAAATCTTGGCGGCTTACTCGACGAGAACGGTCAGTATATGATTTACGAGATGCACTATCAACTCGAAAATCGAGGACAGAACTTCTTCCTCGAAATCTATGCTAAGACGAGGTCGAGAATATCGGCATACCTTGCAAAGGAGATTGGCTAATGACACACGGAAACGATACCGAAAACAGTTCGTTCTTAGACGTATGCTTTGCGCTCAAAAATAATGTGTTCAGAACACTAAATGTTGCAGATATTTGTGTCATTCGTGAGATAGACGGTGATGTTTTGAGATGTGAGTACATCACAGATCGCAACACAAACATTGAGTGTATCAAGTTGCAAGGCCTCGACATTAAAGTGAGTGACGTAGTGTTGGTGATTTTCACGAACAACGATTTTCGAGCAAGCTTGAATGCATTCAAAGCAGGTCAGGCAAACACGGACTCTAAAACGACATTGTATCACGAAAAGGCGTACGGTATTGTCGTTGGCTTAATCTACAGAAAACCGGAGGTATAAGAGAATGTTTAAAGCTGTCTCTTATACACATCTCCGAGCCCACGAGACGCGTAGTAATCTCG
>ERZ1027072.535-NODE-535-length-10112-cov-4.289947_pt1 | contig 10112 bp, 6 predicted proteins | sample MGYA00519418_ERZ1027072 | MGnify/ENA primary metagenome ERZ1027072 (study PRJEB26926, sample SAMN06164764) | human gut metagenome | biome: ENVO:00009003; feature: ENVO:2100002; material: ENVO:00002003 | host: Homo sapiens | place: USA | collected 2012 ...
TCGGAGATGTGTATAAGAGACAGGTAGCCCTTGATGATGCCCTGCGCCCGGGCCAGGTCGATCATAGCCGCCACCTCGGCGGGGGATTTATTCAGCATGGCCGCAATGTCCTCCACCGACATCCGGGCATTGTCTTCAAGGATCTTCAGAAGCTGTTCCATCGTTGTCTCTCCTTTGTTCAGCCTGTGGCGATATTTGTAAATAAGTATAGCACACTGCCCGGCAGTTTGCATCTGGTTTTTGCAAGTTCTGCCGGAGATAGACATTCTTTTTCCCTTTTCCCCTGCTCTTTTTTCCAAAAAGAGTGTTCATTTTTCGTGAAATCTGCTATACTTAAGGTGAGTAAGCCTCTCCCAAGGGGAGAGCCTTTCGTTCTGTCAACATTTATATAGAAGGGGTAGGAATTATGAAAGCATTCATTACCGTCATCGGCCACGACACCGTGGGCGTCGTCGCCCGTGTCTCGGGCCTTTGCTGTGAGCTGAACATCAACATCGAGGACGTCACCCAGAGCATCCTGCAGGGCATGTTCGCCATGATCATGCTGGTGGATATCTCCAAGTGCAGCGTCAGCCATGAGGAGCTGCACGCCCGCACCGATGCTCTGGCCAAGGAGATGGGGATGCAGATCAATCTGACCCGCCAGGAAGTTTTTGACGCGATGCATACCATCTAACAGACAAGACCTCTCAGACGCTTTGCGCCAGCTCCCTGAATAGAGGTGGCATTGCGAAGCAAGGACGGAGAGGTTCAGAAAGGATACTCTTATGAGCATGATGAATACCGGCGACATCCTCGAGACCATCGAGATGTTCACGCAGGACAATCTGGACGTGCGCACCGTCACCATGGGCATCAGCCTGCTGGACTGCATCGACCCGGACCCCAGGAAAGCCTGCGAAAAAATCTATAACAAGATCACCACCCGCGCCGCCCGGCTCGTTCCGGCTGTGGAGCACATCAGCGCCGAGTACGGCATCCCCATCATCAACAAGCGCATCAGCGTCACCCCCATCGCCATGCTGCTGGGTGCCTGCCCGGACGCCGACCCCGTGGACTTTGCCAAGACCCTGGACGCCGCCGGTAAAAAGGTGGGCGTCAACTTCGTGGGCGGCTACACTGCCCTCGTCCACAAGGGCTTCTCGGCGGGCGACCTGCGCCTCATCGAGTCCATCCCCCGCGCACTGGCCGAGACGGACATCGTCTGCAGCTCGGTGAACATCGGTGCCACCAAGGCGGGCCTGAACATGGACGCCATCAAACTGATGGGCGAGGCCGTCAAGAAGGCCAGCGAGCTCACCGCCGACCGTCAGTGCATCGGCGCGGCAAAGCTTGTCGTGTTCTGCAACGCGCCGGAAGATAACCCCTTCATGGCCGGTGCATTCCATGGCCCCGGCGAGCCGGACTGCGAGATCCACGTCGGCGTTTCCGGCCCCGGCGTGGTTTCCCGCGCGCTCGACGAGGCCAAGGGCAAAGACTTCGAATTCCTGTGCGAAACCATCAAGCGCACCGCGTTCAAGATCACGCGCGTCGGCCAGCTGGTGGCCCAGGAGGCCTCCCGCCGACTCGGAGTGCCATTCGGCATCATCGACCTCTCGCTCGCCCCGACCCCCGCCGTGGGCGACTCCGTCGGCGAAGTGCTGGAGAAGATCGGCCTCGAACAGGTGGGCGCCCCAGGCACCACCGCCGCGCTCGCCATGCTCAACGACCAGGTGAAGAAGGGCGGCATCATGGCGTCCTCCTATGTGGGCGGCCTGTCCGGCGCGTTCATTCCGGTCTCCGAAGACAAGAACATGATCGACGCGGCCAACAACGGCTGCCTGAAGATCGAGAAGCTTGAGGCCATGACCTGCGTATGCTCCGTCGGCCTTGATATGATCGCCATCCCCGGCGACACCACCGCGGCCACCATTTCCGGCATCATCGCCGACGAGGCGGCCATCGGCATGGTCAACCAGAAGACCACCGCCGTGCGTGTAATCCCGGTGGAAGGCAAGGGCGTGGGCGAGATGGCCAACTTCGGCGGCCTCATGGGCTACGCGCCGATCATTCCGGTGAACCAGACCAGCTGCGAGGCCTTCGTGACCCGTGGCGGCCGCATTCCGGCGCCGATCCACTCCTTCAAGAACTGACGTTCTTACGAAAGAACCCGACCTTCCTGCACGGAGGGCCGGGCTCTTTTGCGTTTGTAAAACTGTTTTTACTTACCGCCGGCAAAGTTCAACTGTCGCCAGGCTTCGTAGATGGCGATGGAGGCGCAGTTGGTGAGATTCAGGCTACGCAGCGAAGGACGCATCGGCAGACGCACCTGCTCGGCCACATGCGGGCCGGCCATGATGTCCATCGGATCGGGGATATTGCCCGGTTCCGGACCGAACAGCAGGATGTCGGTCGGCCTGTATTCGATGTCGGTGTACAGCTTGGTGGCGTGCGCGGTGAAGGCGATGATGCGCGAATCCGGCATCGATTCCACCAGATCCTCGAAATTCGGGTGCAGCACCACATGCGCCATGTCATGGTAGTCGAGCCCCGCACGGCGCAGCTTGGTATCCCGCAGATTGAAACCCAAAGGTTCCACCAGGTGCAGAATCGTTCCCGTCACGGCGCACAGGCGGATCGCGGAACCCGTGTTGCCCGGAATACGCGGGGAGTAGTAGCACAGGTGCGGGGTGGAGGTCTCCGCCTTCGCCGCGTCCTTCGCGCTCAGCATCGCGTCCACCACGGAAATCGGATTGCCGTGCGCGTCGGTCACCAGTTCGTCCGGGCCGTAATTGGACTTGCGGTACCCGTATTCGAACATCTTCTCGACCTTGGCCTCGGCCGCCTGCGTCTCGGCGTCGCGCGTTGCGCCCTGCGCGTTATCGGTATGTTCTTCGTTCGTCATAAATGCTAAGAATAGGAACGATGAACGACACGAACACCACATACGACACCGCCGTACGTGACGCCGACTTTGACGACTTTGCCGATTCCGCCACCGCCGTCACCTCCGATGCTTCCGATGCTGACGAAATCGCAACGACGCTCGCGCAATGGTGGCAGACCAACGCGCGCGACCTGCCATGGCGATTCGGCCGCACCACACCGTGGGGCGTGCTCGTTTCCGAAGTGATGAGCCAGCAGACGCAGATGGGCCGCGTCGTGCCGTATTGGACCGCATGGATGGACCGATGGCCGGACGCAGCCGCGCTCGCCGACGCCCCGAAATCCGACGTGATCACCGCATGGGGGCGGCTTGGCTATCCGCGGCGCGCCCTGCGATTGCAGGAATGCGCGCACGTCATCGCATACGATTACGCCGACGAGCTGCCGCATACGTACGACGAATTGCTTGCTCTGCCCGGCATCGGTGATTACACGGCAAGCGCGGTGCTGTCGTTCGCTTTCGGCGAACGTATCGCGGTGGTCGACACGAACATCCGCCGTGTGCTGTCACGTGCGTTCGTCGGCGTCGAATCGCTCGGCGGCAGCGCAAGTCCCGCGGAACGCGCGCTGGCGAAACGGCTGCTGCCGGACGATGATTCCGCGAAATGCCGTCGTTTCGATCGCCCGTCCGTCGTGTGGAACCAGGCCGTCATGGAACTCGGCGCGACGGTGTGCACTGCGAAATCGCCATTATGCGAAGCCTGTCCGATCGCCGGAAAATGCGCGTTCCTACGCAACGGAAGACCGGGATTGGGGCAGCGGCGTACGCGACCACGCCAACGATTCCAAGGTACGGACCGGCAGGTGCGCGGGCTGGTGCTGAACGCGCTGCGCGGCCTGCCGGATAGCGAGACGGTGCTTGATCGCAAGAGCGTCGAACGGCTGTGGAAAGACCACGTGCAGCTGGACAAATGCATCGCGTCGCTTGACGAGGACGGTCTGATCGAAATCCTGCCCGGGGGAGGGGTGCGGCTGCCGGTGTAACGTACACGGCATGCGTGGTGCGTGCGGCCGCGGTGCCGCACGGAGGATGACACGCTAGACTGGGAGCCATGGCTCACAAGACCTCCCCGCGGACCGGTAAGAAACGTACGAAACAACAGCAGGCGATGTATCGCCGCCGCCGCATCGTTTTCGGTATCGCGACGGTGCTGGTGCTGAGCTTCATCGTATTCTGCCTGTATTCGCTGACGCAGGGCGTCGTCGCTGTCAACCGCGAAATCCACCATGCCGATGTTTACGCGATCTCCCGCAAGGAGGTGCCGTCGCCGACCCAACAGCAGAAAAGCAGCGTCCCCGATTGCGACGCATCCAACGTCGCGCTGTCGCTTACTCCGGCCGCATCGAGCTTCGGTGTGGGCGGCACGATGGACTTCACCGCTTCCGTGAAATACAACGGTTCCGGCAAGGCTGGCTGTCTGATCGACGTGTCCCAGGCGGGCATGGTGCTGACGATCAAGTCGGGCAAGGACGTGGTCTGGAAATCGAACGTATGCCCCGTGGACACGGATTACCGGCTGATAGCCAAGGGCGACGAGGTCAAGCAGACGATCACTTGGCCGGGCGTGCGTTCCGGCAGCGAATGCGCCGACGCGGCGGACCTGCCGAACGTGGACCGTGGCGTGTATTCGGCCCAACTGTCGGTCAAAGGACATGCGAAAACCAAGTCGGAACCGGTCGGCATCACAGTGGAATAAAATCTACAGGTTATGCTATTCTTATGATTTTGCGTAGATGCGTGTCATATAGCGGGCACGCTGACAAGGAAGAAGCGCCCGCGTATTAGGCATATGGTGGCCAATGAGAGCGCTTCCGGGGAAACATATCGATACGATTAGCGAGCGATAAGGAACGTCCATTGGCTGAGGCTACGACGAACACCACCACCATCATCGCACGCGCCGACCAGCATGATATTGATCTGCACAAGGCGTCGGACCGTGTGAACTTCGGCTCCATCCGCGAGCCCATTGATGTACCCTACCTGTTGGGTGTACAGACTGACAGCTTTGACTGGCTCATCGGCAACGAGCGCTGGCAGAAGCGAGTCCAGGAAGATCTGGAGAACGGCACCAACACCGTGCCCCACACCTCCGGTCTTGACGAGGTCTTCCAGGAGATCTCCCCGATCGAGAACTTCGCTCAGACCATGAGCCTGACCTTCTCCGATCCGTACTTCGAAGAACCGCGCCACACCGTGCAGGAATGCAAGGAGAAGGATTACACCTACTCCGCGCCGCTGTACGTGAACGCCGAATTCGAGAACGGCGACACCGGCGAAATCAAGTCCCAGACCGTGTTCATGGGCGATTTCCCGCTGCAGACCCCGCACGGCACCTTCATCATCGGTGGTACCGAGCGAGTGATCGTGTCCCAGCTCGTGCGTTCCCCGGGCGTGTACTTCGACCGTTCCCAGGACCGTACCTCCGATAAGGAAGTCTTCGGCGCGAAGATCATCCCGAGCCGTGGCGCATGGCTCGAGTTCGAGATCGACAAGCGCGACGTCCTCGGCGTGCGCGTGGACCGTAAGCGCAAGCAGTCCGCCATCGTGTTCCTCATGGCCATCGGCATGACCAAGGATGAAATTGCCGACGCCTTCAAGGACTACCCGCTGGTCATGGACGCTCTCGCCAAGGAGACCGTGCAGACCCAGGACGAGGCCCTGACCGACCTGTACCGCAAGATCCGTCCGGCCGACACCCCGACTCCGGAAGCCGGCAAGAACCTGCTGGACTCCTTCTACTTCAACACCAAGCGTTACGATCTGGCCCGCGTCGGCCGTTACAAGATCAACCGCAAGCTTGGTCTGGAAAAGGACGTCAACGACCGCAGCCTGTCCCGCGAAGACATCATCGCCACCATCAAGTACCTGGTCACCCTGCATGCGGGCGAGACCAAGTTCCCGGGCAAGCGCGACGGCAAGGACGTTGACCTGCGCGTGGACGTCGACGATATCGACCACTTCGGCAACCGTCGTATCCGCCAGGTCGGCGAGCTGATCCAGAACCAGCTGCGCACCGGTCTGAGCCGTATGGAGCGTGTGGTCCGCGAACGTATGACCACCCAGGATCCCGAGGCCATCACCCCGCAGTCCCTGATCAACATCCGTCCGGTGAACGCCACCATCAAGGAGTTCTTCGGAACCTCACAGCTGTCCCAGTTCATGGACCAGAACAACCCGCTGGCTGGCGTGACCAACAAGCGTCGTCTGTCCGCTCTGGGCCCCGGCGGCCTGTCCCGCGACCGTGCCTCCATGGAAGTGCGAGACGTGCACCCGTCCCATTTCGGCCGTATGTGCCCGATCGAGTCTCCTGAAGGCCCGAACATCGGTCTGATCGGCTCCCTGGCAACCTTCGGTCGCATCAACCCGTTCGGTTTCATCGAGACCCCGTACCGTAAGGTCGTCAACGGCCACGTCACCGACGAAGTCGAGTACATGACCGCAGACCGCGATGCCGAGCACGTCATCGCCCAGGCCAACCAGGAGCTCGACGAGAACGGCAACTTCGTCAAGAAGCAGGCCCTTGCCCGAGTCGGCGAAGAGGAAGCGGTCGATGTGCCGGTCAGCTCCGTCGATTACATGGACGTCTCCCCGCGTCAGATGGTTTCCGTCGGCGCCTCCCTGATTCCGTTCCTGGAGCACGATGAGGGCCACCGAGCGCTGATGGGCACCAACATGCAGCGTCAGGCCGTGCCGCTGATCGAATCCGAGCGTCCGCTCGTGGGCACCGGCGCCGAATGGCGCGCCGCCGTCGATTCCGGCGACGTCATCCTGGCCGAGAAGCCGGGCGTGGTGACCTACGTGTCCGCCGACATCATCCGTACCATGAACGACGATGGCACCACCAGCTCTTACAAGCTGGCCAAGTTCCAGCGCTCCAACCAGACCACCTGCTACAACCAGGTCCCGCTCATCCACGACGGCGAACGCGTGGAAGCCGGCACCGTGCTGGCCGATGGTCCGGCAACCCAGAAGGGCGAGATGGCACTGGGCAAGAACCTGCTCATCGCCTTCATGCCGTGGAACGGCTACAACTACGAGGATGCTGTGATCATCTCCCAGCGCCTCGTGCAGGACGACACCCTGAGCTCCATCCACATCGAGGAGTACGAGATCGACGCCCGCGAAACCAAGCTGGGTGCCGAAGAGATCACCCGCGACCTGCCGAACGTCGGCGAGGACGCGGTGGCCAACCTCGACGAGCGTGGCATCATCCGCATCGGCGCCGAAGTCGAAGCCGGCGACATTCTGGTCGGCAAGGTCACCCCGAAGGGCGAGACCGAGCTGACTCCGGAAGAGCGTCTGCTGCGCGCCATCTTCGGTGAGAAGAGCCGCGAGGTGCGTGACACCTCGCTGCGCGTGCCTCACGGCGAGACCGGCACCGTCATCGCGGTCAAGGAAATCACCCGCGAGGATGCCGAGGAAGACGGCGACGAACTGCCGAACGGCGTGAACCAGATGATTCGCGTCTACATCGCACAGCACCGTAAGATCACCCAGGGCGACAAGCTCTCCGGCCGTCACGGCAACAAGGGCGTCATCTCCCGCATCCTGCCGGAAGAGGACATGCCGTTCCTCGCCGACGGCACTCCGGTCGACATCATGCTGAACCCGCTGGGCGTGCCTTCTCGAATGAACCTTGGCCAGGTGCTGGAACTGCACCTCGGCTGGATCGCGCACGCCGGCTGGGATATCTCCCTCGACCCGGATGCCGAGGCCGCTTGGAAGAAGTACGTGCCGCAGGGCGCCGAAAAGGGCGCTCCGGGCACTCCGGTGGCCACCCCGGTGTTCGACGGCGTCCGTCCGGAGACCATCAAGGGCCTGCTCAGCTGCACCCTTCCGGACCGCGACGGCAACAAGCTCGTCGGCCCCGACGGCAAGGCGACCCTGTTCGACGGCCGTACCGGCGAACCGTTCCCGAAGCCGATCTCCGTGGGCTACATGTACATGCTGAAGCTGCACCACCTGGTCGACGACAAGATCCACGCCCGCTCCACCGGCCCGTACTCCATGATCACCCAGCAGCCGCTGGGCGGCAAGGCTCAGTTCGGTGGCCAGCGCTTCGGCGAGATGGAAGTGTGGGCCCTCGAGGCCTACGGTGCCGCCTACACGCTGCACGAAATGATGACCACCAAGTCCGATGACGTCGACGGCCGCGTGCGCGTCTACGGCGCCATCGTGAAGGGCGAGAACCTGCCGCCGGCAGGCATCCCGGAGTCCTTCAAGGTGCTGCTTAAGGAAATGCAGTCCCTGTCCCTGAATGTCGAAGTGCTCAACGCCGAAGGCGTGGCCATCGACATGAAGGACGAGGATGACGATCCGTCCACTTCCTCCGATGACCTCGGCTTCAACATCGGTGCGCGTCCTGACGCCGCCGCCAAGGAAGACCAGGTTGCCGAGGAGCCCGAATTCCAGTGATTGAAAGGATTGGCCGCGCTGCAGCACAGCGTGCAGCGCGGCCAATCCCCGAACAACGTGATAAGCATTAAGAATCGATAGACAGGACAATAGAGTGCTGGACGTCAACGAATTTGACAAACTGAGGATCGGACTGGCCACCGCCGACGACATCCGTAACTGGAGCTACGGCGAGGTCAAGAAGCCGGAGACCATCAACTACCGTACCCTGAAGCCGGAGAAAGACGGCCTGTTCGGCGAGCAGATCTTCGGACCTACCCGCGACTGGGAATGCGCCTGCGGCAAGTACAAGCGCGTGCGCTTCAAGGGCATCGTCTGCGAACGCTGCGGCGTGGAAGTCACCAAGAGCCGTGTGCGTCGTGAGCGCATGGGCCACATCGAGCTCGCCGCTCCGGTGACCCACATCTGGTTCTTCAAGGGTGTGCCGTCCCGACTGGGCTACCTGCTGGACATCGCGCCGAAGGACCTCGAGAAGGTCATCTACTTCGCGGCCTACATGGTCACCAAGGTGGACGAAGAGCAGCGTCATCAGGACCTGCCGGACCTGCAGCAGGAGTTCGACAACGAGATCGCCAACCTCGAGAAGCGCCGCAACGCCGAAATCGAGGAGCGCGCCAAGAAGGTCGAAGCCGATTTGGCCGAGCTCGAAGCCGAAGGCGAAGCCAAGGGCTCCGCACGCGCCAAGCTGCGCAACAGCGCTGAGCGTGAAATGGCCGCCATCCGTACCCGCTACGACGAGCAGATCCAGCGTCTGAGCGCCGTGTTCGACCGCTTCAAGACCCTGAAGCCGGGAGACATGGAAGGCGACGTCGACCTGTGGCGTGAGATGGAAGACCGCTACGGCGATTACTTCGAAGGCTGCATGGGCGCCGAAGCCATCAAGAAGCGTCTGCAGGACTTCGACCTCGAGGCAGCCTCCAAGCAGCTGCGCGAAGAGATCGACACGGGCACCGGCCAGCGCAAGGCCCGCGCCCTGAAGCGTCTGAAGGTCGTCAACGCGTTCCTGACCACCGGCAACAAGCCGGAGGCCATGGTGCTCGACGTGATCCCGGTCATCCCGCCGGACCTGCGCCCGATGGTGCAGCTCGACGGTGGCCGTTTCGCCACCTCCGACCTCAACGACCTCTACCGTCGTGTGATCAACCGTAACAACCGTCTGAAGCGCCTCATCGAGCTCGGCGCCCCGGAGATCATGCTCAACAACGAGAAGCGCATGCTCCAGGAAGCCGTCGACTCCCTGTTCGACAACGGCCGTCGTGGCCGTCCGGTCACCGGCGCTTCGAACCGTCCGCTCAAGTCCCTGAGCGACATGCTCAAGGGCAAGCAGGGCCGTTTCCGTCAGAACCTGCTCGGTAAGCGTGTGGATTACTCTGGCCGTTCCGTGATCGTGGTCGGCCCGTCCCTGCGCATGCACCAGTGCGGTCTGCCGAAGCCGATGGCCCTCGAGCTGTTCAAGCCGTTCGTCATCAAGCGCCTCGTGGACCAGGGCTTCGCGCAGAACATGAAGAGCGCCAAGCGCCTCGTGGACCGCGCCGACTCCGAAGTGTGGGGCGTGCTCGAAGAGGTCATCTCCGAGCATCCGGTGCTCCTGAACCGTGCACCTACGCTGCACCGTCTGGGCATCCAGGCATTCGAGCCGATCCTGGTGGAAGGCAAGGCCATCCACCTGCCGCCGCTTGCCTGCGCCGCATTCAACGCCGACTTCGATGGCGATCAGATGGCAGTCCACCTGCCGCCTGTCTCTTATACACATCTGACGCTGCCGACG
>ERZ1027072.549-NODE-549-length-9909-cov-6.879744_pt1 | contig 9909 bp, 10 predicted proteins | sample MGYA00519418_ERZ1027072 | MGnify/ENA primary metagenome ERZ1027072 (study PRJEB26926, sample SAMN06164764) | human gut metagenome | biome: ENVO:00009003; feature: ENVO:2100002; material: ENVO:00002003 | host: Homo sapiens | place: USA | collected 2012 ...
GTCTATGGACTGTTTCCAACACATCGATCACTGTATTTTCTGTTTATTTCCTATCCGGGATCGTGGATTGCAACAATCGTGATGCAGGTGATCTGTTATTATTTTGTGCGGCGCATGGTATATCGGAAAAATAATGAGGGGCAAAATACCTTTTGACCCTTTAATCATATAATAAGGGGTGCATATTGTCACATATGGCTGTGTCTGCATAAGGGAAAGACGCTTTTTAATAAATAATTCTTGACTCTCACCCTGGTTCATGGTTTATATTCTGACCAGAATTTTGGAAATGGAGGTAACTTATGAACCGGTGGTCAGAGAAAAAACAGAAAAACAGAATAAAAACGCAATTCGGAAAAAATCCAATGGACATGGAAAACTGGGAATCTTTACAGCTTCGCATGTACGAAATTGAAATGTATGAGCAAAGGCGAAGAAAAACTTTCAATCAGGAATGGGTCGATGATGTGACATGGAATGATCTGGAGATGGATCGTGTATTTGCACGGATCAATCATACGAGAACATATATGGGAGAACAGATTTTATATCATCGGCTTCATGGCTGTAAAAACAGACAGGAACTCCAGAGGATGGAAAAACGAATTGCGTTTTTTTCGTGTCAGGAATCATCCCGCATCAAAGTGGAAGAAAAGCTTTCACATATCGGGAAACAAAAAGAAAATTATTATTTGCCATTGTTTGCAACGGTGTACAAAGGGAACATAATAAAAAACTTAATAATGGACTGCCAATCTTACACAAAGTACCGCCCAAACGAGACTACGGGCGGTATTTTTGTATCATGGCGGAGAAAGGAGGAACTTCCCACGGGGGCTTGACTGAAAAGTTGAGCCCCTTTTTTCATGCCAAAAAACAGGAGGTAAATGCTTATGGCAGATGATAAAACCACAAAAACGCCGGAACAGCCGGTAACGGATAGCGGGCCGGGCAAGGAAACGCCTCCCGCTCCCCCAAAAGAGCCGGAGAAGGTTTCCGTTTCTCCGGAGCCGGAAAAAAAGACGGAACCGGAGGTAAAGAACCCGCAGGTTTCCGTCTATAACTTCGCTGAAATTATGAAGGAAAAGAAAGCCGAGGAACGGGCGGCAGCTCCCGGCGGGGAAAAGCCTGACCCGGCAAAAGCGGAGAAACCGGAAAAGCAGCCGGAGGCTCCGAAAAAAGCAGAGGAAAAACCCAAAGAGCCGGAACAGCCGAAGCGCCGGGGCCGTCCCCCGAAAGCAGATAAGGACAAGGCCGCAACCCCGAAGCCCAAAGCTCCCGCACAGAAACCGGAAAATGCGGTCAAAAAGGAACCGGAGAAAAAAACGGCTCCAACGGTACAGGCCGCTCCCGCTCCGAAGGAACCCGAAAAACCGAAGGATGCACCACGCCGGGGCAAGGAACAGATCGTCTATATCAAGCTGAACGAGCTCCACGCCTTCAAGAACCATCCCTTTGAAGTCCGGGATGATGAAGAAATGCGGGCTATGGTGTCCAGCGTCAAGGACAAGGGCGTGACCCAGCCCGCTATCGTCCGTCCCCGTGAGGATGGCGGCTATGAGATCGTGTCCGGCCACCGCCGCCAGAAAGCCAGCGAGCTTGCCGGGTATGCGGATATGCCCTGTATCGTCCGAAACCTGACAGACGATGAAGCCATCACACAGATGGTCGAGGACAATCTCAACCAGCGTGAAGAAATCCTCCCCAGTGAGCGGGCCAAAGCCTTGAAAATGCAGCTTGAGGCTATCAAGCACCAGGGCTCCCGCACTTCGGGCCAGATTGACCCGAAGGACGCTGGCAAACGCTCCAACGAGATCGTGGCCGAGCGCAATAAGATGGCGGTCAAGCAGGTGCAGCGGTATATCCGTCTCAATGAGCTGGTTCCCGACCTGATGAAGCTGATGGATGAAAAAAAGCTGGGTTTTACTACGGCGGTGGAGCTTTCCTATATCGGCAAGAAGAACCAGAACTATATCGCCGTCGCCATTGACAGCCAGCAGTCCTCGCCTTCACAGGCGCAGGCAAAGCGTATGCGTGAGCTGGACGAAAAGAAGCTGCTCAACGGGGATGTGATCGACGGCATTATGATGGAGGACAAAAAGGAGGTAGACAAAGTGATTTTGACAGGTGCGGAACTGAGCAAGTATTTCGGCAAGGAAACTACGCCGAGGGAAATGAAGGACCAGATTATCAAGCTGCTGGACGACTGGAAGGGCCAGCAGAAGGAACACGAAAAGCCGGAGAAGAAAAACGAACAGGAAAAGTAAGCCCAAACTTCGGGTCAGCATGGCCCGAGGATTGCGGGGCTCTGCCCCGCGCCCCGAAGCTCTGGAGATATAAATTATTCCCCGTCGCCAGTTATTCCGTAGCATAGCCGGGAAAATCAGTCAAGGGCAGCGCCGCCGCAGGCGGTGCCAGAGGCACCCTTGACGGATTTCTCCCGGTTATGCTTTTTCCCGGTCAAGCGACGGGGATATAAATTCTCCAGAGCCGTTCCCCTTCCCGGGGGAAGGGGCGGAGGGGTTGGGCGAACTCTTGCTTTTCCCTAAACCAAAACAGAAATGGAGGTTCAACCAATGAAACGACCTTTAGCATACCTGACCGCCGCATGGAGCGGCGAGCCGGATGTTGATATGGAGCTGGCGGCCCACTACTGCCGCCTTGCTTATGAGGCGGGCTTTTCCCCGATCTGCCCGCTCTTGTATCTGCCGCTGTTTTTGAATGACAGCGTTCCCGAGGAACACAAGGCCGGGATTGATATGCGCCGGGATATGCTGCGGCGCTCCCACACCCTGATCGTCTGCGGCAGCGTTGTGGACGAGGATGTGAAAAACGATATTGCGGTTGCCGGGCGGCTGGGCATTGCGGCGACCACACTGGAAGGGGTGCTTGCCGTGAAGGGACACGGCACCCCGGGCCATGCCGGACATTAAGCTGGGAAGCCTTTTCGACGGGATCGGCGTGTTCCCTCTGGCTGCTTCCCGGTGCGGTATCCGTCCGGTATGGGCCAGTGAGATTGAAAAAGCGCCCATCTCCATAACCAAAAGGCACTTTCCCGACATGGTGCATTTGGGGGATATTACGAAGGTGGACGGCGGGAAAATCCCACCTGTCCATATAATTACCTTCGGTTCCCCCTGTCAGAACCTTTCTCTGATCGGCAACCGCTCCGGCCTTGCCGGGGCAAAATCAAGCCTGTTCTATCAGGCGTTTCGTATCATACAGGAAATGAGGGATGCTACTGATAACCTATATCCAGCTATCGCTGTTTGGGAAAACGTCATGGGAGCGTTTTCTACAAATGACCGGATGGACTTTAGAGCCGTCCTATCCGCCTTCTCGGACACCGAAGTTCCAATGCCTCCTTCGGGAAGATGGGGAAACGCCGGAATGGTGCGAGGGGGAACGCCTGATGTGTGCTGGCGGCTCATGGACGCCCAGTATTGGGCAGGCTCCCGAAGGCTGGCACGAAGGCAGCGGATTTTCGTCGTGGCGGATTTTGGAGGCAGACGTGCCGCAGACATACTATTTAAGCCCCGTCCAATGCTCCCACTTCCTCCGCCTTGCGGAGAGGGCGGGTGGGCCGCCGCCGAAGGAGATCGAACAGCTTCTTTTGAAACAGGGCGGCAGATACCAGTCATCCACCCCTTTCAGTGCTTCCGTATGCGGGGAGCGGCAAAAAGGCAGGAAGAAACGGCCTTCCGAAACAGCTTCGGATTACCAACTGACCCTTTTCCCACTCTTTTAGCCAGTGATGTAACGCCCTTTGCCTTCTGGTATGAGGGCGACCCGAAGGGCGGCTGTATCCGTTTTCTGACGGAAACGGAAAGCGAACGGCTGATGGGGCTGCCGGAGGGCTGGACAAAGTACGGGGCGGACGGCGTGGAGATCCGGCCTCTGCAACGCTACAAGGCGCTGGGAAATGCGATTGCCCTCCCTTGTGCCGATTACATTATGGCCGGGATTTATGAGGTGCTGGCTGACCGGGCCGGAAAGGAGGAATGAGCCCATGTTTGAAGCCTATATAACCAATACAGCCCTATACCCCTTAATGGGGATCGAGGTAGGGACAACGGTACATTTCCCCATGACGACACAGGAGTTGCAGGCCGCCCTTGCCAAAATCGGGATAGACGGGAAACGGTACAGCGAAGTGTTCTTTACCAGCTTTGACAGTGATGTGCTGGGGCTCTACGATCATCTCTACGAATGTGAGAACATCGACGAGCTGAACGAGCTGGGCCACGCCCTGCTGGAAGTACGGGATAAGGGCGGACTGGAAACCTTTGAAGCCGCTCTTGTCTTGGGAAACCACACAAGGAGCGTGAAGGATTTGATAAACCTGACGCAGAACCTTGACCTTTACCGCTTTTACCCGGATATTTCCGATGATGAAGGGCTGGGCCGTCTTTACGCCGACGAGCTTGGGACTATCGACATACCGGAGCACATTCAGAACTACTTCGATTATGAGGCATACGGGCGGGATGTGCGTATCAACGAGGGCGGCGTATTCGCTCCCGGTGGGTATGTGTCGGCAGTCCCGGAGGGCTTCAAGGAGTATTACCACGGGCCGCAGGACATTCCGCCGGAACACCGGATATTTGCCTATCCTGAAAAGGCCGAGCCTGTCCACTCCATTCTCGCTACACTCAAACGGTTTCAAGAAGCCCCACCCGCTCCGAAAAAGGACAAGGCGGGGCCTTCCCATGAAGAACGGTAAGACTTCGGGCCAGCATGGCCCGAAGCATAAAGGAGGTGCATACCATCAACTATTACCCTATCAATGAAGGAGCCGCCCGCCGGGCAAAAGAAATGAACAGCTTTTCCGACTACAAGGAAGGGAGCGCAACGGCGGAATACCGGGCAATGGTGGACAAGGCCGCCGCCATAGCGGAAAAGCAGAAATCCCGGGTGGACCCCATGTACCATGAGAAGATCGACCATCTGTTAGACACCTACGCCCGCAAGCTGGCCGAAAACATGAACCAGGGCTTTGCCATTGACGCAAGGGTTCCCTCTGTGATGATCGCCGGACCTGCCAATTTCCCGGTGGGAAAGAAGGAAAAACAGAACCGGGCGCGGGACAGCAACATGGAGGAATGGCGGCATATTCAAGGGCTGCTGGATAAGATACGCAGCACCGGCATGGGCGGGATCAGCGCCGATGACCCGGCAGCGATTGAAAAGCTCCAGAAGAAGCTGGACGGGCTGGAACGCTCCCAGCTCATTATGAAGGAGGTCAACGCCTATTACCGCAAGCATGGCAAGCTGGACGGCTGTGCGCTGCTGTCGCCGGACCAGATCGAAAAGCTGAAAGCAAGCATGGCGTCAAGTTGGCGAAGCGACCCGAGGCCCTTTGAAAGTTACCAGCTAACCAACAACAATGCGGAGATCCGCCGGGTAAAGGCCCGTATCGAACAGCTTTCCAAACAGGCACAGCGGGAGTTTTCCGGCTGGGAGTTCGACGGGGGCCGTGTGGAGATGAACCGGGAGGACAACCGCTTGCAGGTGTTCTTTGACGGAAAGCCTGACGCGGACACCCGGGCCGAGCTGAAAAGCAGCGGCTTTCGCTGGGCTCCCAGCGTGGGCGCATGGCAGAGGCAGCTCACGGACAACGCCATCCGGGCGGCTGACCGTCTGGAATGTATCAAGCCGCTGTCCGGCGAAAAGCCCTCCCAGCTTCAAAAGAAGCCCTCTATCTTGCAGACCATGCGGGAACAGGGCGAAAAAGTCCAGACGGAGCCGGAAAAGAAAGCTCCGTCCGGCAGAGATGCCGAGCGGTAAGCCTCGGGCCACATTGGCCCGAGGTTTTCTGTTCCCCGAGATTGTACGGGGGCCTCCCGGATAGCGGGAACCCCGACGGAAAGGAGGTTTTATGCAGGAAGAAGTAAACCAAAAAACGGTTGCCCTTTCGATCAGGACAACGAAGCTCACGGGAAAAGTGCTGGCTGCCGCTCTTGGGAAGGTAGCGCGGGCACTGCAAAAGCACCACCGGAAGGCGCTGACCCCGCAGGGACGCCAGAGCGTAAAAAAGCTGATGAACCACTATGGCGGCAAAAGTGCCATGCCCTATGTGGGAGCTCCAAAGGATTTTGACCGGATCGCGAAGGAGTTCCATGTGGACTACGCTTTCCATAAAGTGAGCCCCGGTCATTACCTGCTGTTTTTCAAAGCCAATCAGGCGGACGCTATCACGGCGGCCTTCCAGAAGTACAGCGCAAAGGTGCTGAACAAAGAGCAGGACAAGGCTTCCATCCTCGGCCAGCTTCGGAAATTCACGGAGCAGATCAGGACGCAGGCAAAGGAAAAGCAGCGGACCAGAGAGGCGGTGAAGGACGGACGTTGAGTGACAAGATCAGAAAATATGTGCTCCCAAACCTGCCGTACCTCTTTGTGTTCTGGTTCTTCTCCAAAATCGGGACGGCCTACCGGATCGCCCCCGGCACAGACTTCGGGACAAAGCTCATGGGGATGCTTGATACCTTCCCCAAAGCCTTTGAAACCTACTGGCCGGGGCTGGGCGGTATTGACCTGCTGGTGGGCCTTGCCGGTGCGGCTGGGATGTATCTGCTGATACAGTCAAAGATCAGGCAGGCGAAAAAATTCCGGCGGGATGCGGAGTACGGCACCGCCCGCTTTGGAACAAAGGAGGATATAAAGCCGTTTGTTGACCCTAAATTTCAGAACAATGTCATTCTGACCGGGACGGAGTTCCTTACCATGAACACCCGTCCGAAGATACCCGCCAATGCCCGGAACCTAAACGCCTGTGTCATCGGCTCGTCCGGCTCGGGAAAGACAAGGTTCTGGCTGACCCCGCAGCTCCTTCAAGCCCATTCCTCGTATGTGGTGGTAGACCCGAAGGGCGGCACTCTCGACCAGTGCGGGCGGTTTCTGCAACGGGAGAAATACAGGGTGCGGGTGTTCAACAGTATCGACTTTTCAAAATCCATGCACTACAATCCGCTGGCCTATATCAAGACAGAAAGCGATGTTTTGAAATTTGTTACCGCCCTGATTGCCAACACCAAAGGCGCGCGCCCAGATAGGGCGTAGTAAGAAGTAGAATCAGGCACTACCCACTCAGATAACAGTGGAAACGACCCGCCTAACCGATAGGCGAAAGCTGATGCGGGACCATAGCATGGCGGGAAAGCGATAAGTTGCTCTATACACAAGAGCACGACTGAATTGCTACGTTAAGCGGATATGAGGATAGAACTACTGAATGTTGAATGCGAGTTTCAAGTCCCCGTTGTGTTCGGGCGGAGGAATGTGTATGTAACCACCGTAGATACGGCGGCATCAACCTCTGACATGAATAACATTGCGTTTCGCCTTTGCGCGATGGGTTATCAATCAATTCATGTGACAAGCCAGAGAACTGGAAATAACGAAACGAAAGCGTATCCGACAATCCGCATTTGCCTACTTATTACGCTAACTGGGGATTGCCTAAGTCGGAATGCTCAAACGAGCTATGCGAAATGCCCCCTGTGGGTGATAAATCCCAAGCCCTCGAAAGGCAAGGGAGATGACGCTGAATATCCGATATGGCAACGGAGTTCTCATAGTAGTCTTGTGGGAAGTAACGACTCTCACGGAATATATCCTGTATTCCAGACGAAGGAGAACAGTTATTGCATTCCAAAATTGAAATTTGATTAGGGAGGAAAGCCTCAAATGCAACCAACAATCGAGATTTTGGATAGAATCAGAAAAAATTCAAGGGACAACAAAGAAGAAATCTTCACAAGGCTCTACCGCTATCTATTAAGACCCGACCTGTATTATCTTGCGTACAAAAACCTCTACGCCAACAAGGGCGCAGGAACAAAAGGCGTGAATGACGACACAGCTGACGGATTCAGCAAGGAAAAAGTTGATCGGATCATCCAATCTCTGGCTGACGGAACCTATGCTCCGAATCCTGTTCGCCGCGAGTACATCCAGAAAAAGCAGAACAGCACAAAAAAGCGTCCTCTTGGAATTCCTACCTTTACGGACAAGCTGGTGCAGGAAGTATTGAGAATGATATTGGAATCGGTCTACGAGCCAATCTTCTCAAACAATTCTCACGGCTTTCGTCCCAACAGGAGCTGCCACACTGCGCTGAAATCCTTGAAAAGAGAATTCTCAGGCGTGTCGTGGTTTATTGAGGGCGATATTAAAGGCTGTTTTGATAACATCGACCACCGAGTTTTAGCAAACGTCATAAACGCCAAGATTAAAGACGCACGGCTGATTCAGCTCATTTGGAAATTCCTAAAAGCCGGTTATATGGAGGACTGGCAATACCATGCTACCTACTCCGGCTGCCCGCAGGGCGGAATCGTTTCGCCCATACTCGCAAATATCTACCTGAATGAGCTGGACAAGTTCGTGGAAAAGACCGCCAAGGAGTTCTATAAAAGCAGGGACAGACACCATACCCCGGAATACGATAAGGTCACATGGCAGATAAAGAAGGCTCAAAAACAGCTGAAAACTGCAACAGGTCAGGAAAAAACAGCTTTGTTGCAGAAAATCGCTCAGCTAAAAGCAGTCATGCATAAAACGCCCTGTATGTCCAAAACGGATAAAGTCATCAAATACATCCGTTATGCTGACGACTTCATTTTTGGCGTGAAGGGCGATAAAGCGGACTGTGAGCGTATCAAGAGACAGCTGTCCGACTTCATCAGCCAAACCCTGAAAATGGAGCTTTCAGAGCAAAAGACACTCATTACGCACAGTAACCAGTATGCAAGATTTTTGGGTTATGACATCCGTGTGAGGAGAGACCAGAAGCTAAAGCCGCACGGAAACCACGTTTCCCGCACGCTCAACGGGTCTGTTGAGCTGTGCATTCCGTTTGCGGACAAAATCATGCCTTTCCTGTTTGGGAAGTCGGTCATCCGGCAACTGCGCGACGGGACAATAGAGCCTATCGCAAGAAAATATATCTTTCGGTGTACGGATTTGGAGATTGTATCAACGTACAACTCTGAGCTGCGCGGTATTTGCAACTATTACAGTATAGCCAGCAATTTCAACAAGCTTCAGTATTTTGAATATTTGATGGAATACAGCTGCCTGAAAACTCTGGCTGGAAAGCATGAGAGCACCAGCAGAAAAATAATCCGCAAATACCGTGACGGAAACGGCGGCTGGGGTGTGCCCTACCAAACAAAAGCAGGAATAAAGCGCCGCAGCTTCGCAAGGTTTATGGACTGCAAAAATACAGACCTCTGGACAGATAAAATCATAGACTTTGCAATCGCACACGTCGGTTCCCGAACATCATTTGACGACAGACTATCCGCCCGTGTGTGTGAGCTGTGCAGAAAAACCAACGTACCGCTGGAAATACACCATGTAAATAAGGTGAAGAACCTCAAAGGAAAACAACTGTGGGAGCTTGCGATGATAGCGAAAAAGCGAAAAACACTTGCGGTGTGCAAGGACTGTCATCACAAGATTCACCACCCTTGAACGACACTGATTTGAAGCAATAATGGCGAGCCGGATACATCGAGAGGTGTACGTCCGGTTCTGGGAGGGGTTTGGGCAAACCTACGGCAGTAATGCCGCAAGGCGGCTCATTCCTACTCTACGACGGCAAGGAGGGCGACGAGTTCTGGACAAAAGCAGAAACCCTCTTGTACTGCGCCCTTGTGGCCTACATCGTCTTTGAGGGGCCGGAGGAAGAACGCAACATGAATACGCTGGTGGAAATGATAAACAGCATGGAAGTCCGGGAGGATGACGAAACCTTCAAAAACGCGGTGGACTATATGTTTGACGGGCTGGAACGCCGCAGCCCCCAGCACTTCGCCGTGAGGCAGTATAAGAAATACAAGCTCGCCAGCGGTGATATATGCTCTAAGTGACTTCTTAATCATGATTTTGTCATGGTTAGTGAAG
>ERZ1027072.556-NODE-556-length-9840-cov-4.975575_pt1 | contig 9840 bp, 8 predicted proteins | sample MGYA00519418_ERZ1027072 | MGnify/ENA primary metagenome ERZ1027072 (study PRJEB26926, sample SAMN06164764) | human gut metagenome | biome: ENVO:00009003; feature: ENVO:2100002; material: ENVO:00002003 | host: Homo sapiens | place: USA | collected 2012 ...
CGTCGGCAGCGTCAGATGTGTATAAGAGACAGATGCGTGCCACTGGTTATCCAAAAAAAGCCATGCTTTCTTCCATGCTGACCGTAGGCTGCAACATTATTCTGGCTCCGATTTTTATTTTTGTACTGAACTGGGGAATCCGGGGAGCGGCACTTGCGACCATCTGCTCACAATTCATCGGCATGCTGTGGGTATTGTATCACTTCTACAGCCCGAAGACTTATATCCGCTTCCAGCGTCACAGCATACGGTTGAAACAGCACATCATAGCCAACATTTTTGCCATCGGCATGTCGCCCTTCGTTATGAATGTGTGTGCCTGCTGCATCGTGATTTTCATCAACAACCGTCTGCTCAATTATGGAGGTGATATGGCCATCGGTGCATTCGGCATCCTCAACCGTATCCAGATGCTCTTTGTCATGATTGTAATGGGCATCACTATGGGAATGCAGCCCATTACGGGATACAACTACGGTGCACAGCATTTCGACCGCGTAAAAAGAACCTTAAAACTGGGAATCACGGCAGGATGTATCATTACTACCTTAGGATTCATAATCGGTGAACTGTTTCCCGGTATATTTGTCGGCATGTTTACTGACAACCACGAGCTGACTGATGAAGCGACACTGGCCCTTAGAATTGGTATTCTATCCTTCCCGGTGGTAGGTGCACAGATTGTCATCACCCAGTTCTTTCAGTCCATCGGAAAGGCCCGGATTTCCATCTTTCTGTCTCTTTCCCGCCAGCTGCTCTTCCTTCTTCCGGGACTGGCTTTTCTCCCACCCTTCTATGGCGTGGAAGGTGTATGGTTCAGCATGCCGTTATCCGATGTCTTGGCCTTCGCCGTGGCAGCTTTGATGCTGGCATACCACTATAAGAAAAAGATGTCAGGAACCGATTTACGGACAGCTTAAAAGCTTTCTGAGAAAAGAAGAGCCAGATTCAGCACAGATACAATCACTGCCATGGTGTAAAGCACAAAACTACTCCAACGGGAGTTGGCATATTGCCCCATGACCCGTTTTGAGGAAGTCAACCCTACCTGCAAGAAAATGGTAAAAGGAAGCTGAATGCTCAGTATCATTTGTGAGATAATCAATCCTTGAAAAGGATTCTCGATGAACAGAATGACAACCAGTGCAATTCCCAATGAAAGTAGAATTCCTACACGAGAGTGCACATCCTTTACATGGTAGGATTCACCAAACATGCCGGCAAAAATGGAACCGGCGGCCATCCCGCTTGTCACAGTGGAAGAGATACCTGCCATCAGCAAAGCAAGGGCAAAGATGGTAGCAGCCTGATTGCCCAGCAAAGGTTCCAACAAACTCTTGGCCTGCTGCAACTCTTCTACTCCAATATGATTGGCAAAGAAGGCAGCCGCAGCCAGCAGAATCATCGCACTGTTGATGGCCCAGCCTACTCCCATAGAGAACAGGGTATCATAGAATTCATATTTTAATAACTTACGGATAGAAGCATCGTCCTTCTTATTGTATTCCCGACTCTGTACCACTTCCGAGTGCAAGAACAAGTTATGAGGCATCACCACGGCTCCCAGCACACTCATTATCACCAACAGACTTCCCTCGGGAATGGAAGGTGTCACCCATGAACGGGCTGCCAAAGGCCAATCAATGTCAACCAGGAAAAGTTCATAAAGGAAAGACAGTCCTATCACCGACACAAATGCAATAATAGAGCGCTCAATCCGCTTGTACGAATTGGTAAACAGCATAATTGTGACAAAGAAAGCGGTGAGAAGGGAACCCCAGATAATAGGAATATCGAATAACATTTCCAAGGCAATGGCCCCTCCCAAAATCTCAGCCAGAGAAGTAGAGATAGACGCCAGCACGGCCGTTCCCAATATAGGGCGTGACACCCATTTCGGCGTATATTTCGTGGCAGCCTCACTCAAGCAAAGCCCGGTAACAATTCCCAAGTGAGCCACATTATGCTGCAACACTATGAGCATAACAGTAGACAAGGTAATCACCCACAACAAGGAGTACCCGAAGTCCGCTCCTGCCGCAAAATTAGAAGCCCAGTTGCCCGGATCTATAAAACCAACGGTCACAAGCAAACCGGGACCAATATATTTAAAGAAATCTAGTCCACCAAGATAACGCTGGTGGTCCTTACGTCGTAATTCATTGATGAAATTCCACATACCCTATAAAGCTGTTTTAATAAATAAAAACACACTTAGTCGATAGAATGTTCACACAAAGAGTAAAGAAATTTGTAATTAGTTCAAATTTAAATCAGCCCAACCTGCCGCATGATACCAAGAGATGGATTGCTCGTAGTAACTATTCCAAGCTGTTTTATTAGCAACATAAGGATTATATTCTTTTGGAATATACATACCGATTCCACAAAAACGGGCTTCATCAACCCTAAAACTAGAGTTAGAAGGATTTGGGATACACTCTTTGGCTATTACTGCCTCATTCAACACAGTTTGTATAGAAGCAATAGCCTCGTTTAAATCTGTTTCTGCCACTCCGCTTTTTCCTCCCAACTCTCGAAAGAAATCAAGTACATCATAGGAAAAATATTTATAACTATTCACTCCATACTGCTGTACGTTCTGCATGGACACAGAAGAAAGCGCATCCTCCCACTCTGAAAGTTTTGCCTTTACTGCACTGGCCAGGTTTTCCATTTGACTACAATCCATCACTGCGCATGTACCCCAAACATCCTTTGTTTTATTGAAAGAAATAAATTCATGACATACAGCAGAATAATCCACGTTTTCAGAATACAAATAAGGAAGAATCTGGTCGTACGGAAATCCATATATCGGAGTCTCCATTACGGAAGCAATGCAATGTGAAGTTACCTCTTTCAACTCATAGCCCACTTCAGCCGTTCCCATCATGCAGGCATCGAACAGCACAAAATCAAGTTTTTTTTCAGGGAAACTCCTCTTCAAGACATCTGCCAAGTTCGGAATATCAATATTATAGCCATTGTCATCGCCAAACGCCCTGGCCTGGAAAGAAGTTCCCTTTATCCATCCGGTAGCATGCGAACCGAAGATAAGACCATAACTGTCAGAAGGAGCCTCCTTCTGCATATCGGCAAAGACTTCTTCCATCACATCCGGGTCGGTTGCAACCTGGCTGTTCAACGTGTATTCTTTCTTTCGAGCTGTCTGACATACACCTTCAAAAGTGAGATTGCCTCCAGACAATGCCGGAGAACCATTGATGTTTCCGCGTCCGTCTGTGTCAAAGCACAGCAATGTAGGTACGTCCAAAAAACTCTGATATTCTTGTGGACGATAGAACACCAGCAGTGTACAAGAATCTTTACTTCCAGCCAGTGCCGTGTACATATCCACTACATTATTCTGCAAATTAATCTCTAAAGAGTTCGGACTGTTCGAAACCAGATAAGCCAGAACCGTACGCCCGGAGCGTTTCGCAGGCTGTTGTTCCGGAATTTCATTGGAACAGGCGGCCAGTACGATCACCAACAGGGTGTAAAGCCATTTCTTCATCTGCATTATTCAAAATCAGGCTTTTCAAACTTAAATTCTGCATTCACATCCTGAAGGAACAATGAACCACCCTTGGTATATTTTTCCTTCAATTTCTTCAGTTCCTTCTGCACGTTTTTCTTTTTACGGCTGAAAAACATGAAGCAAGTACGGTTCTTTCCATTCTGTTTCTGTTCCAGATAGTCCTTCAACTGGATGCTATACAATGCACGGCCTACTAACATTCCTTTATCATCTACTGCCGCACTGTCCAGATACTGCACGTCTGTGAAATACACTAATGAGTCAGTAAATGAAGCAGACACACCAGCCAGATACACTCCATATTTGTTCTTATCTTTCGGCTGCTTGCTGAATGCAGAGGCAGCAAATACCATCATTAACAGAAAACAGAAAAACTTTGTATAACGCATAATTCATCAATTTATTGGGGGCAAAAGTACACAATTATGCGTAAAAACCGAAAGAAGACATATAAATTAACAAAGAAAAAGCCTTTCTACATACAAAAAGAGATGTATCAAGGTCTGAGCTAACCTTCATACATCTCTTCTGTTTTTTGGAAATCAATCTCTACCTTATCCCAAATAAGATTTGAGCAGCTTACTACGAGAATTTTGTCTTAATCTTCTAATTGCCTTTTCCTTAATCTGACGAACACGCTCACGTGTGAGCCCAAACTTGTCGCCGATTTCTTCCAACGTCATTTCCTGCGTGTTAATACCGAAAAACATCTGGATAATATCCTTTTCTCTTTCGGTTAGCGTAGAAAGTGCTCTGTCAATTTCCCTCGAAAGTGATTCATTTACCAAGGAGCGATCGGCCATAGGAGAATCATCGTTCACCAGCACGTCCAGCAGACTGTTGTCCTCTCCTTCCACAAAAGGAGCATCCACTGAAATGTGACGACCGGAAACCTTCAGCGTATCCGAAATCTTGTCGACCGGGATTTCCAGCTCATCGGCCAGCTCTTCCGGTGAAGGACGACGCTCGTTTTCCTGCTCAAACTTAGAAAACGCCTTGCTGATTTTATTCAGTGAGCCTACCTGGTTCAACGGCAAACGTACAATACGCGACTGTTCAGCCAGTGCCTGAAGAATAGACTGACGAATCCACCAAACGGCGTAACTGATAAACTTGAATCCACGAGTTTCATCAAATTTCTCAGCAGCTTTAATCAAGCCTAGGTTACCTTCGTTAATCAAGTCAGGCAAGCTCAATCCCTGGTTCTGATACTGTTTGGCCACAGACACCACAAATCGCAAATTAGCACGCGTAAGCTTCTCCAAAGCAATACGGTCACCCTTACGGATACGTTGAGCGAGTTCTACCTCCTCTTCTACAGTAATCAAATCTTCACGACCGATTTCCTGCAAATACTTATCCAAAGAAGCACTCTCTCGGTTAGTGATACTTTTAGTAATCTTTAACTGTCTCATTCTATATAAAATGATTTGGGTACAAAAGTACAAAATTAATTTTATTTAGGTGGCAGATTTGCAAAGAAAGAATCTATAATTTTCTTAAACAGACGGACCTGCTCTCTTTTTGTCAACCGCCATTCTTAAAATGACAACAGACAAAACAAGTCAATTGTTCATCTTCCACCCATATTATCGGAGAAAGAAAAAAACATCAAAAAGGCGTTTCCGAAAAATCGGAACGCCTTTTCTTTCCAAATCTTTTTACCTTACAGTAATATCTTTTATTCAGCTTGCGACAAATCTACCGCATAGTTGGCACGTCTTCCTGAAGGATAAACTCCCGTCATGAACAGTACCTGATCGGGTGACTGAGAAGCTGCTTTCATTACATTTTCCAAATCTTGCACGGTGCGCAACTGCTTGCCGTTGGCTTTCAGAATAATGAAACCTTTGCGGATGCCGCTGTCTTTCATTCTTCCGTTATCAATACCGGTCACTTCAACTCCATAACCCAAGTTCAACTGTTTTTTCAGTTCATTAGGTACGGCGCGGAAGGCTGCCCCCAGAAGTTCCATATCTGCCTGTTTTACCACTTTGGTTGTTCCCTGAGAGTTTTTCAACGTGATGGTAAAGGTCTTTTCTTTCTTGTCACGCAATACGGTGATCTTCACTTTGTCACCCGGACGATACTTAGCCAATGTTCCCTGAAGGTCGGCCATGGTCTTCACGGTCTTGTCATTCAACTTCAGGATGACATCGTTCTTCTGCAAGAATCCATCAGCAGAACCACCTTCGGTTACTTCTACTACCTGTACACCTTCGGTAGCTCCCAGTTCCTTCTGTTCTTTTCTGATTTCATCCGGATAAACTTCGTTACCCATGTCACGACCGGCGATGCCCAGCAAAGCACGCTGTACGGTACCATATTGTTTCAAGTCGGTTACCACCTTCGTCATGATACTTACCGGAATAGCAAAACCGTATCCTGAATAAGCACCTGTTGGAGAATACAGCATGGCATTGATACCTACCAGTTCACCTTTCGCATTAACCAACGCACCACCACTGTTACCCTGATTGATAGCCGCATCGGTCTGGATGAAAGATTCTACCTGATTAGCTCCCAATCCACGAGACTTCGCACTTACCACACCGGCAGTCACTGTAGAACCCAAGTTAAACGGGTTACCTACTGCCAATACCCACTCACCTACCTTCAGGTTGTCAGAGTTACCTACCACGATAGCCGGGAAGTCATCTCCTTCAATCTTTACAAGTGCCAGGTCAGTAGTCGGGTCAGTACCGATGACACGACCTTTCATTTCGCGTCCGTCGTGCAACTTCACGTTGATTTCATCCGCTCCGTCAATCACGTGGTTGTTCGTTACGATGTAACCATCCTTTGAGATGATAACACCCGAACCGAAGCCTCTCTGTTCCGGAGTCTGTACTTGCTGCTGGCGTCCTCTACCGTCACCGAAGAAGAAGTCAAAAATATCCGGTTGTCCCTGAATAGTCTGTATCTTGCTGCGCTGGATAGACATGATATGTACGACGGAATTCAACGTACTCTCTGCCGCTTTAGTCAAATCTACCGGCTGCATGCTGGAAGCATCGAACGCTGCGGTACGTAAAGGAGATGCCGTTTCAAAACTTTCATAAAAAGAAGTATTATCCTGATTTTTCTCCATCATGGCATACGCTGTAACCCCTGCCACTCCGGCACTCAAAGCAACGACTGCCACAGAACCAATCGCAAACTTAGTTGTTGTTTTCATACCTTCTATTGTTTTAAATGTTAATTTCGACGTTGTTTTAACTTTTCATTTGCTAAAGTAGAACAAAATCCATACGATTGTACTCTTACCCTATTCTTTTTTCCGTCTTTTAACAATGAAAACAAGGGCATTAACCGCAGTTAACTGGCATATCTGACAAATTTACATTCATTACCAGTGGAATAGTGACAATGCTGACAATTCGTCCGGCTAGTTCTGACAGTTCTCCGAAACACCCGAATCAAAAGAATCCTGACAATTATAGCACAAATTCCGTTTATTTGCGTACCTTTGCACGAAGAAAGCAGTCGGTCGGTCTGTCGCTGGTACATTATTATAATGGTAAAAGAGGAAAGTCCGGGCAACGCAGAGCATCCTACTTCCTAACAGAAAGCTGTCCGTAAGGGTAGAGTAATGCAGAAGAAAATAACCGCCTCCACCCGGAGGTAAGGGTGAGAAGGTAGGGTAAGAGCCTACCAGCCGTATAGCGATATGCGGGCTGTGCATCTTAGGAGTTGTAAGGTCATGTAAACCGGCATTAACGAGGGTTGCTCGCCCCACGTCGGAGGGTGGACCGCTAGAGCCTGTCGGTGACGGCAGGAGTAGATAAATGACAGACTCCCCTGCTTGCAGGGTGACAGAACCCGGCTTATAGACCGGCTGCTTTCTTTTTCATTAAAATCAATCCACCATGAACGCACGACTCAAATCACTGATTCACTTTCTGGACGACGGTATCTGGCGCATCCGGGAAGAGGAAGTTTCTCACCTCCAATGGAAAGCATACACCTGTCTCAAAATTATTTATTTATCCATCAACCAGTTTATCAATGACCGTATTGTGGTGCGTGCCTCGGCACTGACCTACAGTACCCTGCTTTCCATCATCCCCATCTTAGCTCTTCTTTTTGCTATTGCCAGGGGATTCGGTTTTGACACCCTGATTGAATCACAGTTCCGCAGTGGGGTAACAGGCGCACAGGCTGAACTTGTCATCAGCTGGATTAATTCCTATCTGGAACATGCACAAAGCGGAGTTTTCATCGGTGTGGGCCTCATCATGCTGTTGGGTACCGTCCTGCTGCTGATTGACAACATCGAACGTAGCTTTAATGCCATCTGGCAGGTAAAAAAACCCCGAAACCCGTTCCGACAAATTACGGACTACTCTTCTTTGATTCTGCTGCTACCGGTACTGCTCGTAATCTCCAGCGGTCTGTCCATTTTCATGAGCACCTACGTCAAGGAACTGCAAAACTTCATGGTACTGGCCCCGGTTCTGAAATTTTTCGTCCGCCTCATCCCATACGCCCTTATCTGGGGAATGTTCATCGGACTTTACACCTTCATGCCCAACACCAAGGTAAAGCTGGCGCATGCCTGGCTACCGGGTATTCTGGCCGGAAGCGCTTTTCAGGCCTTCCAGTATTTCTACATCAACAGCCAGATATGGGTTTCTAACTACAATGCCATTTATGGAAGCTTTGCCGCTATTCCTCTGTTCCTTTTGTGGACACAAATATCCTGGAGCATCTGCCTGTTTGGAGCCGAAATGAGCTACATCAGCCAGAACATATCCACCTTCAACTTCGGAAAGGAAACAGCCAATATCAGCCGACGTTTCCACGACTTTTTCTGTACCATCATTCTGAGCTCTATCTGCAAACGGTTCGCCACCGGCGGCCGGCCTTATACGGCAGAAGCACTGAGCAAAGAACACAAGATTCCAATCCGTCTGACAAAAAGTATTCTGTATGAGTTGCAGGATATGCGACTGATTTATGAAACAGGTGTTGGCGGAGGAGAAAAATCCCACGATCCTCAATACCTCCCCGGAATCGACATCCACCAATTAAGTGTAGGCACCCTTCTCAGCCAACTGGATGCCAACGGAGCGGAAGATTTCAAAATTGACCCGGGACATTATTCTACAGCCTGGCAAACCCTAATACAGGCCCGCAAAGAATTTACAGAAAAAAGCAGCGAGATACTGCTCAAAGACCTATAAGAAAAACGCAAGGCGCAGCTTTCGGAAATCGTTCCAGAAAACTGCGCCTTGAAGTTATATAACTGAAATTATCACTCTGTAAGCTGCATCATGCGGCTCAGGTACTTACCGATAATATCGAATTCGATATTTACCACACTGCCTACCTTGATTGTATGGAAATTGGTATGCTCGTAAGTATAAGGAATAATCGCTACCTGGAACGTATCCGATGTAGGATTGCAGACTGTCAGGCTGACACCGTTCACTGTGACAGAACCTTTGTCTACCGTGAAGTATCCGCGTTTTGCCATCTCCTTGTCGAAGTTATACTTAAAGGTGAAATACCAGCTTCCCTGCGCATCATCAACCGCCGTACAGACTGCAGTCTGGTCCACATGTCCCTGCACGATATGGCCGTCCAGTCGTCCGTTCATCATCATGCTACGTTCCACATTCACCTTGTCGCCTACAGCCAGCAGACCGATATTGGAGCGTTCAATGGTTTCCTTCATGGCCGTTACCGTATAAGTACCGTCCTGAATGCTGACTACCGTCAGACATACTCCGTTATGTGATACACTCTGGTCAATCTTCAGCTCATCCACAAACGAACATTTCAATGTCAGGTGCAGGTTTTCCTGATCCTTTACCACCTTCACGACTTCTGCATATTCCTCTACTATTCCAGAAAACATAATCTTATGGTTTTAAAAATATAAACTGTGTCATTTCTTTTTCGACTCGGGAATCGGGCTGCTCCATACGGTTTCTCCGCCGGAAGATACGACCGAAATCACTCCGCCTGCGTAATCTTCAATGTAGCTGTTGCCTTTCACCAACATGTCTTCCGCCATGTGAATGGCCTTTTCCGGGGTCTTGATAGAAAACCCCTTATTGTCGCTCGAACTGCCGTCCGAGAAATAAATATCATACGTTGTCATGTTTCTTCATTTTCTTAATTGCAGGCGCAAATATATCAAATTCCTCATAATACCCGCAACAGATATACAAAAAATTTCCTGCAAGAAAAATGCATAAAAAAAGAGAAAACAACCTGCGTTGCTTTCTCCTGCGAGCGGAAAACGAGACTCGAACTCGCGACCCTAACCTTGGCAAGGTTATGCTCTA
>ERZ1027072.561-NODE-561-length-9780-cov-5.342519_pt1 | contig 9780 bp, 7 predicted proteins | sample MGYA00519418_ERZ1027072 | MGnify/ENA primary metagenome ERZ1027072 (study PRJEB26926, sample SAMN06164764) | human gut metagenome | biome: ENVO:00009003; feature: ENVO:2100002; material: ENVO:00002003 | host: Homo sapiens | place: USA | collected 2012 ...
CTACACTTCTAGCTTCGTCGGCAGCGTCAGATGTGTATAAGAGACAGATATACAACATTCACATTACTTTATTTATTATTACATAATCATGATTTTTACAGCTGAAAACATACTGATGATTGGCTCTATCCTTATTTTTTCCAGCATTCTCATCAGTAAAACCGGATACCGGTTTGGTATTCCCACTCTTCTACTTTTCCTGATAGTAGGAATGTGTTTTGGCAGTGACGGACTCGGACTGCAATTCAACAGTGCTTCAGACGCGCAATTCATTGGAATGATGGCACTGAGCATTATTCTGTTTTCCGGAGGTATGGATACCAAATACAACGAAATCAAACCCATCCTTACTCCCGGTATTATCCTGTCAACTGCCGGTGTATTGCTTACCACTTTATTGACCGGTATATTTATATTCTATATTTCCGACTGGAACCGAACCAACATAGAATTAACCCTGCTTAGTTCCTTACTGCTCGCCGCTACCATGTCGTCTACAGACTCTGCATCTGTGTTCAACCTGCTCCGCTCCCAGCGCATGAACTTGAAACAGAATCTACGCCCCATGCTGGAGCTGGAAAGTGGAAGTAACGACCCGATGGCCTACATGCTGACCATCGTGCTGATACAGGTGATTTCAAGTGGAAGCAATCCTGATTTTCTACTGATTACCAAAGACCTGCTCGTACAGTTCTTCTTCGGTGGGGTCATCGGCTACGCTATGGGACGGTTCAGTGTATGGCTGATTAACCGTATCAATCTGTCCAACAGTTCGCTTTACTCAATCCTCTTGTTGAGTCTGGTATTCATTACCTTCACCATTACAGACCAGCTGAAAGGAAATGCTTATCTGGCGGTCTACATCATGGGAGTCATTCTTGGAAATACCCGACTGGCTTACCGAAAAGAAATCAATACCTTCATGAGTGGGCTGACCTGGCTTTTCCAGATTATCATGTTCCTTACTTTAGGACTGCTGGTCAACCCGCACGAAATGCTCGACATTGCAGCGGTAGCCTTGCTGATTGGTGTATTCATGATTCTCGTCGCACGTCCGCTCAGCATATTCCTCTGTCTGCTGCCTTTCCGTAACATTACGAATAAAGGCAGACTGTTTGTTTCGTGGGTGGGACTGAGAGGAGCTACCCCCATCATTTTTGCGACTTACCCGGTATTGGCTCAAATAGAGGGTTCACAGCAATTGTTCAACATTGTATTCTTCATCACCCTTCTTTCTTTGGTGATTCAGGGAATGACCATTACCAAGGCGGCTAAAATCCTGCAGCTGGACTTGCCCGCACCTAAAGAAGGAAATGAATTTGGAGTGGAACTGCCGGAAGAAATTGATACCCGATTGAATGACCTCACCCTGACAGCTGAAATGCTGGAAGACAAAAACAGACTGGCCGAAATGCAGATTCCGAAAGGAACATTGGTCATGCTCGTGAAACGTGGCAATGAGTTCCTCATTCCCAACGGACAAATGGAGCTGAAACCGGGAGACAAATTACTGCTTATATCAGAAAACAAAAACAAGTCGGCTGATTAATTTTCAGCCAACTTGCTTTTCAAGTATTCATAAAAATCGTACTGGGCACGTACATCGTCGTTACCCGGTTTTCTTTTAAAGATATTCCGCAACTGATTGTCCACCCAGCATGCCTTACGGTTAGCCGACAGCTGAAGTTCCAGCATGTCTGTCAGTTCCCGACGGAGTCTGCCGTCAAGAATAGGAGTTACCGCCTCGATACGACGATACAAATTACGACGCATCCAGTCGGGCGAACCGATAAAGACCAACGGGTCACCTCCATTTCCGAAGTACCACACACGGGCATGCTCCAAGAAACTGTCCACAATACGGGTAACCCGAATATTCCGACTAAACGATTCTCCCGGCACCAGGCAGCAGATTCCTCTTACAATCAAATCAATCTGTACCCCTGCCTCACTGGCACGATACAGCTCATCTATCATAGCCGTATCCTGCAAGGCATTCATCTTCAAAATAATCCGGCCTGGCTTTCCCTCTTTCACCAAATCGATTTCCCGCTGAATGAGGGCTTTCAATTCCGGAAGCAGATTGAACCGTGCTATCAACAGGCGTTTGAAACGAGGCTCTGTCACTTCCTTCCGCAAGACCTTAAACAGGGTACACATGTCATCCACTATCTGCTTGTTGCAAGTATACAAAGCTATGTCAGCATAAATCTTTGCCGTCTTCTCATTAAAATTACCCGTACTGACATACGCGTAGCTTCTTAACCGTTCTCCCTTGTCATTCTTCCGGAGAATCAATGCTACCTTGGCATGTACCTTCAGTCCCGGAATGCTGAATATAATGTCAATCCCTGCCTTCCGCATCAATTCGGCCGTAGCCAGGTTATTTTCCTCATCAAAGCGGGCTTTCAGTTCCACAAACACCGTTACATGTTTCCCGTTTCGTGCGGCAGCAATCAAGGCATTAATCACTTCCGAATGTTCCGCCACACGATACTGCGTAATCATGATTTCACGACAAAATGGATCGTGAACGGCTTCATACAGAAAATGAATGAAATGTTCAAAACTGTGATACGGATAATAAAGCAGCATATCCCGTTTGGCTATCCGGCGATACATAAAGTGTTTTTCGTTCATCCCGGGCAAGAACATCGGCTGTGGCTTGACGATGGCCGGAATATCCGGATTCGGATTGGGAAGGGACGCCAAGTCTTCCAGATTCAGATGCTTGTCGCCCGGCACAAGCTCTTCCCGGTTGATTCCCAGCGCTTCTACCAAGGCATCCAGAAAATCACCCGGCATTTTCCGGTCATACACAAAACGGCAGATGGCTCCAATCTTACGTTTTTTCACCTTCTCCTTCAGTTTTTCCACCATGCTCTCTGCAGGTACATCATCTACAAACACGTCGGCATCACGTGAAATCTTACAACAGTAACTGCACTCTACTTCGTAGCCGATAAACACTTCCTTCAAGTTTGCCTTAATTATATCCTCCAGAAACATGAGGTAATAGTTTCCCTCATGCGAAGGAAGCTGTACAAAACGGGGCACCTTGCTATAAGGCATTTTTATAATATAATATTCCGGCTTCTCCTGCGCATCCTTCCATACCTTTACAGCCAGATACAAACGTCTGTCCCGCAAGAAAAAGCGTACGTTTTCCGGATCAATCTTCACCGGCTGAATGTAGGGAAACACTTCTTCCATAAAAAAGCGGTGTACAAATTCCTTATGAAAATCCTCCACCTCACTTTTACTCTGATAAAACACCACATGATTGCGCCGCAATGCCGGAAGAATCTTTTCTTCATAGATGCGTACACGATCTTCCAGCTGCCGGTTCACGGTATCCGTAATCTGCCGGATAAGGGCATGAGCCTCATCCACGGTCATGTCTTCACTCTTACCTCCAGATGCAACCGCCTTATGTTCTGCCACACGCACCTGGTAAAACTCTTCCAGGTTAGACGAATAAATAGCTATGAAATTGATTCTCTCGAACAAAGGAAGCGTATCATCATCTGCCTCCAATAATACGCGGTGATTAAATGACAACCAACTTATATCGCGGTTGAAATAGTTATAGTGGCTTTCCATATACTGAAATCATTCAAGGTTTTTTCAAATGTAGTATCTTTGCCGGACAAAAGCAAAAGAAAAATGAAAAGAATCGGACTCTTATCTGATACCCATGCCTACTGGGACGAACGTTATCTGAAATATTTTGATACCTGTGATGAAATATGGCATGCCGGCGACATCGGTTCACTGGAAGTAGCCGAACGGTTGGCCGCATTCCGTCCGCTGCGGGCTGTCTACGGAAACATCGACGGACAAGACCTGCGCATACGCTTTCCGGAAATCAACCGTTTCCAGTTAGAAGGCACTGACGTACTCATCAAACATATCGGAGGTTATCCCGGGAAGTACGATCCTTCCATCCGAAAAACACTCATGACACAGCCTCCCAAGCTGTTTATCAGCGGTCATTCACACATTCTGAAAGTCAAATACGATTCCAGTCTGGGACTACTTCACATCAACCCGGGAGCGGCAGGGAAATATGGTTTTCATAAGGTACGAACCCTTGTACGCTTCAGCATAGAAAACGGAAATTTCTCTGACCTGGAGGTGATTGAGCTGAATGATTAAAACAAAAAAATCTTGTCACATTCAAAAAACTTTCCGAAATTTGCACCCAAAATAAAACTCTATATGAAAACTTATTTAGTTACTGGAGCTGCCGGATTCATCGGAGCCAACTATATAAAATATATCTTAGGCAAACATGATGACGTCAAAATTGTCATCCTCGATGCATTGACGTATGCGGGAAATTTAGAAACTATTTCACAGGACATCGACAATGAACGCTGCTTCTTCGTAAAAGGAAATATCTGCGACCGTAACCTGGCCGACCAGCTATTTGCTGATTACAAATTTGATTACATCGTGAATTTCGCAGCCGAAAGCCATGTAGACCGCAGCATCGAGAATCCGCAATTATTCTTGCAGACCAACATCTTGGGAACCCAAAACCTGCTGGATGCAGCCCGTCGGGCATGGGTCACCGGAAAAGATGAAAACGGATATCCAACCTGGAGAAAAAGTGTTCGCTTCCATCAGGTATCGACCGATGAAGTATACGGTTCTTTGGGTGCAGAAGGGTATTTCACAGAAGAAACTCCCCTCTGTCCGCACAGTCCGTACAGCGCTTCAAAGACCAGTGCCGACCTGATTGTGATGGCTTACCGCGACACTTATAAAATGCCTGTAACTATCAGCCGCTGCTCCAACAACTACGGTCCTTATCACTTCCCTGAAAAGCTGATTCCGCTTATCATCAAGAATATCCTGGAAGGAAAACGCCTGCCTGTATACGGAGACGGTACCAATGTACGCGACTGGCTCTACGTGGAAGACCACTGCAAAGCCATCGACATGATTGTCCGCAACGGCAAGGACGGTGAGATTTATAATGTAGGAGGTCATAACGAAAAACAGAATATTGAAATCGTCAAACTGACCATTGCTACTATTCACCAGATAATGACCGAGCAGCCGGAATACCGGAGCATTCTTAAAAAGAAAGAGATGACTCCTGACGGACAAATCAGCATTGACTGGATTAATGATTCGCTGATTACTTTTGTCAAGGACAGACTCGGACACGACCAGCGTTATGCCATCGATCCGACTAAAATTACCCGCGAACTCGGATGGACTCCAGAGACTAAATTTGAAGATGGTATCGTAAAAAACCATCCGATGGTATCTTGACAACCAGAAATGGGTGAAAAACGTAACCAGCGGCGAATACCAGAACTACTACGAAAACATGTACAAGAATCGCTAAACAGCCTTTCTTTATATTACATAATAGAATGTCATTCCGGAAAGAGATTTCCAGAATGACATTTTTTATTTTCAGCATTTCCTTTTCACTTTATCAGTAAGTAAAAAGAAATAAAAAACATTTTGACAACTTATTTCTGAAATCGCTTGCACATTTACAAAATACACCTATCTTTGCAAGCAAATAAACATTTAAAGAAATTCACACATGAGTTACCTTATAAAACCAGTCGGCTATAAGCCGTTGCTTGACATGAAACAGACCGAACTGGGCATCAAGCAAATTAAAGAGTTTTTCCAGCAGAACCTCTCGTCCGAACTTCGTTTACGCCGTGTTACCGCTCCTTTGTTCGTTTTGAAAGGAATGGGAATTAACGACGACTTGAGCGGTACGGAACGCCCTGTCAGCTTCCCCATCAAAGACTTGGGAGACCAGCAGGCAGAAGTCGTTCACTCACTGGCCAAATGGAAACGCGTTACTCTGGCCGACTATCAGATTGAACCCGGCTACGGAATTTATACCGATATGAATGCCATACGTGCCGATGAAGAGTTGGGCAACATACATTCTCTTTATGTAGACCAATGGGACTGGGAGCGAGTGATTACTCCGGAACAGCGTACAGTGGATTTCCTGAAAAGCATCGTGACCCGTATCTATGCTGCCATGCGCCGCACGGAATACATGATCTGTGAAATGTATCCGCAAATCAAGTCCTTCCTGCCGCACGATGTACACTTCATTCATTCGGAAGACTTGTTGCAAATGTATCCTGACAAGACAGCCAAGGAACGTGAAAACCTGATTACAGAACGCTTTGGAGCCGTTTTCATTATCGGAATCGGAAACAAGCTGAGCAACGGACAACCGCATGACCTGCGCGCGCCGGACTATGACGACTATACCACTGTAGACCCTAAAACAGGACTTCCTGGCTTGAACGGTGACTTACTGGTATGGAACGAAGTGCTGCAACGTGCATTGGAAATTTCGTCCATGGGTATCCGTGTGGACAAGGCTGCCATGCTCAAGCAACTGGAATTAGCCGGAAAAGAAGAACGCACCAAACTGTATTTCCATCAGCGTCTGCTAAACGACACACTCCCTCTGACCATTGGAGGAGGTATCGGACAATCACGTTTGTGTATGCTTTATCTGAAGAAGGCACATATCGGAGAAATCCAGGCCAGCATCTGGCCGGAAGACATGCGTGAGGAATGCACACGACTGGGTATGCAACTTATCTGACAAACACATAGATCATCATATAAAATAACAATCCCCTTGCTCCACCCGTACAAACGGAGCAAGGGGATTTCTTTTTGTGTATTTATTGATTTGTTGTTTCTTACCAGTTGATAGGAGTCTCTCCATGAGCCACCAGGTATTCATTGGTGCGACTGAAATGCTTGTTTCCAAAGAAACCGTTATAAGCCGACAAGGGAGACGGGTGCACAGAAGTTAACACCAGATGCTTGTTGCGGTCAATAAACGCTCCTTTCTTCTGTGCATAAGAACCCCACAAGATAAATACCAAATGTTCTTTCTGCTCCGCCAGCACACGGATAGCCGCATCCGTAAACTCTTCCCAGCCTCTGCGCTGATGTGAACCAGCCTGATGGGCACGCACCGTCAAGGTAGCGTTCAGCAGCAACACACCTTGTTCAGCCCAGCGAGTCAAATTGCCACTGGCAGGAATCGGCATACCCAAATCATCGTGAATTTCCTTGAATATATTCTGCAAAGAAGGAGGAAATGCCACCCCGTCGTTCACCGAAAAACACAAGCCATGCGCTTGTCCTGGTCCATGATACGGGTCCTGCCCGATAATCACCACTTTCACCTTATCAAAAGGACAAAGGTTGAATGCATTGAAAATCAATCTTCCGGGAGGATATACCGTAGTCTGCTGATACTCCTGACGGACAAAATCGGTCAACCGGACAAAATAATCTTTTTCAAACTCCGGCGCCAGTGCTTTTTTCCAGCCTTCTTCTATCTGTACATTCATAATACGATGAGTAAATAATTAATCCCAAAGGTTCAGTTTATTCTTTTGAGCTTCCGCAAGTGAAACCATCTGTACCGTTTTCTGACGGTTCTTTTCACGCAAAGCCTGATATTCTTCATTCAAAGCTTCCACAAAAGCCGGACGCTGCTCACGATTCAGCAACTTGGCAGCCACCAACGCATTTTGTGAAGCATCCTTCATGTATACCACCGGTGCATGATACACCGGAGCAATCTTCAGTGCCGTATGCAATTTCGATGTAGTAGCCCCACCAATCATCACCGGAATATCCAGTCCAGCCCGCTGAAGTTCAGTCACCACATGCACCATTTCTTCCAGCGAAGGAGTAATCAGTCCGCTCAGTCCTACGATGTCCACCTTTTCACGGATAGCCGTTTCTACAATCTGCTCGGCAGGCACCATTACACCCAAGTCTATAATTTCATAGTTGTTGCACGCCATGACCACGGACACGATGTTCTTTCCAATGTCGTGCACGTCACCCTTCACCGTAGCTACCAGCACCTTTCCGGCACTGCGGGCACCTTCTTCCTTTTCTGCCTCAATATAAGGCTGAAGAATGGCTACCGCCTTTTTCATGGTTCGTGCGGTTTTCACCACCTGCGGCAAGAACATCTTTCCCGAACCGAATAAGTCTCCTACATGGTTCATTCCTGCCATCAGCGGCCCTTCGATGATGCTCACTGCATTCGGGTAACGTGAAAGCGCCTCCTGCAAGTCTTCCTCCAGATAATCCGAAAGTCCCTTCACCAGTGCATATTGCAACCGTTCTTCCACCGTAGTATTATTCCGCCACAGCAATTGTGCCGATGCTTTTCCTTCTTGAGAAGCAGTACCTTCTTTCTCCTGTTTCAGTCGTTCTGCCGTTTCAATCAAACGCTCTGCAGCATCCGGCCGACGGTTCAGCACGACATCCTCAATCCGTTCCAGAATATCCTGCGGAATATCCGTGTACAATACAGACGTAGCCAGATTGACAATTCCCATATCCATTCCCTGCTGAATGGCATGATACAAGAATACGGCATGCATGGCCTCACGAATGTAGTTGTTGCCACGGAAAGAGAACGACAAGTTGCTCACTCCTCCACTGACATGAGCTCCCGGCAGATTCTTGCGTATCCATCCGGTAGCCTGAATGAAATCAACCGCATAGTTATTATGTTCTTCGATACCCGTAGCCACGGCCAGTACATTAGGGTCGAAAATAATATCTTCAGGTGCAAATCCTACCTTATCTACCAGAATACGATATGCCCGTTCGCATACCTCAATCTTACGACTGTACGTATCGGCCTGTCCCTTCTCGTCAAAAGCCATGACGATGACCGCCGCTCCAAGCTGCTTCACCTCACGAGCGTGCGCTATAAAGACCTCCTCTCCTTCCTTCAAGGAGATAGAATTGACAATACATTTTCCCTGCACACATTTCAGTCCGGCACGTATCACTTCCCACTTGGAAGAGTCAATCATAATGGGCACACGGGCTATTTCAGGTTCTGAAGCCACCAGATTCAGGAAGGTAGTCATCTCTTGTGCAGCATCCAGCAAGCCATCGTCCATATTTACGTCGATGACTAAAGCGCCGTCTTCCACCTGCTTGCGGGCTATCGACAAAGCCTCATCGTATTTCTTCTCATTAATGAGTCGCAAAAACTTGCGTGAACCTGCCACGTTACAGCGTTCACCTACATTGACGAAATTGATTTCCGGAGAAACTTCAAGCAACTCCAATCCCGACAACCACAAATGCGCATGCTTCTTCACAGGCACACGGGGCTGTACCCCTTGTATCAAATCCTGATACTTGGCAATGTATTGTTCCGTCGTACCACAGCATCCTCCGATAATATTTACCAGCCCTTCTTCAATATACTCCTTCACTTCGGCAGCCATATCTTCGGGAGTCTGGTCATATTGTCCCAGCGAATTCGGTAATCCGGCATTCGGATAAGCACTGATATAATAAGGCGCACGTGAAGCAAGCTGCTCCAGGAAAGGTTTCAACTGACGGGCACCAAATGAGCAGTTCAACCCGACAGAGAACAAGTCCGCATGCTCCACTGAAGCTAAAAAGGCATCCAACGTCTGTCCCGATAACGTACGTCCAGCAATGTCCGACACGGTAACCGACAGCATCAAAGGTACCCTACGTCCGGTCTTTTCCATCGACAATTCAGCCGCCCGAATAGCCGCCTTGGCATTCAGCGTATCAAAAATAGTCTCAATCAGCAGGGCATCCACTCCCCCTTCCAACAAGGCTTCCATCTGCTCACAATAAGCTGCCTGCAATTCATCGAAAGTCAACGCGCGAAAAGCCGGGTTGTTTACGTCCGGACTCATGGAGCACTGTCTCTTATACACATCTGACGCTGCCGACGAAGCT
>ERZ1027072.575-NODE-575-length-9658-cov-5.362491_pt1 | contig 9658 bp, 10 predicted proteins | sample MGYA00519418_ERZ1027072 | MGnify/ENA primary metagenome ERZ1027072 (study PRJEB26926, sample SAMN06164764) | human gut metagenome | biome: ENVO:00009003; feature: ENVO:2100002; material: ENVO:00002003 | host: Homo sapiens | place: USA | collected 2012 ...
GCCTCTTCAACCACTCGAGCACCTCTCCTTTTTAATCAGCCGGAGCCTCATTCCAGCCATTTTTGTACCCCGCGCTGATTTCAGTCACAAATGTATTCTTTTTTTTCGTCTTACATAACATCAAGCCTGCAAAAGTTTACTTTTGAAGTCGAAATTAATAAACTTTAAAAACTTTTCTCCGCATTTGTGAAGACTTTTAAAGCATTTTCCGTGGTCCGGGAGGCGATTTCCGACAAAGGTACTCCATAGATTACCGAAAGACATTCTGCCACCTTTACCAGATTTGCACTTTCATTCCGTTTGCCACGATAAGGCACAGGAGCCAAATAAGGTGAGTCGGTTTCGAGCACGACGCGCTCCAAAGGCACATTCTTCAATACTTCGGGAAGGGTACTTTTTTTGAAAGTAACCACTCCGTTTATACCTAACATAAAAGATTCGTACTCCAACAGCCGTTCTGCATCTTCACTAGTGCCCGTGAAACTGTGGAAGATTCCCCGCAAGGCTGTATGCTTGTAACCCGACAATACCTCCAGCAGTTCCGGATAAGCTTCCCGGCAATGTATAATCAGAGGCAGATCGTATTCCAGTGTCCACTTCACCTGTTCTTCAAAGACAATCATCTGCTCCTCACGGAAAGTCTTGTCCCAATACAAGTCAATACCCACCTCACCGATTCCATAAAAACGATGAGAAGAAGAAGTCAGATACCCTTTCACTTTTTCCAGACGTTCCTTCCAACCGGCATCTACCGATGTGGGATGAAAACCAATCATCGGGTAGCAGCAATCGTGCGCCTCACACAACTTAAGCATAGCCTCGACCGTCGTATCATCAATGTTAGGCATAAACAAGCGGGTCACTCCTGCTTCGACTGCACGAATCACCGCCAGTTCACGGTCGGCATCAAACTCTTCGGTATAAAGATGGGTATGAGTATCAATCAGGGCGTTCATATCTTTACAATTTACGGTCCATTAAATGACAAACAAACTTCTTCAGTTCTTCTTTAAGAGAGGATTCCACGTTTACTTTATCCAGCAACTCCAGTCCTTCCTTATAATAGGCATCAATGCGAGCCTGACAAAGTTCAGGAACTCCTACCTTATTATATAGAGCTGTAACCGACTGGATTTTTTCTTCAGCCACGTAGTCCGTAGCACGAAGCCAGTTCAGTAACGTTTCCTTATCTTCTCCTTCAGCCAGGCTCAAGGCAGTAATCAACATAAAAGTCTTCTTATTGCAAAGAATATCTCCTCCAATCTTCTTTCCAAAGACAGCCGGATCACCATACACATCCAGGTAATCATCCTGCAACTGGAAAGCCAGTCCCATCTTAATGCCAAAATCATAGAGCAACTGCGCATCCTTTTCGGGAGCACCTCCCAAGATGGCACCAATTTTCAAGGCTGCCGCAAGCAACACGGAAGTCTTCAGACGAATCATTTCGATATACTCGTCGACCGTCACATCCAGACGATGCTCGAACTCCATGTCCCACTGCTGTCCTTCGCATACCTCAAGGGCGGTACGGCCAAACACTTCCATCACGCGTTCCACACATTCAAGCGGACATTCCTTCATCATGAACTGATAGGCAAGAATCAGCATTGCATCCCCGGAAAGGATAGCCGTATTCTCATCCCACTTTTTATGTACCGTAGGCTTGTTGCGGCGCATATCCGCCTTATCCATCAGGTCATCGTGCAGCAAAGTAAAGTTATGATAGGTTTCAATGCCTGCTGCCTGTGAAAAGATACGGGTCACATCTTCCTTATATAAATTATAAGCCAATAGCATCAGCACCGGGCGCAAACGCTTTCCGCCCAACCCCAATACATACTCAATCGGATCATAAAGTCCCATCGGCTCCCGCATATAAGAAAGGTTTCCGATATATTCGTGAATCTGCTGTAACAATTGTTCGCTTGTCTGTTGTTTCATGGAAATGTAATTTAAGATAAGAGAAAAAAGAAAGGCTGCAAAAATGCAGCCTTCACTTTATTATAACGGTCAATAGATTACTGCAACTTAAAGGTTACAGGCACGGTATATTTTACACGTACAGCTTTACCACGCTGCTTACCTGGTTTCCATTTCGGCATCATCTTGATCACACGGAGTGCTTCCTTATCCAAGTACGGGTCTACACTACGCATAACCACCGGGTCAACGATAGAACCATCCTGGTTAACCACGAACTGGATGATTACACGTCCCTGTACACCGTTTTCCTGTGCGATAGTCGGATACTTGATGTTCTTACCGATGAACTTCAAACATTCAGCCATACCACCCGGGAATTCCGGCATTTCTTCTACCACCTGGAAAATCTGCTGTTCTTCCGGTTCTTCTTCTTCTACTTCAACCGGTACATACTTGATTTCTACAGCTGTATTGTTATCTTCTGTAGACTGGATAGTAGATTCTTCTACGTTTGCATCATTTTCTGCAATCTGAAGAACTTCTTCCACTTTCGGAGCTTCAGGAGGAGGAGGTGCCTGCTTCTGTTCTTCCTGTTCAGTGATAGGAATCATTTCCTCTTCAAAGATTGGTTCGGTGATACCGGTATCGGTAGTGACCTGCTTGTCACGTTCTGTCCATTCGAACGCTACAAACATCGCTGCCAAGATCAGTACGAAACCTACCAATAACCACGTGGTCTTTTTGCCCTCGAGGTCCGCTTTCGGCGATTTCTTGACTTCCATAAATGTGTTTATTAAAGGTTAATACTCTATACGTGGCAAAGGTAGCATAATTCCCCGAAACTCCGACACCCCAACATAAAAATAATGTAAAACAATGCATATTTTTTATTCCGCACTTGAAATAATCAGCACATCGCCTTACGTGTTCTATGTTTCCCTGTGCGGAAACGTAGGGTTCACGCAGGGAAGACCTACGTTTCCGCCATGAGAAACATAGGTTTTCCGGAAAGGAAACGTAAAAAACACAAACAGGTATCCGAAGCATTGCTACAACGTTTTTTCATCTCTGGAATCCCAAACGAATTTCTACCTTATATTATAAAGAAGAGACGCCAAAAACTTTATCCAAAACATCCGATATACAAAGGATTTACACTATCTTTGTCAATGCGAAATCTATTTTATCGAAGCCGAAACATGAAAAAAATTATTATTGCCATCGACGGATTCTCTTCCTGCGGGAAAAGTACCATGGCTAAAGACTTAGCCAAAGAAATCGGATACATCTATATAGACAGCGGCGCCATGTACCGGGCCGTTACACTGTATTGTCTGGAAAACGGATTGTTTAATGCCGACGGAAGCATTCAGGAAGAAGCGCTCCGCCAGCAGATGGGACAAATCCAGATTTCCTTCCAGCTCAACCCGGAAACCCAGCGCCCCATGACCTTCCTCAACGGGAAGAACGTGGAAGAACGTATCCGCACCATGGAAGTCTCCTCGCATGTCAGTCCGGTGGCAGCACTCGACTTTGTGCGCAAGGCCTTAGTTCAGCAACAGCAGGAAATGGGCAAGGAAAAAGGAATCGTGATGGACGGAAGAGACATCGGAACAGCCGTATTCCCGAATGCGGAACTGAAGATTTTCGTGACAGCCTCTGCCGAAATCCGTGCACAGCGCCGTTACGAGGAACTCAAAGCCAAAGGTCAGGATGCTTCGTTCGAAGAAATTCTTCACAACGTGGAAGAACGCGACCGCATCGACCAGAGCCGGGCAGTTAGTCCCCTGCGCAAGGCTGACGACGCGATTTTACTGGACAACAGTCACCTGACCATTGCCGAACAGAAACAATGGCTGAAAGAACAATTTGAAAAAGCTGCACATGCATCACATTGAAATAGATAAGGACTCAGGATTCTGCTTTGGAGTGACGACCGCCATTTCAAAAGCAGAAGAAGAACTGGCAAAGGGCGCACCTCTGTATTGCCTGGGGGATATTGTACACAACGGGCAGGAGTGTGAGCGACTGAAGGAAATGGGATTGATTACCATCAACCACGAAGAATTTGCCCGACTGAAGAATGTAAAGGTCTTGCTGAGAGCACATGGAGAACCTCCTGAGACTTACGAACTGGCCCGGAAAAACCACATCGAAATCATTGATGCCACTTGTCCGGTAGTGCTGCGCCTGCAAAAAAGAATCAAGCAGGAGTACGACACCACTCCCCACGACAAAGACAGACAGATTGTTATTTACGGGAAAAACGGTCATGCAGAAGTGTTGGGACTGGTGGGCCAGACCGAAGGCAAAGCCATCGTCATCGAGAAGCTGGAAGAGGTCAGCAAACTGGACATGAACAAAGACATCCGCCTGTATTCGCAGACAACCAAGTCACTCGACGAATTCCGCCAGATAGTGTCCTACATCGAGGCCCACATTTCACCGGAAGCCTCCTTCCAGTACTTCGACACCATCTGCCGTCAGGTAGCCAACCGCATGCCGCATATCCGGGAATTTGCCGCCAGTCACGACCTGGTTTTCTTCGTTTGCGGACATAAAAGTTCCAACGGAAAAATCCTCTTTCAGGAATGTAAAAAGGTCAATCCCAACTCTTACCAGATAGACAAACCGGAGGAAATTGACAAGGCCTTATTGTCACATGCACATTCCATTGGAATCTGTGGAGCCACCTCTACCCCTAAATGGCTGATGGAAGCGTGTAAAAAAGTTATAATGAACGAATAATAAAGAAGAAAATCAGTTACAATATAAATTCATATTTGTACTTTTGCTTCATAAAAATCAAACTAACAACTAACAATTATGGGAACTATTAAATGTATTGGTATTCTTACATCCGGAGGAGATGCTCCCGGCATGAACGCCGCAATCCGTGCAGTCACCCGCTCTGCCATCTACAACGGATTAAAAGTGAAAGGTATCTACCGTGGGTATAAAGGATTGATTACAGGAGAAATCAAGGAATTCAAGACTGAAAATGTCAGCAATATCATACAATTAGGAGGTACCATCCTGAAAACAGCTCGCTGTCAGGAATTCCGTACACCGGAAGGCCGTCAGATAGCTTATGAAACTATGAAACGTGAAGGTATCGATGCACTGGTAGTCATCGGTGGTGACGGTTCGTTGACCGGTGCCCGCCTGCTGGCTCAGGAATTTGATGTACCTTGTATCGGATTGCCCGGTACCATCGACAACGACTTGTATGGTACGGACACAACCATCGGATATGACACTGCCCTGAATACGATTCTGGATGCAGTAGATAAAATACGTGATACCGCTACTTCACACGAACGTTTGTTCTTTGTGGAAGTAATGGGACGCGACGCCGGCTTCCTGGCATTGAACGGTGCCATTGCTGCGGGTGCTGAAGCTGCCATCATTCCGGAATTCAATACGGAAGTGGACCAGTTGGAAGAGTTCATCAACAACGGTTTCCGCAAATCAAAGAGCAGTTCTATCGTGCTGGTAGCTGAAAGTGAAATCACCGGTGGGGCCATGCACTATGCAGAACGTGTGAAGAACGAATATCCGCAGTACGACGTACGTGTGACTATTTTAGGACACTTGCAGCGTGGTGGACGTCCGACTGCACACGACCGTATCATTGCCAGCCGTATGGGAGTAGCCAGCATCCAGGCCCTGATGGAAGGTCAGCGCAACGTCATGATTGGTATCGAAAACGACCAGATTGTGTACGTTCCGTTTGCCAAGGCTATCAAGAACGACAAGCCTATCGACCGCGAACTGGTTAGCGTATTGAACGAGTTGTCAATCTAACAGAACATTCCATATAAAGAATCCCCCCTTCAAAAAGCATTTAAACGTCTTTTGAAGGGGGATTTTTGTATACTGTATTTTCTTCTTTTATTTTCTCCGGCGATTTCTGCGGTGCGTACGTGTATGACATTTATAACGTATCCAGCGGCGGCGAATCTGCCAAGCACTCAGCCCTACTACCACCAAAAGAATCAGAATCACAATCCCGCTATTCAGGTTGTCGCCTTTTACACGCGACCAGATTTCCAATACATCTACGGTCCTGTCTCCAAAGTCACGTATCATGGCGCAACGGGCTATCACAGACTTGTCAGGATACTGTGTGTTACGCAGCTTCACCTTCTGTGCTTCCGGACCGAAGAAATAGCTGGCATCGACTTCCTTATCCAGGGTAGAATCAATACAAGCTTCCAGAATTTCCGGGGCAGCAATGGCACTCACATACCCGTTCTCTTCCATGTTACGCAAAGCGATGTCCGGCCTACAAAGGAAGTTGATAAAATAGCTGGCTGCCTTAGGATTCTTGGCATACTTAGGAATTACCCATCCGTCGTACCACACATTGCTACCTTCTTCCGGAATGGTATAGGCAAGGTCCACTCCTACCGTTGCCGCTTCTTCCATAGCCCACTGTGCGTCTCCGCTCCAGGTCATGTTCATCCAGGCCTTGCCTTTGGTCATCATTTCCTTACCAAAGTCTGCTTCCCATCCGGCCACATTCGGCTTCAACAGTTTCAGATATTTTTCCACCGAGTCCATGGAAGCCGGTGAATAGTCGTTCATCAGGTCAGCCACACTGCGGGTACTGTCTTTCAAATCCTCACGATGCGCATACAGCAAAGCCATGCCATACGAATCGCGATAGGCATCCTTCATCAGAATCTTGCCGGAAAAGCGTTTCTCCCACAAGCATCCCCATGACTTCAGGTCTTTTTCGGAAACAAACTGCTTGTTATAAAGCAGTCCGGCCGTACCCCACATATAGCACACGGCATAACGGCTGGCCGGCAAATCTCCCTTCACCGTCAGTTTATCTATCTGCTGACGGATATAGGGTGCCACTCCGTTCATGTAATTGGGTGAATGAGCAAAAGCCGTATCAATAGGCTGCAACAAGCCTTTGTGCAGCATTCGTTCGATGATATACTCGGAAGGACACACCACATCAAAGTCTTCATGCCCTTTCTCAATTTTTGTCAGCATGATTTCGTTGATGTCAAACGTCTGATACACGATGCGGATATCTTCTCCCGTCTTTTCCTTATAATATTCCTGAAAATCTTCCAGTACGCCTTCACCTATGTAGTCTGCCCAATTGTACACCTTGAGCACGTTTTCGCGCGATTCATTAGCGTTGTAGCATCCTGTCAACAGACAGCACACACACAAAGCCACCCACCAGTTCCACCTTTTCATCTTCTGTTTCATTTATTCTTTGCTTTGTCAGCTCTACGGTTAATAATAATCAGCAGCACCAGTATCACCACAAAAATCACGGCCGACAGCGGACGAAGCTCCGGCGTCAGACCACCCTTGCGGGCATCGGCATAAATATAGGTAGAAAGCGTTTCCAATCCCTGATTTCCAATGGTAAACACCGTTACCGCAAAATCGTCGATGGAAATGGTCAGTGCCAGCAGGAATCCGCTTACCATTCCCGGACGGATTTCCGGAATAATCACTTTCCACAAAGCCTGCATAGGAGTAGCTCCCAAATCGAGTGCGGCCTCATACAGGTTCGGATTCATCTGTTTCAGGCGCGGCAACACACTCAGCACCACGTACGGAGTACAGAAGGTGATGTGTGCCAGCACTACGGTAGTAAATCCCTGGGTAATACCTAATGACACAAACAGCAGGAACAAGGAAATACCGGTAATAATATCTCCGTTCAATATAGGAATGGTATTGATGAATCCCATGGCTTTCCGGCTGCGGGCCTTCAGATTGTAGATTCCGATGGCAGCCACACTTCCCAACAAGGTTGATACCGTCGCAGCAATAAAAGCTATGGCTATTGTATTTATCAGCGCATTCATCAGGGAATGATGTGCTCCAGTGTTACACAAGGAGCGGTACAGGTTGAGCGAAAAGCCAGTCCAGTTACCCAATACCTTTGCATCGGTAAAGGAATAAATCACAATAATCAATATCGGAGCATACAGCAACAACAGTAATACCCAAAGATAGGTCTGCATCAGCACTTTCTTTACCATACCTGTCCTCCTTTCTCTGAATCACTCTTTTCATCAGAACTAAAGAGTGAAGTCGCGGCAATCAGGAACAGCATAATCAAGGAAAGGGCTGCTCCATAGTTCCACATACTGTTGTTGATATTCTCCTGAATAGTCGTACCAAACAACTTAATGTTGTTCATGGTCAACAATTCTGCAATGGCAAAAGTAGAAATAGTCGGCATGAACACCATCATGATGCCGCTCACTACCCCAGGCATGGACAAAGGGAATACCACCTTCCAGAACACCTGAAAAGAATTGGCTCCCAAATCCTGAGCTGCTTCCACATAACTCGGGTCCATCTTCTGAAGGGTATTGTAAATCGGATAAATCATGAAAGGAATGAAGTTGTAAATCATTCCGAATATCAATGCTCCCTCTCCTAAAGGCAGACTGGCAAAGTCGAACAAAGCTACGGTAGCCAGCGTACGTATCAGGATGTTGACCCACATCGGCAGGATAAACAGCAGAATCAGCGTACGCGAATAGCTTGAATTACTGCGGCTCAGAATCCAGGCTGCCGGATATCCCAGTACGATACAACCTATCGTAGTCAGTATGGCTATACCGATGGAATAAATAAAGGTATTGACTGCTTCCGAATGGGCAAGGAACTTCCGGAAGTTTTCAAGCGTCATACGACCTGCATCATCGGTAAATGCATATACCACAATCAGCAGAAGCGGAACAATCACAAAAATGATAGAGAAAATGAGATAAGGAAGTGTCCAGCTTCGGCGTGAAAGAAAAAACAAACGCAGTTTATTCATCGTTCCTCCTGTTTTACACGTACCCGAATATCTTCAGGAGCAATGGAAATACCCACACGGTCTCCATCATCCCACACATCGTTCGTATCGACAAACACATTCTCATCCCAGTCTGACCATACCGTCAGGTGGTAATGGTTTCCTTTGTACAAAATAAACTTGACTTCTCCGGTCAGCATGCCGTCTTCTGCATTGTCCAGCAAGTTGATTTTTCCGAAATCCACGTCTACCAGCACATCGCCTAATGGCACTCTCTGAAGGTCTACCGGTGCACACTCAAACTCACATCCCAAGAATTCCACATGAGTTTCATCGATAAGCTTGCCTTCAAAGGTATTGCAGATACGCTCTTTCTTCATGATGTGAATATCAAACGGTTTGACCAGCATACCCACTTCGGTTCCGGCCTCGAAAGCGTGATAATCCTGCACCACAAACTCATAGCCGTGGCACAACACCACCATTTCATAGTGTACTCCCTTAAAGATGCACGATTGTACGGTACCACGAAGCTGTGCCATATCCGACACCGGGAATATATACAAATCCTCCGGACGAATCACCACATCCACCGGTGTGTTTTCGCCGAAGCCTTCGTCCACACATTCAAAGTCACGATCGCAGAAATGTACCAACTTATCTTTTACCATGACTCCGTTCAGGATATTACTTTCTCCGATAAAGTCGGCCACGAACGAGTTAATCGGCTCATTGTAGATGTCGGTAGGGGTACCAATCTGCTGGATACGTCCCTCACTCATCACCACGATGGTATCACTCAATGTCAGGGCTTCTTCCTGGTCGTGCGTCACATACACAAAGGTAATGCCCAGCGTCTTGTGCATTTCCTTCAACTCCATCTGCATGTCCTTACGCATCTTCAGGTCAAGCGCAGCCAGTGGCTCGTCCAGCAACAAC
>ERZ1027072.577-NODE-577-length-9625-cov-3.922675_pt1 | contig 9625 bp, 8 predicted proteins | sample MGYA00519418_ERZ1027072 | MGnify/ENA primary metagenome ERZ1027072 (study PRJEB26926, sample SAMN06164764) | human gut metagenome | biome: ENVO:00009003; feature: ENVO:2100002; material: ENVO:00002003 | host: Homo sapiens | place: USA | collected 2012 ...
AGCTAGATCAAAGTATTTCCGCTCCGTCATGCAGTGACGTTGCGCAATAACGCTATTTGATGATCGGTCTCAACGGCGCGGACACGTCCACGTTATGCTTGTCTCCAATCACGTTCGGATCATTGACGATCTTGTCCACCACCGCTTTCTTGAGCTTCAGGTCCGAGGAATCACCCCATACGATCACGCGGTCTCCCCCATTGAGTTCCGTGGTGATGGAATCCTGGGTCGCCGCGGTGACCTTGGTGATGGAGTTGCGCATCGATTCCGGCAGTGAGCTGAGAATCTTCAACGCTTCCTTGATAGGACGCCTAGACAGGCTCGCATCGACGTTCTGCACTTCGATGACGGGAATGCCTTCCACGGAAACGCCGCTGACGGAATTGAGCACGCGGCCCTTGCTGTCGACCGCCGTCATATGGTCCTCGCTGGTTTTGAGCATGGCCGCGGGTTTCTGCGCCTTGATCGTCACTTCAAGCGAGTTCGGCAGCTGTTTCTTCGACTTGGCTGACGTAACTCCCGGAATCGCCTTGATCTGCTTCTCCACGGCTCCATCCGAAACCAGGAACAACGATTTTCCGGACTGCTGCCTCGCGATGTCAAGCACCTGCGATTCACTCACCCATTCGTTGGCGCCGACCACGCTGATGTTGCCTGGCTCCAAACGGAACACCGACGAGAAGAGGAACAGCCAGACGACAGCTCCCAAAACCACGGCTACGACAAGACCGATGAGCACGCGCAGGACTATGGCTCGCGCGCCGGCCTGACGGCGTTCCTTGAGCCGTTCGCCGAAATCAACCACTTTCGGACGTGTCATGATGCCGATCGTGCCGGTGGTCTCCTGCAGGGTTTTGGAAACCAGGTCCTCGCTTTGCAAACGTCGCGCGTCTACGAAGCCTTCGGCTTTTGAACGGTCCGCGTACCCTTCAATCGACCGTCCTTCGGCATGCTCCGATGAGATGGACCGTCCGGAACGTCGTCCGCCCGACTGGTCCGTCTCCTGCACATCCTTGCCGGAACTGATGACCCGTCGAGCCATCAGCCCTCGCAATCCCAACGATGCGCTTCAAGAGCATGCAGGATGACCTCGTCCATCTGCGTGATGTCGCCGGCGCCTACGGTGAAGATGACGTCGCCATGATGCGCGCGCATCACCATCATCTGGGCCGCGGTGTGCATGTCTTCGACGCCACGGATCCAGTCCTTTGCCGGTTCATGCTCAAGCTTGAGCGCCTCGTCCACGATGGTGGCCGTAGTCACGTCGGGGAAATCCTCCTGCTTCTCGCGCGCGGGGAAGATGCCGGTAACGATGACGTCATCGGCCTTGGCAAGCGCCTGCGCGAATTCAGAGCTGAAGAAACGCGTGCGGGAGAACAGGTGCGGCTGGAAGATCACACGGATCTTGGACTGCGGGTAGCGGCGACGGGCCGCATCCAGCAGCGCAGCGATTTCGGTCGGATGATGCGCGTAATCATCGACGACCGTCACTTGGCTGACGGTGCCACGGACCTGGAAGCGGCGTGCGGCACCGAGGAACGAGGTGACCGCCGCGGAGGCACGTTCGACGTCCATGCCCAACAGCGCGGCCGCGATAATCGCCGCGGAGGCGTTGCGTGCGTTGTGGATGCCGGGAACGGTAAGCGTCACGGCGATGCGGCGCTCCTCTTCGCCGATCAGTCCGCCCGGAATATGCAGCGTGAAATGTTCGGCGCCGCTTTCGGCGGTTTCGCTTTCCGATTCGATGCGTACCAGCGTGGCACCGTTCAGGTCGCCCAATTCGGCGGCGTTCCGTGTTGAATAGACGATCGTGCGTCCGGCCACGGTGGCGTCAAGCGCACGTAGCACGGCAAGGTTGCCTTCGTCGTCGCCGCACATGATTACGGCTTTGGTGGCGTGTCCGGCATGGTCCACGAATGCGGCCCGATAATTGTCCTGCGTGCCGTAGTGGTCAAGGTGGTCGGCTTCGGAATTGGTGATGATGGCGATTTGCGGATGGTATTTGGCGAAGCTGCCGTCCGATTCGTCGGCCTCGGCCACCAGCACGTTGCCCTTGCCGGCATGGCCGCCGTCCAAAATGGCACCGTCTTTGCCTTGGATGGAACCGCCGATGGCGTAGCTCGGATCGGCGAGTTCGCCTTCTCCGGCGTTCACGAGAATGTGCGCCAGCATGGAGCTGGTCGTGGTCTTGCCGTGGGCGCCGGCCACGGTCACCGCACGTTTCGCGTTCATCAGCAGGGCGAGGATGTCGCTGCGGTGCACGATGCGCTCCCCTGCCTCATGCGCGGCGACGATTTCCGGATTGTCCGGCTTGATGGCGCTGGAGAACACGACGGTGTTCTTGCCTTCGACGTTCTTCGCCTGCTGGCCGAATTCGACGGTGATGCCGAGGCTTTGCAGACGGTCGGTTTTGGCGCTTGGCTCACGGTCCGAACCATCGACCTCGACACCCTGCTCATGCAGCATTTCAGCGAGCACGCTCATGCCTGCGCCACCAATGCCGATGAAATGCGTGGCACCTAGGTCATGCACCGTCTCTTCAGGTGCGAACGACGCATGGGTTGGGTCAAGAATTATGGTACCGGCTTCACGCTGGTTGTCAGACACGATTGCTCCTCGTAAATTGTTTTCAAGCTCATTTCATTATGGCCGCACCCATGGTCTCCCACGGGGTGCGGCCATGATTGTTCGGCCGGTTAATCAGCTGGCTGATCGATTAGCGCGAGCACGCGCTTCGCCATGACTTCGGCGGCGTCGCGGATGCCGTATTTCCACGCGTTGGCACCGTATCGGGACAGCTTGTCCGGATCGGCAAGCAGTTCCGGCACATGGCCACGGACCCAATCCGGGGTGAAATCGCCATCCGCCACCATCAAGCCCCCTTCCGCGTCGACCACGGGCTGCGCGTTGAAACGCTGCTCGCCATTGCCGATCGGCAGAGGCACGTAAATCGCCGGCAGTCCCAAAGCCGTCAGCTCGCTGACCGTGCCGGCTCCGGAACGGCAGATGATCAGATCGGCGCAGGCGAACGCCAGATCGATGCGTTCCAGATAGGGAGCCACACGGTAGTCGCCATCCGAAACGTGGTCGGGGCCAAGCTCGCCGAGCACGTCCTCTCCGGCGCTTACCGACACCAAGGAACGCACTTCGTCGTCTTTGCCCTTACCGGTCAGATGAATCACCTGGGCGTGCGCAAGCAGATCCTTGGCGGAAGCGGCCACAGCCCTGTTCACGTTCACCGCGCCCAAGGATCCGCCGGTGATGACCACGAGCGGACGGTCCGGATCGACACCAAGCTGCGCCGCGGCGGCTTTACGAGTGGCGGTACGGTCATGTTCCAGATCGGACGCCAATCGTGCGATTGCCGGACGAAGCGGCAGGCCCACGCGTTCGACTTCGACGCCCCTGCGTGGTTTCAGTCCTGGCTGGGCGTATGCGGCACCGATCATGGACGCCCAACGCGCGCCCAGCTTGTTGGCCATGCCCGCACGTGCGTTCTGTTCGTGAATCGCAATCGGAATTCCCATGCTGTGCGCGGCCGCGTATACGGGTGCGGACGTGTATCCGCCGAAACCGACGACCACTTGGGCCTGATGCCGGGTGAGGATGTCACGTACTTTGGCCTTCTCGGCCTTCCATTTGGCTGGAAACTGCAACGCAGCCTTGTTGGGCCTGCGCGGGAACGGCACTTTTTCGATGGTTTCCAGTTCGAAACCGGCCTGCGGAACCAAATCACGCTCCAGACCGACGGCGGTGCCCACCACCGCGATATCCGCTTCCGGTTCAAGCTCGCGAATCACATGCGCCACGGCGAGCAGAGGATTGACGTGGCCTGCCGTGCCGCCACCGGCAAGAACGATATGCTTCTGATTGCTCATAATCCACGAGCTTAGCCCACCATGCGGCGGCAGGCCACGCGGCATACCGCCGCCGATGCAGATACTTACATTTCGTCTACTTTTCTTTTGCTTGCTTCGCAACTCGCATGACGGGAACCGATTACAGTATGCGGTTCTCGGCTTTGACCTGCGGCTGCTCCTTCATCAGGCTGATGGCCACGCCGGCGGCCCCCAGACACATGATAAGAGACGATCCGCCTGCTGATACGAACGGCATCGGCACGCCCATGACCGGCAGCAGGCTGACGACGACGCCGATGTTGACAAACGCCTGGCCGACGATCCATACCGCGATGCACACCAACGCCATGGTGATGTACCGGTCGCGGACCTGCACGGCCACCATCAGCATGCACCACGTCATGACGATGAACAGCAGAATCACCATGGCTGCTCCGACGAATCCGGTTTCCTCGCCGATGATGGCGAAGATGAAATCGTTGTGCGCTTCGGGAAGATAGCCCCATTTCTCGCCGGAATTGCCGATGCCGACGCCCAACAAGCCGCCGGATGCGATCGCGTATTTGCCGTGGACCGCCTGATAGCACACGCCCTGCAGGTCGGACGGAGAGCAGGTCCGGTAGGCCGCCATGATGCGGCCGAGTCGGTTGGGGCTAGTCAGAATGAATCCGACGATACCGCATATGCCAAGCAGCGCGGCTCCGGCAAGCCATTTGCCGGGGAATCCGCCAAGCAGCAATGCAATGCCGCCAATTGCGAGAATAATCAAGCCCGTACCAAGATCCTTGCCGGACATGACCAGGCAGAACGCGCACAGATAGCCGAGAATAAGCTTGGAGTACGCGCGGGGCGCGCCGACCTTCTTCACCTGCTTGCGCGCGTTGATCAGCTCGTTCGGCATCCAGATGCATAACGCCAGCTTGACGATTTCCGCGGGCTGCATGGTGAACACGCCCGGAATGCCGATCCATCCTTTGTTGCCGTTGACTTCGACGCCCAATGGCGTCAGTGTGGCGGCCTGCATGACCATGGCGCCAAGCAGGAACCAGAAGCTGATCTTTCGGTAGAAGCTGGCCGGCAGCATCATCGTGATGAATGCTATGACCAGGCCGAACACGCAGTACATGCCCTGTTTCAGCGCCTGCGCCCATGGCGACTGCCCGTTGGCGATCATGTTCACCGAAGAGCTGGAGAACACCATGATCACGCCGAAGATCGTGAGGATGATCACGCATAGGCGGAATCCGTGGAAGCACCATAACGGGTTGGCGAGATTACGCGTTCCGCCGTTCTTCAACGGTTCTCGTGTCTGTGCCGCGGCGCCGTCCGTCATGTTCGGACGGCTTGCGGAAGACGTGATGCTACGGCTGGCCTCAGGCTTCCCCATGCTCATTCACCCAACGCTGAGCCTGCTGCGCGAACTGGTTTCCGCGATCGGCGTACGACTTGAACTGGTCCATGGACGCGCAGGCCGGAGCCATGAGCACCACATCGCCGGATTGCGCGTAGGTGCCGGCAGCGTCGATGGCGCGGGCCATGACGGTGTCGTTGTCCGTGGGATCGATGATGGACATGGGAATGTCGGGAGCGCTTGCCTTGAACGCGTCCAGCATTGGCTGCTGGTCCTTGCCGATGATGATGGCCGCCTTGATGGTGTGCGCCTGGTCGGCAACGAGCTGTTCGAAACGGCCTCCTTTGGCAAGTCCGCCGGCGATCCACACCACGGACTTGTCCGCGAAGCTGTTAAGCGACGCCTTGGCCGCATGCGCGTTGGTGGCTTTGGAGTCATCCACGAAACGGATGGTGCCACCGTCGGACGTTTTGGCGACGGCGACGGTCTGGATGCGGTGGCCGCCCGGCGTGAACTGCTTGAGCGCAGCCAACGCCTTGTCTTTGTCTGCTCCGAGACCCAACACCAGCGCCAACGCGGTCAGGGCGTCGGCGAGCAGATGCGGGTAGACCGTGCCATCCGGCTCGGTCAGATGCGTGAAATCGGTGACCTTCGCCACTTGGAACGACTTTCCCGCTTCTCCGCCGGCAATGCCGGACATGTCGACGATCCAGCCATCTTTCACACCGATCTGCCCGTCCTTCGGCTCGGCCAACGTGAAGCCGATCCTGCGGCATTCCGGCGCGGTCTGGGCCGCGAACGCCAATTTGGTGACGCGTTCGTCGTCGGCGTTGTAGACCAGCGCCTTCTTGACGTTGTGAAACACCTTCGCCTTGTCGGCGGCATAGTTCTCGATGCCGCCATGCCAATCGAGATGGTCGTCGGCGATGTTGGTGATCGCCGCGCAGTCAAGTTCCAGAGAATAGGTGAAATGCAGCTGGAACGAGCTCAGTTCGACGCAGAGCACGTCGTTCGCGGGGTCGACGGCGGCGTGCGACACGGCTTTGCCGATGTTGCCAACGGCGGGAGCGGCCAGGCCGCATGCGGTCAGCATTTCGGAGGTCATTTCCGTGGTCGAGGTCTTGCCGTTGGTGCCGGTGATGCCGATCCACTGCGCCGGCTTGCCGGTGGTGTTGCTGTTCACGCGCAGCTGCCAGGCCAGTTCGACTTCGCTCATGACCGGTATGTTGCGTTTCTGCGCCTCAAGGATGAATGGCGTGCGCGGGTTGAAGACCGGCGAGGTCATCACCATGTCGGTATTGTCCCAATCGATTTGGTCGAAGGAATGCAGGTCGGCGTCCGGCTTCTTCTCATCCACGCCCAGCACTCTGCCGGCACGGGAGCCCAGCACTTCCATCATGCTTTGCCCGGAGACACCGAGACCAGCCACGATTACGGTCTTGCCATCCATATTCATATCCATCACCCTTCAATCGGAAACGTCATTTGCCGTGATAGCACACTCATATTGCGGGCGTAAAGCCGCGCCCGCAATCGTGTCATAGGCCGGAACGGGCCACCCAATCGCCGTAGAACAGCACCAAGGCGATCAGCACGAACAGCATCTCGATCATCCAGAACCGGACCACGACCTTCACTTCCGGCCAGCCCTTCAATTCGAAATGATGATGGATCGGAGCCATCTTGAAAACGCGCTTGTGGGTCATCTTGAAGTAGCCGACCTGGATGATGTCGCTCATGGTCTCGATGACGAACAGACCGCCAAGGATGATCGCCAGGAATTCGGTGTGCGTGGCAATGGACATGGCTGCGAACAGACCACCAAGCGCCAAGGAGCCGGTGTCTCCCATGAAGATGGAGGCCGGATTGGAGTTGTACCACAGGAAGCCGAAGCAGGCTACGGCCGCGCACGCCGCGATGATGGTCAGGTCAAGAGGATCGGACACCGCATAGGTGAAGCCTGGATGGTCCGAACCCTTGAGGTGGTAGAACTCCCAGAACGCGATGATCGCATAGCCGATGAAGGCGATCATCGAGGAGCCGGCGGCCAAGCCGTCAAGACCGTCGGTCAGATTGATGGCGTTGGTCCATGCGGTCATCAGGAAATTCACCCAGATCACGAACAGCACGATGGCCACGACACGACCGGCGAATTCAAAGCTGAAGAACGGCTTTTCGATGAAGCTCATGCCGGCCTGGGCGCTGGGGAAGCCGGATTTGGTCGGCAGAATCAGCGCCAGCACCGCGTATATGGTGGCGAGGATGAACTGTCCGATGAACTTGCCCTTGACGGTCAGTCCCTCGCTCTGCTTCTTGCGGACCTTCGCGAAATCGTCGATGAATCCCAAGAATCCCATCGACAGCATGGCGAACAGCACCAATACCGCGGACCACGACGGCACCTCTCCCCTGGTGAGGAACCGATACAGTGCCGAGGAGCACCAGCCGAGCACCACCGCGAGGTTGATGACCACGCCGCCAAGCGTCGGCGTGCCGCGCTTGACGAGATGCGACTTCGGGCCATCCTGACGGATGTACTGTCCGTAGTTGAGTTTGTGCACCAACTTAATCAGCAGCGGAGTGCCCACAATCGTCACGACGAGCGACACCATAATGCCGATGATGAGTGAAATCACCTGATCTTCTCCGTTTCAGTCAGCTATGATCGGCACGACGCCGATTCCGTCAGTTTTGCGTCCAACGCTCCGCCAGAGCGCTCAATCCGGACGCGTGGGATCCTTTCAGCAACACCACTGTACCCTCATGGTCGGTCGCAAGCCGGGTGACCATTCGGTCGGCCTGTTCGGCATCATGCGCCCATTGCACCATCGTCGGGTCGGCGGCAACCGCCTTGCCGCCCTGCGCCATGGCCTCGGCAAGCGCGTCCAACGCCTCGTCGGAAGTGCTGCCGACCGTCACAAGCGCGTCCGCACCGCCCTCGACGGCGTATCTGCCGACGTCCTCATGCAGGCGATGCTCATCCGGTCCGAGCTCCAGCATGGCTCCGAGAACCGCTATTCTGAACGGCTGCTGCTCGGCGCCGGCATGCCAGCGCGACAGGCCATCGAGTCCGGCCTTCATGGAATCGGGGTTGGCGTTGAACGAATCGTCGATCAGTGTGAACGACGTTTCGGGCTTGGTGACGGTGGACACCGCCATGCGATGCGGGCTGATGCTCGTCACGTCGGACAGGCCGGAGGCCACAGCGTCAATCGGCATGCCCAACGTCATCGCCACCGTGGCTGCGGCAAGCGCGTTCATGACGTTGTGCTGTCCGCAGATGCCGAGCGTGACGTTGGCGTGCCGGCCTGTCTTGTCTTCCAGTACGAATGACGGATGGTCGAGATCGTCGCAGCGCACGTCGAGCGCGGTCGTGTCCAGTTGCGCGTCTTCTTTCTGCGGCAGGCCGAACCACAGCACATCGGCCGGAGCGATGGCGCTCATCGCGGCCACATGTTCGTCGTTGGCGTTGAGGATGGTCAGGCCGCCCGGCACCAGTCCGCGTACGATTTCCGATTTGGCTTGGGCGATGCGTTCCGCAGAGCCGAATTCTCCCAGATGCGCCACGCCCACCTTGAGCACCACGGCGATGTCCGGCGGAACCAGGGAGGTGAGGTTGGCGATTTCGCCCACGTGATTGGCGCCCATTTCCGCCACCAGGAAACGCGTGCCGGCGTTCACCTTGAGCGACGTCAGCGGCAGGCCGATCTCATTGTTGAACGATCCGACCGGAGCGACGGTGTCGCCCATTTTGGACAGCAGCGATTTGAGCAGATCCTTGGTGGTGGTTTTGCCGACGGAACCGGTGATGCCGATGACGGTGAACGGCGATTCCAGCGCGCGCCGACGCTCGATATTATGCTTGGCGAGCGCTCCTAACGCCTTGACGGTGTTTTCTACGACGATCTGCGGCACCTGCGCGCCCGCGATTTCGTGGTCGACCAGTGCGGCCACAGCCCCCTGCGCGCCGACCTTCGGCACGAAATCATGACCGTCGACGCGTTCGCCGGCAATCGCCACGAAAACGGATCCCGGCACGATCTGGCGCGAATCCGTGAAGGCGCTGATGGCCACCGGTTCATCGGTCGGCACGGTCGTCGGCATCAACCGTCCATCAACCGCCTGCGCGATCTCCGTCAGGCTCATCGGCATCATGGTCGGGCTGCTCACTGTCGTTACTCCTCTAATGGTTGGGTTTGTGTTTGATGTGGAGAATGTTTCGTTCCACGTTTAGTTCAGGTCACGCGAGACGCGTAACGCGCTTTTGATGTTGGCTTTCCTCACGCCGGCGGCCAGCACCATGGCGATGGACAGGGACAGCGAACGGCTGTCCGTCTGGCCGTATGCCGTCGCGGCCTGCGCCGCAAGCATCACCGGTCGCTACCTATACTGTCTCTTATACACATCTGACGCT
>ERZ1027072.578-NODE-578-length-9624-cov-6.921517_pt1 | contig 9624 bp, 20 predicted proteins | sample MGYA00519418_ERZ1027072 | MGnify/ENA primary metagenome ERZ1027072 (study PRJEB26926, sample SAMN06164764) | human gut metagenome | biome: ENVO:00009003; feature: ENVO:2100002; material: ENVO:00002003 | host: Homo sapiens | place: USA | collected 2012 ...
GGACCACAACCTCGGTTCTGACGAAAGCTCCGGCGAAGTCATAATTAAAATCGAGTCCAGACCCGCGCTCAACGACATGGGTACCGGCAAACACGGCCGTATCGTGGCTTACAAGAACGACAAGGACTTTGTTCGTCTCGATATGCCGTACCCGATGCAGCACTACATCACGCTGCCCAACATCGACAAGATGTCGTACACTTCGGCGTTCGTCGGTCAGGTATCGGAAATTCAGATGCCTTACAACACGAACAATGCGGAATTCGGCGTCGTGTCTTACTGGGACTTCACGAAGTAAGGCACAAACAAATATCTTTGCACAGGCGTCGACAACGACAACGATGTTGTTGGCGCCTTTTGCATAGAAGGAGGCAGAACGATGAAAAAATTTATTGTCGATACGGGCGACAAGAAGTATAAGGTCGAGGCAAACACGTATGATGAAGCCGTTTCGGCTGTGAAAGCAATTCAGCTGAAAGACGAAGCATCACCTCTTCAAACTGTGAACGCGCTGCTTGAGGACGAACGTGCTGCTGTTAACGCTTACAACGTCGCTCTTGAAAATCTTAAAGGCAAAATTCCCGACGAGTCTTACGCGGCAATCGAAGCTATTCGTGATGATGAAAATCGTCACATTGAAAATCTTCAGGCAGTCGTAAATGGCAGCGTCACAGAAAAGAACCTTGAAGACAGTGTGAAAGATTACGGCAATGAAGATGCGTTAGTTGATATGCTTGAAAGGGCTGTGACAGCTGCAAAAGCAAAAGAATGGCAAAAAGTTGGCAACATTTGCTATAATGCTATGCAAGTTGCAAAACAACTTGGCGCAAAATAATGAGGTGTCAGTATGGCGATAATCGGAATACAAACGGATAGAAAAAACCCGCCTTTCACGGTCGCCGACTTCACCTTTTGGATGCCGCAATTCAAACAATTTATGGAGACCGACGAAGGTCAAACAATGTTCGACAATCTCTACGAAATTGCGAACAACAAAATTTTCAAGAGTATTTACGGCTCTGACTGGAAGCTTGCAATGAGTTATTGCATTGCGCATTATGCGACAATCATCGCTCAACAACAACAGACGCCTGTTGGAGATACGCTCGACTCTATCGCAGGCGGCGGTACGACAAAGGGAGTGCTGTCGTCTATGAGTGTTGGGGGCTTTTCAAAAGCGTATGACATCGATAAGACAATGAGTTCCGACGATGAAGCAAAGTTCTGGAACCAAACGTCTTACGGCGCCGCGCTTTGGGCGCTTCTGAAAACGAAGAACGTTGCAAGCATTTTCGTTGTAACGTCCCATCCTATTCCGGGGGCGAACTGATATGCGAACAAATCATCTCGTCGATCCTACATTTTTCTTTGACGCAATCGAGGAATTTTCGTTTAACTATCCGATTTACGTCGTCAATAAAGCGGGCGACGTGGATGAGTACGGAAACACAAAGTTAAAGTACGAACGAAAGACAATCCGAGGTTCGTTGCAAGTTCAAACAAAGCGTGAAAGACAGTCGAAAGACGGCAATACTGCTGAGGTGCGGTACATGTTCTATTGCAAGAGCCTGTATCGTATAGATGTTGGCGACATCATCGAGTATAACGGCGACTTTTTGAGATGCAATGAGACGCATCCGTACGACGAATACGGTTGTCGTGAGGCATCTCTTACAATGATACAACTTGCTGCATACAGAGACTTCGCTGACTACATCAAATATTTGAGAGGAGAGAAGCTGATATGAACACGATTGCGGACATCAATGAACTTAATAAGCTCGTACGCAATCAGTTGATTACTCAAGCCGAACTTCCTTCTGACAGAATTCGTAACGCGCTCACAACGTATGGAGCAACGCTCGATAAGCTTTTAACGAAACAAGAATTTGACAGCGTTTGTCCTTGCGAAGAGCTGATGTTGTTCGAACTCAGAACTCGTGAAAATGACGGCGACGTAAGTATGACCGAGGTTGACGATACGGTGTCGTTCTATAAGTCGTATACGCTCTACATCATCTTGTATGGTGACAACGCTGCGACAATCATGAACAAGCTCATCGCCCGTTTAAGAACGCAAGCTGTACGGCAAGCGCTTTACGAAGAGGGCGTGTACATCGAGGAAGTCAAAAACGACTCGAGTGTAAATGAGTTTAAGAACGATGTGATGTGGCACAGACATGACACCGAAATTCTTATCTCGTGCAAGATGAGTATCAAGCAGGTAACGCCTGACGAGGCATTCGAAAAGGTCGACCCTGTCAATACAATTTATGAAGGAGACGAAAATAATGAATGACATTGATGTAAGACGTTTTGTCGATATCAATATCAAGCAACACGTGGAGACACAGATAAGCGGTACTCGTGACACGCTTGTGTTGTACACACACGAAGGAACGCTTGGTAAGATATCTGGCAATACAGTCGCAAGCATTGGTGACGACGAAATTCTTGCTTCGTGGGCGGCCGCAAGTGCAGTTTACCCTGCGCAAACATTCCCTGATACGAACGCATATCTGTCGATGTACTTCCAGAATGCGGGTGCAAGAGTTGTGGTCATCGAAGGAGTGGACTATACAGATTTGACCGCGGACATGCTCAAATCTCTCGACAATAAATTCATTCTGGTCGGACTTTGTGCGGCTGAAGAGAATGTCGAGCTTGCGTATGCCGCGCTCAAGAAAATTGCAACAACTCGTGAAACCGACAAAGACGTTTACGGCGTAAACGAGAAAATCATCTTTGGTAGAACGATGACTGCAACAGATACGGACGTTATTACAAACTTCGCTTCGAAATACTCGAATGTATTCGGTGCGGAAATGACGATGGCAGCGTATTTGAGCGGCATTGACGTTTACGGTGTTTCGACTGTGAACGATTACATGTACACTGCCGAGAGTATCGACGAAGAGGTTTTGACAGACGAGCTCTATGAGACCTTGTCGCTCAACAACATCAACGTCGACACATACTTCGCCGGAAACGTTCGTGACTTGGGCGGCAACCTCAAAAACGGTGCGGACTTGACGAACTCTTATGTTCGTATTATTCTGCATCAGACGCTCACAGACAGGTTACTCGAGTTGCTCGTTACGAAAATCAAGAACATTGACGGCGTAGGCAAAATCTACGCAACAATCTCGAAGGAGCTCGAAAACTATAGAAGCTGCGGTTATTTGAGCATGGACAAAGTATGGACAGACAAAACGATGACTGTGACCGCGAATGGAAAACAGTACACAATCATCGAAGAGGGAACGCCCTTGACGAACGGCTACTTCGTACAAATTCTGCCTATGTCCGCGCTCACGGAAAACGACCGTGCCGCTCGTAAAGCTCCTCCCATATACGTCATTATCGCCGACCAGTATGGCATTCGCGCCATTACGGTGAACGGCGAAATCATTTAAGGAGGTCGCAAAGATGAGATATTCTCTTGCAAACTATATTCTGTCTATCGCATCGAACGACAGCAAAATCAGTCAGCTTTTCAAGAATGTTCAAATCGGCGGTGAAGGCGATGCTCTTTCGACAATCAACATTCAGACAAGCGACAGACTTTGGGAAACAGACTCGTTCGCAACAGGTGCTTGGGTGCACAACAAGAACCTGAGCCGTATTGGAACTTGCGAAGTTTCTATTAGTCAGCTGAGTGATGCGGTTGCAAAGTTCAAAACGTTCGTTGCATACTTCTACAGCGAAAGCGCGGACGACAACATCGAGGGCGTGACACTCACGCTCAGCGACTCCAACAACAAAGTCATCGCTACATGCGAAGACTGCTACCCTGTGCAAGTTCCTCCTCAGGAATTTGCAGCTAAAGCAGCAGAACAGAGATGGCAGTTCACGTGTGGTCGCATTACCTACGCGTAATCTGCTCTGCGGGTTCTCTTATTTATCTTGGGCGGTCCCGGGTGTCGAAAGATGTCCGGGATTCGTTCCGTTTACTTTAAGATAAACGAAGTCACCAGTTTAATTCTGGGACACTTTTGACGTTTTATAAATATTCCTATTAAACATCTTGCGAAATGTCTCAGAATTAAACTAGTGACTTCATTTTGACAACGATTGATTGGAAAGTAACTAAAATTAAACATGATAAAACCCGGAGGTCTTCCGGGTTTCATTTTATTACTTTTTACGTCTTGTGAACAGTCGTTTGACTAAGAAGTAAGCTCCAACACTTGCACCCACAATGACGCCTACTACGATGAGCCAAAAAATTGCGTATATCATTCTTCGTCCTCCGTTAAACGTGTATTCTTGTTCATCACATTGTATGTTATTTGATTATGCCTTTGGCGGCCCGTGTTGTTGACTTTTTAATTTTAGTAACCTTTTCTGCTGTCTATGACAAGTGTATTAGCCTCAGAGCCCATATGACTTTTGGCTTGACCTATGCACTTTGTATGATTAACGTCTATATACAGTGCATTATACTGTACATTTCTGGTAGGCATACAAAACACGCAAGTAGCTTGTTCGGGCGACATTACCGCACCACACTTAGGGCATACCCAGCCATATTTGATTTTATTGTCGTCTTTCATTCTTCGTCCTCCGGAAACATATCGTTCCAGCATGTGTTGCAGATGCCGGTTTGAATGAGCTCGCGCTCTTCAGGTTTGAGGTTAGGAAACAGATGCTGAATTTTGCCAACGCCTGCTTTGTAAGCCATGAACGCTGTATCATCGATCTCGAGTTTGTTGACTTTGCCGCAAATAGGGCACTTTGCTTCATAAATCATGTTATACCTCCTCGTAGCTTTCGCAATCGAGCTTTTCGCCGCCTTCGAATGGACACTGTCCTCCGTAAGGCGAAATTGTACAGAAGCCGTTACAATCGTAATAGCACTCAACTTCTTCGTCCTCGTCATTGAAGTCCGCTTCAGGTTCGTAATTTTTCATTTTACACCTCCTTGAAGATTGTCTCTTTCGTGCACATTTCAGCAGTCTTGTCTTCTCTTAAGCGAATGTAGACAGGATGCCGCAGACTTGTTTCGGTAACTTCTTGACACTTAACTTCGATAACCGAACCTTTAAGCTCGCTCCATCTGTCATGCCACATGTTGCGCTCAGCATCTGTGCCGCAATTGACTTGCGAGATATGTTTAATATTGCCCGTTATCGGATCGTAATAGCCAATTGAAAGAGCTCCGACAGTGTCTGAGTATTTGCCACGTCCTTGTACGTAATCGTATACGACAACATCTACTGTTTCAAACTTCTTGCATTTGAGCGATGCGCCCATGTCACGATACGTTTTCTTGAGTGACTTAACGACGATGCCTTCAAAACCTGCATCAATCGCGTTTTGCATCGCTTGCTCCTGTTCTTCGATAAATTTGAAGAAGTGAGCGTGCTCGATAGTGTTGGGTTTGAGCTCGTCGTCGATAAAATCAACGAGATGAACGAATTTGCAATCGATGAGCTCAACCATTTTGATCGCGTATTTGAGTCTCTCAAGATAGGGTCTATCTTCAAGACAAACGCCGTCATACCACAAGCAATCGAAAATTGCAAACTTCGGAGGCGTCTTTTCGGAAAGCTCTATCGCACGTTCGGGTAACGAATGCAGAATTCCGACAATCGTGCTCCAGTCTTTCTGGTAACATTCACAGTCCAACACTGTGTACCCAAGGTCGATGTGACCTGCGATTGCGGAGATAATAGGAAGCTTGTCCTCGTTTTGCATGAACTTACTCGTCTTTTTCGAAATTCGTCTGGACGTGCATGCCGCCTGATGTTGGTCGAAATGAATAAGCATTCTTTCGCCGTCGTATTTGGGCTGAGCAATCACAGGTTCGAACTCGTAAAGCTCGTTAAGCCATTTCTCTTTGTAACCGCTGATGTGGTCTGCGTGATTGGGTTTGATTTGCTTTACGTCAATCATCTTTTGTATGTCTCCTTCGCATGTTTGTACTGTTCGATTGCAAGTTCGCCGGGTTTGTTCGAAGTAAGCCAGTATCTGACTCCGCAACAAACAGTCATTCCTGCGACTTTACCTTTGTTCGTATACTCTTTCCCGTAAGACTTACGAATTCGCTCAACATCGAGCATGAGCAGTTCGTACATCTTCGGGTCCATCTCCTCTTTTGTCACAATAAATGTTTTATCACTCATGATTGGGTACTCCTTATCTTTATCTTGTATTATTATATCACACTTTTTCTCAAAAGTAAACTACTTTGATGTACTTTTTGCAAAGTTTTTCAAAATATTTTTCAGAAAAGAGAAAAGTAACCGAGACTTAACGTTTCGGTTACTTTCCAGATAAAGATTTGGAAAACGAATTCACACGTTTAACTCTGAGACACTTGACGAGAAGTTTAATAGGAATATTTATCAAACACACAAAGTGTCTCAGAAGTCATCTGGTGAACTCAGAGTATCAAAAGTAAACAACATTACCACGGAACATCGTTGTCGTCCTCAGAGGGCTCAGAGTGTTTAGCAAGTGTTGTCGTGTACGTATCGGGTGGCGTGAACTCAACATCGAGCTCAGCATCAAGCGTCGGGTCAACGCATTCATCGACTTCGTCGATTGTAATCCACTTGAGCCATTTGCTGCATTGCTTACAATACGCACCAATATGCGGACCCTTTAAGCGAATAAGCGTTCCTGCATTGGGATGTGATTTGCAGTAAATCATGCTCAGTCCTCCCAAAACTTAAGTCGACGATGCAAGCAATTCGTATACGACGTCATGATGTCGATTTGTGACATAAGCAACATCTGCTGCACAGTCGACAATTTCGAAAACGGCTCACTCAACACAAACGTTTTGAGCTTACTGAGACGTTCTTCGAGTTCATTGAGCTCGAGTTCGACACGTTCTTTTGCGGTTGTCATAATTTGTCTCCTTTACTATGACGACGATATTCTCGCATATCAAGTTTGAGTTGTACGAGTTCTTCGTCAGTGATGTTGTAGCTGTGATTTTTATGAAAGTACACGTAGCAAAACCAAAACGCAGCGCAATATTTCCAGTCATGTTTCCACAGCAAATAATGCAAACGAATATGCTCCATAACAGGTACGTACAGCCAGTTTTTCGAGTCGTCTTTGAATTCCGGAAAGTACGCTCGAGGTAGTATGTGATGAAAAGATAAACCTACACCTTTTTGCCACTCTGTCGTTTCGTACTTTTCAACAATGGCGTTATACTCCTTTATGTACTCATCTTGTTTTTCGTCAATCAATCGATACTTCATTTGTCCCAGCCTTTGCATTGAAGTACTCAACACTAAGTTTTTCAATCAAGTCAATGACGTCTATGACAGAGTCTGCGCACAAGTAAATTGCGCCCATTTCAGTGAAACGCCTCGCCCACTTCTCCTGTGTTGCACGAGGCTGTCCACCAGGACGTTTGACTTCGATTTCAATGTGTTTGCCGAAAATAACAACCCACAAATCAGGCAAGCCCATTTTGTATGCGAAGCCACCTGCTTGACGTCGTTCGACGTAATTGTCAATTCCAGAAGCTTTGAGCTTTTTGAAGTACGACATGATAGAGTTTTGTATCTCTTTTTCGGGTGTCATATATTACCTCCTCGCATTGTTTCTTCATAAAGTTCTCTGAAAACGTGTTCACGTTCTTGAGCCTTGATGAGTGCAAGCTTTACCTGTTCGAGCTCAGTCTTGAGCTCCTCGACAGCAGCATTGTCGACTTTCACAACCTCTTTCAGAACTTCTTTGACAACAGGTGGTGCCAGGAATGATGTTCATTTTGATGCCTCCTTCAATATCTGTAAATTGTCATCGTCAATTGGAATGATTTCGATGCGTTTTCGTTCTGTGTCGACCATAATTTGCACGTATGAGTTATCTTCGATGCCGATTAAACGCAAATATGTCGACGGAATGTGTGTACGGTTCTTTTGGTCAAGTTTCGTTATGTCAGAGAGCCACATCGTCAAAGTCCTCCGGCTTAAAGAAGCCCTTTTCGATGAGCTGTTCTTTCGTCCAGCCATTGCCAAGATAATACGAGATGTTCGACTTCATAATCGCACGTTTTGTCGCCTCAGTCTGACGCATCTCGTATCGAGTATCGACCTCAGCATGAGTGTTGAGTGCATCGAGTTCATCAAGCAACTTTTGCTTTTCTTCAGGCTTATCGAGCACCTTCAAAAACTTTTGCTTCCACTCTTCGTTTGCTCGTACAATCACGCCCCAATCAATCTCTTGACCGCAACACGGACAGAAGTGCCAGCTGTCATTTGCGACAGTGAATGGGTACGCGCATTTCGCACATTTATACAGAATTTCGTACCCACAGGTTCCCATAGAATATGCTTTCGGTTTAAGTTTCATGATGCTTTCTCCTTTCACGTGAGGTCACAGAGTTAAATCTGAGACACTTCACGACGTTTATAAATAGAATATATGGACTTCAGAGTTTGTATCTCACGTATTCAATGATGTTATGCTGTTTAATCGGCTTTTTCGAACCGAAACAACGACATTTGAAGAACCGCTGAGAATGGTCGAACGTTTCGATGACATCTTTCTCATTGACCTTGACTTTGAGTACGAGCACGTCAGTGTTGCCGTGCATATACGCGAACTTCAAGCAGTCTTAAGCTGTCTCGCACATGTAGACGATGCCTTCGATGTTTCGACATTCAATGCCTTTGTCGAGTATCTTGATGAGATTTTCGAATGGCGTTGCATGATAGTACGTTTTCATTACTCACCTCTCAATTTGTTGACCCTTGCAAGGTCTGCTTGGAACATGTCTTCGTTGTACTCAATTGTTTCATCAAGTGCTTTACGCATGTTCATGTCGAGCCAATTTCGTTGGAAGAAGCAATAATACAACACTCTGTCTGCTTTCTGTCCGAGACGATGCACACGTTTGTGACCTTGTGCGTAGTCTTTGTAAACTGGTGTCGAGAACAAGATGCACTTGTTGTATTCTTGCCAGTTCAGTCCGGTCGAACCGCTCGCAAAGTTCGCGATGATGATGTTCTTCTTATTTGTGAGCTTTTCTGCGTCGGACATCTTTGCGTATCGTTCGTAAAACATCAAGCTTTTGATTTCGCCGCAGTAAACGTCGATGTTATAGTCAAGCTTTTCGCAAATTTCGAATATCTCACACAATTCCGGCGTGTAGTTGTAGAAGAGCAAGTAGTTGTCTTCGTTTTCACTTAAGAACTTTTCGAGCGCATCAAGTCGAGAACGGTCATACCAAATCGCTTTCGATACGTTTCCGATAAAGCCTGTGCTCAATTGACGAGCTCGCATCCACGCGGTTCCAGACGTTTCGGCAAAGAAGTCCAAGCTTGGATAGTCGATGTTTCTGAAAAACGGGTTCGAGCACAAACTCTCAGTGTTGTAACGTTTTTGGTCGAACTCGCTAAGCTTGATTTTGAGCGACTTTGCAAAGTTAAGAATGTCTTTACCCTTACGCTTTTCTTGAGTAAACATCTCGAATGCCGGTGAAACAGGTTGCGAAATGTTGACGAAAAATTTGTCAGGCAAGTCCATAACGTCTTCACTTCGAATTGTAATTGCGTAACGATGTACGAGATTGAAAAGCGCATCAACGTTCTTATACCCAACGATCGGCTGTTGCCCTGTCTCTTATACACATCTGACGCTGCCGACGAAGCTAGA
>ERZ1027072.581-NODE-581-length-9616-cov-3.293589_pt1 | contig 9616 bp, 9 predicted proteins | sample MGYA00519418_ERZ1027072 | MGnify/ENA primary metagenome ERZ1027072 (study PRJEB26926, sample SAMN06164764) | human gut metagenome | biome: ENVO:00009003; feature: ENVO:2100002; material: ENVO:00002003 | host: Homo sapiens | place: USA | collected 2012 ...
TCTCGTGGGCTCGGAGATGTGTATAAGAGACAGGTCGCGCCCGTTCCAGGAGCCATCCTCCAGCCACTTGTGCATGAACGGACTCACCCACGCAATGGACTTGCGCAATTCCAGCAGGTTCACGTGCCCGAAGGTCTTGCCCAGAACCTGCACCCTGGCTCCGAAGAGCGGCCACGCAAACCCCATCAGCACCTTGACCAGCGTTGTCTTTCCGGCGCCGTTGGCCCCCAGAATAAAACAACGTTCTCCGCGCTGCACCTGCCAGGAAATATTGTGCAGGATTTCGTGCCCGCCCAGGTATACCCTGGCGTTTTCCACATTGACGGCCGGCGTGGCGTGCTCCATAAACTGAACAAATGGCGGATTTCCGGGAAAAGCCCGGGAATATCCGTGCCGCTCCGCCGCATTCCGGCGGAACGGCACGCGTTCCAGGTAAAAGAAACCTTAGTTCCTTTCAAACAGGCTGCGAATCTTGGCGCCCACGATTTCCACCGGGTGCTGGCCCAGGGCTTCGCGCTTGGCTTTGAGGTTGGGAGCGCCCTTGGCTGCCTCTTCCAGCCAGTCCTTGGCGAACTTGCCGGATTCAATGCGCTTGAGGGATTCCTTCATGCGTTCTTTCACCTCCGCAGGCAGGATCTGCGGGCCGTTGTAATATTCGCCGAATTCGGCCGTGTTGGAAATCACGGAGTTCATTTTCTGAATGCCGCCGTTATAAATCAGATCCACAATGAGCTTGGCTTCATGCACGCATTCGAAGTAAGCCATTTCCGGCGGGTAGCCGGCTTCCGTCAGGGTTTCAAAGCCGTACTTCATCAGGTCCACCAGACCGCCGCACAGGACGTTCTGTTCACCGAACAGGTCTTCATACGTTTCCTGGGCCATGGTGCATTCCAGCACGCCGCCGCGGGTCAGGCCTTCAGCCTTGGCCATGGCAAGAGCCACGTCACGGGCCTTGCCGGAGGGGTTCTGATGAACGGCAATCAGGCCGGGGCAGCCGAACCCTTCTTCAAATACTCGGCGCACTTCCGTGCCCGGGCCCTTGGGGGCCACCATGATGACATCTACATCCGCGGGGGGGACGATGGTATTGAAAACATACGCGAAGCCATGGGAGCAGCAAAGCGTCTTGCCGGCCTTCAAGTGAGGCTTGATTTCAGCTTCATACACGGCGCCGTGGCTTTCATCCGGCAGCAGAATGTGAATGATGTCCGCTTTTTCGGCGGCTTCCGCGACGCTCATTACCTGGAATCCATCCTGGGCGGCGGCGTCAAAAGACTTGCCGGGGCGAACGCCGATAATCACGTTCACACCGGAATCACGCATGCAAAGTGCCTGAGCGCGCCCCTGGGCGCCATATCCGATCACGGCAACGGTCTTGCCGTTCAATGCGCTGAGATCAGCGGCGTTGTCATGAATAATATCCATTGTTACTCCTTCTTTAAGTAATTCATCCAAACATCCAATGTTTGGATGAATGTCAACATATCCATCCTTCTCATGATTGCAAGCCTATTTTAAGCAGGCGCCTGTGTTTTTCCCTGTTCTTTGCAAAAAAACGGAAAGGACGGGGCAGGAAAAAGCGGAAAAATACGGGACCGGAGCCATGCAGGAAGAAGAACCACCCCGGAGAATTCAAAAGCATGACATTCCCGCACGGCGGAACACTGGAAAGGAACGCCCGGCCCATGCCCAAAAATTTTTTCCTGGCAGGAGAAAAGCCACCTTTTCCACATTCCCCATTTCAAAAATATCCCATATTCACGGCACACCGCTTCTTCAAGCCCGCCCCATGTCATTTGTCCGGAGAGGCCTGGACATTGGCGTAAATCAACCGGGAAGTATCATACCCCAGTTTTTCCGCGCAATGAAGCATCGGCTGAAGCTCGTCATCCTTCAACTGCGGCGAGCGGGCAAGCAGCCACAGATAATTCAGGGAACCGCCGGAAACTACGGCGCGGGTGTAATTTTCATCCAGGAAAGCCACTTCATACCGGCCGTATACCAGTGGTACAAAGTACACTTTCAAATGATTGGGGGCATCCCCCGCCACCGCCCGTGCACGCGCCTCCTTCCGTTCCCCGGTACGAACGTCATAACCGCTGTTAACCACGGAAATGGAACCGTCCTCCCTGCGGTCATACCGGGCAAGAACCCTGCTGAGCCCGCGCTCGAACCAGTTTTCCAGACGGGCTATTTCGTGCCATTCCCCCAGATAACGTTCCAGATTGAAATCCGGCATGGGATCGGTTTTGACGGAATGACCGTGAAACAGGGAAGTAACGATGGTCTGTATCATGCTCATGATTTGACAGAAAATGCTTTGTTAAAAAAAGTGCGGATATCCGGATATTGGAACGTAAACCCTTCCCTCATCAGCGTCTCCGGAACGGCGCACTGGCCGCCGGTAATCACCTGGGAAGCTTCTCCCATCAGCAACCGCAGAACGGCGTCCGGAACACGGATGGACAGACGGGTGTGGAAATGTTCCGCGGCTGCCCTGTAGAATTCCCGGTTGGTGGTGCGCTCCGGCGCCGTTACATTGACCGGGCCGGAAATATACTGCCTGCCCATAATGAAGACCAGGGCATCCGCCAGATCTTCCAAAGCCACCCAGGAAAAAAGATGATCCGGATTTCCTGCGGTTGCCGTAACGCCGAACCGGGCCGGCCGCATCATCTCGGGGAGCGCCCCTCCATCCGGAGAAAGGACTACGCCAAACCGGGTAAGGACCAGCCGCACGGAGCTGTTCACCAGCCCGGCCTCCTTTTCCCAGGCCACGCACAATTCCGCCAGAAAGGAATCCGCTTCCGGAGCGTCCAGTTCCCCATGACAGCCGCCGGACGAGCCATAGTACCCGACAGCAGAGGCGGAAATCATCACTCCCGGCGGTTCATGCAGCCTGTTGACCGCTTCCACCAGCTTGCGGGTGGTCATGATGCGGCTCTCCACCAGCTCCCTCTTGTAGGCATCCGTCCAGCGCCGGTCGATGGGCGCTCCGGCCAGATTGATGACGGCATGGCATCCCGCCAGGGCCTGCGCCAGGCAATCCACGCCCTCCTGGGCAAATAGATAGCGCCGCAAGGGCGTCACCCGATGCCCGAACATCTCAAGACGCTTGGACAAATGACTCCCTATAAATCCTCCGGATCCCGTAATGGCTACATTCATCACCTTAACCCAAATGGAGGCCCGCCTCCGGGGCGGAGGTCCGGCACCTCGCCGGAATCTCCCCCACGGAACAGGCAGCCTTTGCCGGATAAGACATTTCCGGCACTCCCCTGTGTTCAGAAGAGGACATACTTTGCCGCATTCCCTCTTCCGGAAAGAATTTTTTCAGTGGAACACTTTTCCCGGCCGCACAGGAAAAGATAACTTGATTTTCACCAGCCTCATCTTATGTTGGATACCGTCACAACCGCTGCCCTGTCATGAATAAATCTCCCAAAACCGTCTTCTCCCTGCTCATTCCCGCCGTCGTCTTCGTCGCTGCGGGCGCCGCCATTTTTGCCTTCCAGAATTTCAGCAACAAGCGCGTATTGTCCGGCTTTGCCGGATATGTCTATTCCAAACCCATTTTCGGACAGAACAGGTTTGAAGGCATCCTGATCGGGCCGTCCTCCACGGGATGGGCGTGGAGAAAGGAAGTCAGCAAGGTTTCCATCACTCCGGATACCACGGTGGAAGAATTCGACGCCCGCAATGGAGGGGCTATCCTGGGCAAGGACAAGCTCCCCATTTCCTGCAAAGCTTCTCTGGTTTACCGGCTGGACCCGTCCCGGGTCAAGGAATTCATGGAAGATTACGGAGGCATCGCCCAAAGCTCCGGCCGCAATGATGACGAAGTGGCGGACGAAATCATGCTCTTTGCCTACAAAAATTTCATTCAGCAGCCTTTCCGTACAGCCGTGCGGGCGGAATTAAGCCAGTACAATGCCCTGGACGCCTCCGGCAGCCTGCAAAAAATTTCCGACAACGTTTACACGCAGTTAAGCAAGCGGCTGGACGGCACCCCCTTTATTGTGGATTCCGTAGCCGTGGGGGAAACAAATCCCCCGCAGGCCATCATTGAATCCGTCGTCAGAAAAGTTCAGACGACTCAGGAAAACGAACGCAAGGAAACGGAACTTCAAATCGCCCGGAAAGACATCGCTATCCAGCGTGCACGCGGGGAGGCGGAAGGCGCCATGAAAATGGAAATAGCGCGCCAGGAAGCAAACGCTAACCTGGCCCGGGGAGAAGCGGAGGCCAAAGTCATTGTCATGCGGGGCAAGGCCCAGGCGGAAGCAGCCCTGGAAGCAGCCCGGGCGGAAGCGGAAGGACTGGCATTGAAGGAAAAGGCCATGGGACCGAACATGCTCCGCGCCAAGGCCTTTGAAAACATGCTGAACAATGCGAAGGTCTATCTCCCCTCCGGAAAAGATGCGGAAGGCAACATGTCTGTACTGGGTATCCTGAACCTGGACAAGGAACCCGCCAAATAAACTCACCTGTTCCCGGCCCGCCGGAAAGGCGGCAGCATCACGAGGCCGCAGGCCCGGAAGGGGAAAAGCTGCCGTCCTCTTCCTCCCCGGCAAATTCATGCTTGAGCATGAACAGTCCGCACATATTCATCAACACGCAGGCGACATACAGCTTCACGGGCACCATGGCGAAATCCATCAAAGGCCCTGAAGGAAGGTTCAGGATGATCCATCCCCCGGCGCATATGGCGCCAAGCAACCCGGCATAGGAAAAGGGAGCCCTTCTGACCAGCCCCCACCAGCCCACGGGAGAAAGACCGGAAAAACGTTCCCGAACGGAGGTTCTCATGAATACGCCGGGAAAGTAAATCACACCCGCCGCCAGGAACAGCCACGCCAGGGGAGTATCCGCCGCCCAGGCCGCAGTATGCACATACACGGCGAAAGGCAGGAAGGAAACGATGATGCACACCGCCAGCCGGACAAAAGGCAGCATGAGGGAGTCAAGCCATTCATCCAGTTCAGGAAAGGGGCAGATATCCTCTTCTCCCATGGCGGACTGCCTCACCATTTTCATGAAAAAGGCGCACATGAAAGGCAGCAGAAAACAAAAGGCGGCAATCCATCCGATGAGAACATCCCGGGCCGCCAGGAACATGCCCCATACCATCATGACGGAAAAGACAAAAACCATGGGCCTTCCACGGAAAGGATAGCCCAGAGAGGAAAGGTAGTCGGACACACCAAAAATGTTAGAACATTCATTCACGTATCGTCAACGTCTTATCCAACTGTCTAACAAAATAATCCTCCCTTCTCTTCAGGAATAGAATGCCTCCACAATCCGGGCGATGCGTTCCATGTCCTGCGGCCCGCAGCGCTGGTCCACAGGAAGCGGCAGAAGATGCAGCGCCAGTTTCCGTTCCAGGCTGCCGGCAGGGGCCTGTTCCAATACCTCCGGCCACAGGAGAGGAATCAGAACGCGCTTATCAATCAGCACGTTCCTCAGCTCGGGAAAAGCTGTCCAAAACGGATAATAACACGGAGCGGACAAGGAATCCGCCTCCACGGAAAGACGGTTCAAATGGCCCAGCCTTTCATGAAGAAAAAGGAAATGATTCATGCGGAGCAGCCGCGCCTGTTCATAATCAATGCCGCTCATCAGTCGCTCCGTCAGCCGGGAAACCCTTCGCAGCGGGGTATTCCGCAAGCGCCGTTCATTCCGTTCACAGGCGGCGGAAGCCCTTTCCTGCCCATGCTCCAGGCATTCCAGCAAAAAAGCGGCGGCAGGCAGGGATTCGTCCCGCTCCTCCGGTTCCGGCAAGGACCGCTCCGCATCCATCACGGCGATCCCCCCGTCAGGAAGACCGGAAAACTTACGCGGACTGTACAAGGAGGCCACTCCGGAACGGGCCGGAGAATACAGGGCCAGCGCATTGTCCACAATCAGGCTGCCGCCATACCGGGAAGCCAGACGGTCCACGCATTTCTCTTTGATTCCGAAGTAATTGGTGTACAAAAGGTATTCCCCCTTTTCCAATTCCGGCAGTTCCTCCGGTTCCAGGCGTTCGTCAATGCGGTAAGTAATCACGGGAATACCAAGCCGTTCCATCGTTTCCACCACCGTCCGGCATGTATACAGGGGAACACGGACACAGCGCACATCCCCCAGGCGGCGCAGGATATATTCCAAAGCGCGTCTGCCGGAATTCACGGCTACACTCCTGCCGGGATGCCATTGCGGGAAATTGCCGTACTCCGGCAATTCCAGCCCGAAAAAACCGCCTATGCCCGTCCTCCTTTCCATACACCATGCCATACTACATCTCCCCTTTAAAGAAAAGCGCCATCTGGTACGGAATCCCCTCCTGCATCAGTCCGTCGGAAAAGCCGCCGGAACACGGACCGGAGAGGGCGCGGCACGCCATCCCCAGGAAAACAGACCGTTCCCTGTGGGAAAAATCTCCCGGAAAGCCATTCTTCAAAAAATACCGCGCTTTCATGTCTCCCGCCGCCATGAAACGTTCATCCCTTTTCCTCCTGCCTCTGCCCCCTGTTCCATGTCTCCTCTCCAAAATGCCCCTTGCGGAACCGGATGCATCCTCCGTCCGGATAAATCACCGGCTTTGGCAGAAGACGCTAAAAAGCGTCCCGCAAGTATCGGGAAACATCATTGCGCCGGCCCCCGTTTCTTACCGGTGTTCCGGAGCGGAAACCTTCCCGGCGGCCAGCCATGTCGCCCGGTGCCACAATCCTTCCAGCACCCCGTAGCGGTGCCGCTCCAGCCACCAGCGGCAGAACCATATCTGTCCGGTCATGGCGGCAAAGCCGACCGCAAAACTGGCCAGATACCCGCAGTAGGGAGCCAGCCCCAGTGCATACGGGAAAAAAATCAGGGAGCCGATCACGGACTGGGAAACATAGTTGGTCAGGCTCATGCGCCCGTAGGTCAGCAGCGGAGCCGTCGCTTTCCTGAAATATTCCAGCCGGTACAACAGAACGAACCCGGCCACCCATACGCCGGTAAAGCAAACATTGTGCCACATGCTAAACACGGTATGCACAGGCCCCGGCAGCCCCGGCAGGCACATCACCACGTAAAATGCACAGGCCCCGGCCAGGGAAAATAGCAGTCCGCGGGTCCAGAACACAGCCGTTCCGTCATTCTGCAAAAAGAAATCCTGGCGCCCCAGAACAAACCCCAGCAGGAACAGGCCCGGGGCCTGCATCAAACGCCCGGCTTCAATACCCCATGCCAGGCTGGCCCATTGTCCTGTAGTCAGGTTCTCCCAGGCCATCACCCAGAAATTTCCCGTATCCACGGCGGATTTCAGGGAAGCGTACGATTCCGCAACAGACAGGGAGGGAGGAACCCAGCCCGGATGCATCCACTGCACCGCCGCATAGGCCCACTCCAGCGGCTGGGCCAGGAAAAACAGGGACAAAGCCACCAGCGAGGATGTCTTCAACCGGCGGCACGGCACCAGCAACAAACCTGCAAGTGAAAAAGTCAGCAGAACATCACCGCCCGGGAAAAACGCTGCATTCATGCAGGCGAACACCGCCAGCAGGCACATGCGCCAGACAAACCTGCCCGCAAAATCCCTTCCCTTCCGGGCCTGGTTACGGTACTGGACCGCAAAAGTGAATCCGAACAGAAGGGCGAAAATGGTGTAGGACTTGCCGGCAAACAGGAAAAAAAAGACCTCCTTAAACTGCTGGTTGGCCGCTTCCATCATTGGGGAAGAAGCCACGGGATAGGAATTATAGATGAAATGTTCAAGAAAATGCAGCAGCATGATCGCCATTACGGCAAAGCCGCGCAGAGCGTCCACCACGTAAATGCGTTCGTTGCCGGGGGGATATACGGAAGGCATGACAATAATACATGCCAGGAAGCCTTCTTTTTTCAACAGATGGAACATATATTGCGGCAATTCCATTTACCACTCAAACCCCGCAGGGTATTTTCTCTTCATATTGCTGAAAATTAACAGGTCCCTCTATCTTTCCGCTTGCAGCCCCTCTGGATGCATGGCATAAGTTCATGAAGAAATCTAACAAATGCCCGGTCTTTTTCCCAAAAGCCGCGGAAATCCGGCAGTTTCCCATGAATACCCCCCCTATCCTCTCTCAGGAAGAACTTGGCTGCGCCATGCAAAAGCTCCGTGCTCTGGCTGCCGCCATGAACCAGGTCCTGTTCGGTCAAAAGGATCTCATTGAACTGGTTCTCATTGGCGTACTGGCTCGCGGGCATATCCTGCTGGAGGGCCTGCCCGGCCTGGGCAAGACGGAACTGGTCAAAGGCCTCTCCAGGGCACTGGATATCACAGCGCGCCGCGTCCAGTTCACACCCGATCTACTGCCGGGAGACATCACGGGAACCCCGGTTCTTCAGGAAAGGGACGGAACAAAAAACTTCATCTTCCAGGAAGGGCCCGTCTTCGCCAACATCATGCTGGCGGATGAAATCAACCGCGCCCCGGCCAAAGTGCAATCCGCCCTGCTGGAAGCCATGCAGGAACGCCAGGTAACCCTGGGTGAAACCACCTACCGTCTGCCGGACCCCTTCCTGGTGCTTGCCACGCAGAACCCGATTGACCAGGAGGGCACCTACCAGCTCCCGGAAGCCCAGCTTGACCGTTTCCTCTTCAAGGTGCTGGTCACCTACCCCACGCGCGAAGAAGAACTCCAGGTGCTGGACCTCATGGCCAGCTCCGCCAAACCGCCGGAAACCTCCCCGGTCACCACGCCGGAACAGGTGGCGGCCTCCCGCGACCTGGTAAACCAGATTTATATTGACGACGCCGTGCGCGGCTACATCGTGGATCTGGTGCGCGCCACCCGTTTCCCGGAAACGGTGGACGTGAAGTTGCGCGGTCTCATCCGCGCTGGGGCATCTCCCCGCGCTACCATCAACCTAGCTCTGGCGGCCCGCGCCAATGCCTTCATGCACCATCGTTCCTTCGTCACTCCACAGGACATCAAGGACCTGGCCCACGATATCCTGCGCCACCGCATCCTGCTCTCTTATGAGGCTGAAGCGGAAAACATTTCCACGGACGACGTCATCGACCACATCCTGACGAAAGTCCCCGTGCCGTGACGGCAGGAAGGCGGACGCTTCCGCGCCCGCCCTTATCCTTCAGGCCCCAAGGGGCGCCTTGCCGGAACCTGATTGAACCCAAACAGGGAAAATCATTTCATGGATAAAGCCTCAGACATTCTCAAGCGCGTACGCCGCATTGAACTGCGCGCCAGGCATCTGGCCACGGAAAACTTCGCCGGGCAATACCAGTCCGGCTTCCGCGGACAGGGGCTGGACTTTGACGACTTCCGGGAATACATGCCGGGAGACGACCCCCGCTTCATTGACTGGAAGGTAACGGCCAGGATGAACTCCCCTTTTGTCCGCCGTTTCCGGGAGGAACGGGAACAGGCCGTCATTCTGGCGGTGGACGTCAGCGGCTCCATGCACTACGCCTCCTCCGCGGCCCGCGTCTCCAAACTGGACTATGCGGCGGAAGTAGCGGCAGTGCTCGCCTACAGCGCTGCCCAGAGCGGAGACAAATGCGGCCTCCTCATCTACGGGAACAGCCACTCCCATTACATCCTGTCTCTTATACACATCTCCGAGCCCCACGAGACGCGTAGTA
>ERZ1027072.598-NODE-598-length-9400-cov-8.571536_pt1 | contig 9400 bp, 14 predicted proteins | sample MGYA00519418_ERZ1027072 | MGnify/ENA primary metagenome ERZ1027072 (study PRJEB26926, sample SAMN06164764) | human gut metagenome | biome: ENVO:00009003; feature: ENVO:2100002; material: ENVO:00002003 | host: Homo sapiens | place: USA | collected 2012 ...
CTACACTTCTAGCTTCGTCGGCAGCGTCAGATGTGTATAAGAGACAGGTATATCCCCCCATGCTCCTGGGATTTTATATTCTATTTTAATTTGCTCTACATTTATTGAATTTGGAACTATGAATATTGATTTTATTTGCCCTAGATCATCAACCCTTTTCAGCATATTTATAACTGAATAAGTTTTTCCACTTCCTGTTGGTGCTATTAATAAGCTTGTTTCCCCTTGCAAGGATCTAGTTAGCATTGTCATTAATATTGTTTCGTGTTCACTTATATACCTATCGATATCTATTGAAATATTAGAATTATAGATTGAGTAATTTATTATTTCCATTTCTTTTAAAATTGCCATAGTTAAGTCACTTCCTTTTCAGTTTCTTGAAAAGAAATATATACGACTTCGAATTGCACTGATAAGATTTATTCCTCCAGTTCCTGCGACTGGTTCAGTTCGAATTGTTCTCTAGTTAGAGTTTCTCCTCTATACTTAGCTTTTTGATAAGCTTTTTTCCACTCTCTATTCTTTTGGTACCAGTCTGAACTTCTTTGTCTTTGAGCTTTTAAAAATTCTTCATAAGTTTCAAATTCGTATTTTCTCATAATATACACCCCCTTTTTATTCTTTGTAGAATTTTTTAGGTTTAAAAAAAGTTCAAAATGGGGTATAATAGTTTTATATTACAAAAACAAAATACCCGATTTTAAAAATTTGTATGGTCAGTGCAATTTTTTTAATCGTGTAAAGACTGAGTGCTGCCAACACTCGGTCTTTTTTAATTTCTTTTCTTATACGAACTATTATAACATATTTATATTTATGACGTATTCATTTTTAATTTCAAAATATTTTTTAAAATAAAATGTAAATTTATAAGTGTTTTGCGTGAAACATGTTATTTAGTTTACATATAGTATGTTATCCTAAAAAAATTCCCTTTAACCATGTTAAAGGGTTTTATTTTTTCTTTTTTTTAAAATTTCAACGTTGTTTTCTGCTTCATATTGCTTAATTAACTTGTAATAACTAGCCTTTTTCATCTTCAATCTGTCTAGTGCTTCTTGCATGCTTATTTCCTTGTTTTGTTGCTGTACTATAGTTCTTTCCCACTCTTTCGGATATTTTAAATTAGGGCGACCTAATGGCTTATTAGTCCTTGAGCTTATTTTCTTGGCATGTGATTCTACTAGTTCGCCATCCTTGTTAACATAAGGCTGCGTCATCTGCTCTGAAATTGGCATAGCTTTTACTCCAGCTTTAGCACGTTCTGCTCTTTGTTCTGTTTCAAATTGTGCAAAATATGCATACATATTCAACATAAGTTGATTCATTAGATAGCCAAATAAGTCATCTTTGGGAAACATTCTAGTATCAAGTAGAGGCTGTGTAATAATATGAATATCAGCTCCTTTATCTAGGATTTCCTCCCAAATTGCTACGCAATCTTTATAGTTTCTTGACAATCTATCTAGTTTATATAGCACTAATAGATCATCTTGACCTATTGCTTTTAACATGGCTTGTAGCTGCTCTCTGTCCTTCTTGGTACCAGTAACTTTTTCATGATATATCTTAACAATGCTTTCATCATTTATATCAATATTATTTTTTTCGCAAAATTCTTTAGCTTTTAAGAACTGCCCATCTTCTAGTTGATCATTGCTAGATACTCTTATATAGAAATATATTTTGCCTTTTATTTGTAAATTATCTTGCATTTCCTTTATTTTCTTATCAAATTTTTCATTCTTCATTATTAACAACTCCCTATAATTGTTTTTCTTCTTCATAGAATAATTATAGTTTATTTGTCCATAAAAGCAAAGGATAATTTATAGACAAAATTTGAGTATTTCCCAAAATATCTGCTTTGGATACTTGTTAGCTATTTCAGTACTTTTAGCACTACTATTTTTATTTTTAATTTAGTCTTAGAAACTTTGCTTATATAGACTTTGATGTGCTATAATATAAGTAAGCCCTCCTACTATTTCAAAGGACGGGCATCCATGGATTACTGATGTTTAAGTTTTCTTTCATTTATTCTTTTATTTTTTTTCTCAGTTGTTTGTGCTATTAATATATATCTCAAAAGGTCTCGCGAAGGCTTGGTACACCTTCACGGGGCTTTTTTTTAAATGGTAACGTTACTATAATGTGACTATTCATGTTCCTTTTGCGTAGGCTTTCATCATTTTGATGACACCCAATTGGGCTTCATTAATCTTGGGATTTCTTAGGCTGATTACAAGGTAATACAAGCTAAGTACGCTCTCTTTTTCAGGGCTATACAAGGTAACTAATAGTTACTTTGCAAAAAAATTTGTTTGTTGAAATTTAAATGTTTCAACCTCGTGTTTTGCGATGTTCCTATTCTATAAGAAGACTGCACTAACCCGTCCTTCTTCGTACAAGTTCAATATGTAACATAACAAGTCATCATTTTTGATGATTTGATGATACCCGTTTCAATATGCAACACTTTACAACAGTTTTGTAAGTTTTTTCCCTTAAAGGAAGAAAGTATTTTACCATGTTCCTATTTTTGGGAATGTGCCCTCGCCATGATGGCGAACGAAAACGAAGCACTACAGGGTGCTAGCTGAAAACGAAGACCCTAGCAATAGTCAATATCTTTGACATTAGACCCGATTTTTCGGGTGTTTAGAATTTTCTACCAACCTGCTAGCTATCTAGTAGAGCTACTCTCTCTGTATCATATTCATCTATATGATGTAATTTATGGTATTCTTCTTTTAGTGTTCTAGACTTAGCTAATATCAAGCTTCTGCTCCCCAATAGAACATCATGTATGTATTTCCTGTGAGTGACTTCTGCAATGTATGCATTGGAGCAACCTTTGAACCATTTCAAATAACAGACTTGAAATTTATCTTCTGGTAATACTCTTCTACATTCTGATTCATAATAATTTATCATTAATTTATTTTGTATTTCTTCTTGTAGATCTAGTTCATCAGCTATCAAGTCTATTAGCTCTATTGTATCTCCTTCGCCTGATTCTACTGTTGAATTAACACTAATTATTTTTTCATATTTCTTATTAGCTCCTAAAACTCTCTGTATTCTCCAGTCTATGTTATTATATAACCATGTTTCAAGCTTCATTCCTTTATCATCTTTGTAGGTATTCTCAGCCTGCAGAACTGCCATAGAAGCCTCTTGGAATAAATCATCATAGTCTAGTCCTACCTTATTGGCATAACCTAAATATTTCTTAATAACGCTTTTCATCATTGGTTCGTACAACTCTACTAAATCCAATTTTGGATTCACCTCCTGATTATATTAAAAGGCATCTACAAAGCCTTCTAGGGCTAAATAAATGCCTCATACATACATAATATTATTTTGTTGTTTCTGTAGATGTGTTTTTCGCATTTTCAAATATTTCTTGCCCCTGTGGTCCTTTCCCCTTATTTGCTGTTGGATTTACCGATTGTCCCTGTGGTCCTTTTGTAGGCATTGGCTTCACATTCTTGTATGGATTTCTTGGACCTCTTACTCCACCTTTCATATTATCACCTCAATTAATCAGTAGCTTGAGCTATTCTAGCAGCTTGTATTTGGGTATCTTGTAATAGAAAATCTTCTATTCCTCCCCTATCCAATATTGCTAGCTTTGTTCCAAAGGGAACTCCTGGCATCAAATTTGGGTTTGCTATCATACTTTTGAACTCTTTCAGAGCTATATTTTTTTCATCTTCTTCAGTATAATGTTTCAAGCTTCTTGCCGTATCTTTCAGTTGAGTAGCCCTTGGATCATCTCCTAGAGCAGTAGCTCTTAGATTCAATTCTTGTTTTGCTTGTAGTACATATAGCTCATCTGGATTGAAGTTACAAGATTGTATTATATCCTCATCGCTCATAGCTTTTATTTTTAGTTCATTTATTTTCAATTCATTTGATTTTTTCATTTCTTGTAGTAGTATTTCTGTGTTTGTTAGTTGAGGTTTCTGTTGTGCAGCTGTCATGATCTCTGCTTGTTTCTTATCAAGTAGATCACTTGTGCTATTAAGATAAGATTGTTGTACTTCTCGAACACTTTTCATAGCTTCTTCTATGATTTTTTTCTCATATTTAGCTACTTTTTCAAGTGAGTATATGTCTTTTGCCTCTGATAACTTAATCTTTGTATCGTTTAATATATCTATTATTTTGCCCTCGTATGGCTTCTCATTTTCTTGAATTATATCTAAGTATCTGTTTCTCATCTATCTTCCCTCCATCGCTTCTCGCTCTTTTTTTCTTGCTCTTGCATATAGTACTTCTGCTTCTGTTGTTAATAATTTTTTCTTGTCTTCATCTAGCAGCTTCTTAGCTATAGATTCTTGCTTCGGTTCTGCAAATAAGTATTGATTGCTTGGCTTGCCTGGTACTCCAGTCCCGATGAATGTTCTCTTAGGCGTACTTGTATCATCATTCAGCATTTTCTCTAAGTCATCCATTCCTTTTTCCCTCCTTTTGTTTGTTTTCTTACTTATATTATATCCTATTTGTCTACAAAAGCATAGTTACATCAACTTTAATTTTGTAGCAAATTCAGCGATAAGAATATTGAAATTGCAACTCATAGAGATTTGTCGGCTTATGTAGAACGGTTTATATATTAAAAAGTGCTTTTATAGACTTGTAAATAAAAAAAATAATTCAGCTTCTGCTGAATATAATTAGAAATATTTGGCTATAATTCAAGTAATTTTAGTTTTCGAAAGAATTTGTTTCTTTTTATTTTAAATAGGTGCTACAGTGTCAAACTGTAGCTTTTTTTCATGCTATTAAGTATAGTCTGAATTATTTCTTCTCTTGTAAAATCTGATGGAGGATATTCTCCCCTTTCATCATAGTAGTACTCTTTCAATTGTTGCATACCAGAATTTCTTAATAAAGTTTCCATAGCACAACCTCCTAAAGATTAAATACTTGTATTTCCTGTTCTCCAGTGGCATTGAATAACTTTCCATGCCCCTTTCCTCTTAAATTGACTAAGGCTTCATAGTCCCCACATATAACCTTGGATGCTTCTTGAGTTCTTGTTTTCAAACCGATTATAGTATTAATATTATTTTTTAAAACTCCATGTAATATATCAGCATATGGAGCTTGTGTTGTAAGTATAACTGTTATTGCTGCTGCACGTCCTTTGGCTAATATTTCAGCTAATCCCTTGTAAAATTCCTTATCCTCTTTAGGATTAAAACTTGCCAACTCCTCTATTACTAAAAATATATGCTTTGATTTATTTTTTTTAGGGCATTCATTAAAATTCTTATACCCCTTAGACTTTAAATAGGCATATCGGCTCGTCATTTCGCTTGTAAGAGCTTTTATAGTATCCAATGAGTAATTAGTTCCCTCATTATAAACTTTCGTTTGTGGGGCTTTTTCATACTCCATTAAATCAACTAGCTTTGTATCCTGTATCCATAACTCTACATCTTTTCTATTAATTAAATATTCCATTATTACATTTAAGCAAACTGACTTTCCTGCTCCTGTAGAACCTCCAATCAGTAAATGGCATTCATTTGGGCTTGTAGGATTCCAGTAGACTGTTTCAAAAGTCTTTAAATTAATTCCTATAGGTATTCTAATTTCAACCCCTTTAAAATCAAAATTATAGCTCCTATAGTCAAAGTTCAATTTATTTGTATCATAAATAGTTACTGTAGCCATATTGTTAATTAATTCTATTCTTATGTTTTTAGGATCTTCATGCAAATATTGTGCTAATGCAGCCTTATTCCTAATAAAATTATCTATTGTTAATCCGACTGGAATTGTGAAAGTATATACTTGCGTTTGTGTCGTTCTATTTTGACTTTTAAGAATAGGTTTATTGCCTATTGAATTAATTACCTTTGTTTCGTTCCAAAGTGGCTCAAAATCCTTTTTAGGCTGTATATAGCCATCGAAGGTCCAGTAAAAAAATTTACAACCTAAATCCCAGCATGAATTAAAAATACTTGTAACAAGTGGGTCCATAATATCACTCCTTATGAAAAATAAAATTGAAGCTTATGCATTTCTAGATCATCTACAACTATTCTTAAGTTTCTTATTTGATGATTTTCCTGTGGCTTGTCGGTAATTACATATAATATATTTGGTATACTAGGATCTTTATCTGGATTGATATTATAGTACTTCTCATAAATAGAATGCTTACTCAACTGTACCTCTAGAAATAGATGCTTTATAGATCCATCCTTTTTCCTAAACTTAATAATTGCATCTGGAATAAATCCTTTGTAAATTGGAGTCTTCTCTATCTCAAGTATCTCATATCCTTGTTTAATTAGTTCTGTTACAAATTGGCTCATTAATAATTCATGTTTTAAATTCTTTTTCTTAGGTGCCTTATCTAAAAAATACACATAGGCATTTGATTTTTCTCCTAAATTATAATATTTCCTATTTATCATTTTGCATTTTATGAGATGATCTAATCTTTTGTAGCATATAGAAGGGCTCTTATTTGGAAAGATTATGTCTTGTATTTGCTTGACTGTCATAAATCTAAGTTGAGTTAATGTGATTAACAACTTTTTATCTCTATCTGTGATCATTGAGTTATCAGCTCCTTGATTACTTTCTTAATTCAGTATATGCAAAGGTATAGAAATCGTGAACTGATTTTTACTAGAAATCGTATGTGATTTTTATATATAAATCGCCATTTTTCGATTTCGCTATGTAAATAGCTATATTACTTAAGAGTAGGACCAAAGGACAAGGTCCTTAATAAGATATACATGACTTAATTTTTTGTAATTGTAATTTCCCCTATAAAAAAGAACTGGATCTCTCCAGCTCTATTTGAGAATTTTTTCTTTTAAGTTGTTAATTGCAGCCATTATTTCAGTTGTATCTTTATCCAAATTCTTATCTGGGTGATACTTCATAGATAATAATTTAAATCCTTCTTTTAACAGTCTTGTTTCCTGCTCTGTGTAGCTACTTTGTATATTTGAAAAGTGGCTACTGTAATTTTGTTTATTGTAGTTACTTTCGTATTGTTCATAGTAGCTACGTTTATATTCTTGACTTTTTCTATACTGCTCTTTTAATTCTTTTAATCTAGATTCATTCATTAATTCCCCAAATACGTTGTAACATTCCCTATAAGTATCATATCCGTATTTATCATCGAATTTTTTCTTGGCTTTACTGTTCTTTGATAATATGTCTTGATTTCTCTTGTTAGTTTTATACTCCTCTGTTCCCTGGTACTCCTCAATTATTGATTGTGCCAATGGATCTAGCTTTTTTTCTATCATGTTATAAAAAGTTTCTTCATCTAATCCAGTTTCATTCAGAATTTTCTCTAATTTTTCATCGGTCATATAATCGCCTATCCAATAGCCATTATCTGCAACATCGTAATAATCCATATTACATATATGCCATTGCTTCTTTTTAACCCTTCCGTCTTCTCTGTAACTATGTTGTATAGTTATCTTATATGAAATATTCTTATCCCTTATAAACCTTTCCTCACTCATTATATAGCTATATATAGTTCTTCCATTAAAAGTATATGTAATTGGCTCTATAGCTTTTGCATTACCTTGGTACTTAACATTTTTCAGTTTAATTTGTTGTATATAACAATACAAATAATCATCCCCTTTTGTAGCCACTTCAAATAATATAAAGGTAGCTACATCATATTTAAAAGTGAGTGAATATAATTCACCCACAATTACTAAATCTATTTCATAAACTCCTTATTTGATTGCCTCTAATTTATTTTCTTTTACCAATTGGCATCCTTCGTAGATTAATTCTCCATGCTTAATGCTGAAATCTTGTAGTGTAGTTGCTGCTAGTTCTATTGCTGCTGTAAATTCTTTTGCGTCACTTGCGCCATAGCTCATAGCATCGGCTATTGCATATAGTATTGACACAACTCCTTCTAACTTATTACTTTCATTCTCCATTGTAGAAAATACTTTGAAAACATCATTTTTCATTTGTTACTCCCCCTTAAAATTATTTATCTTCTAAAGGTCGTCCTAAAAATGTCTACATATTCAGCTACAGTTACCTCTTTACATAAAAAGGCTACTCTTTGCAAAAATCATTCAAAGCCAATTTAATTAAATCTGTAACTGTTACACCCCTTGCAATTGCTGCTTTCTTTATTTCTTCTTTTTCTGCTTTTGTTACTCTGATTTGTATTAATTCGTCTTTTGCTTCATTCAATTTTAATTCCATGTCAACACCTCTTGTAATTACAATTTGTTATTATAATTAGATATTAGTACTATTTTCACATAAAATCAACCGCATTTATAAAATTTTTAATATATATTTTCCCAGCAGTGTGGTAATTGGTTGCCGTTTGCCTTTAAAGTCTATAAAAGCAACTTCTAAATTTTGTCTATAAAACCATTTCAAAATGTAGACTTTCCAATAATACATATTTGAGTTTTCTCGCTCTATATAAGCAAAGTTTTATAGACGTTTGATAAATATAAAAAAAACCGAGAGGATAATTCCTCCCAGCCTTAATCTATTTCAAATCTTCTCTAATTGCATAATATAGAATTGAATGTATATAAGAAGCTACTTCTCTTTTCTCCATCCACACTATATTTAAATTAGAGTATTTAGCTTCTAAGCTCATAATCATACCTTTTGCTGCTTTCGGATTAACTTTAGATCGATAATTACCAGTCACTAAATTTGTATAGAACTTCCCATCTTCTATCAGCAATATGAATTTCTTATTAGCTCTCTTAGCTCTCAGAAGTTCTCTAATAAATCTATTATTTCCGTTCTCATCTTTAGTAGATGTATCCAGCAAATTAGATATGATTTCACCTATAGAGTTCTTACGTTCAATTACAACGTTTGGCACATGGCCATTTGGACCTTCAATTATATAATCTCCAATTGGCAATGCTCTTCTAGTATAATCTATGTTATTTTTCTTGAATGCTTTCAGTATATGATCTATTTGTTTTTCCCTTGTATCAATAATTATTTTATATTTTATCTTATTTTGCATTGCAGTAATTCTCCTTCTCTGTTTAATCAAGAAAAGCAGATTGATTCCACACTATGCTTTCGTTATCCTATATATTTTATCCTACGAACAAATCACTTTTACTATTTATCTCTTTAGCATCTAATTCTATCTCTCGAATTCGTTCACCCAGTAAATTCTTTAATACTTTTAAGGAAAGTTCATCTAATTTATTTTGCTCTATAACGTCTTCTAAAGTTAGATAATTTTTAATAGTATAAACATTAATTCTTTTATTCTGTCCAGGAATAGGATTATATATTTTATTAAAAAGAAAGTCTAATCCTGGACACTCTTTATATTCTGTCTCTTATACACATCTGACGCTGCCGACGAAGCTAGAAG
>ERZ1027072.602-NODE-602-length-9341-cov-5.613935_pt1 | contig 9341 bp, 4 predicted proteins | sample MGYA00519418_ERZ1027072 | MGnify/ENA primary metagenome ERZ1027072 (study PRJEB26926, sample SAMN06164764) | human gut metagenome | biome: ENVO:00009003; feature: ENVO:2100002; material: ENVO:00002003 | host: Homo sapiens | place: USA | collected 2012 ...
AGATGTGTATAAGAGACAGGTAAAGGTATAGGTTATTATCCAAACTTGTGAATCCAAATGTTTCATATAAAACCTGCATTTATCTATCATCTGTTTTATATGTTTTCACTCAGGGTATGATTTGTTACTTTCCCTCTTTTTCCTGGTAGACGGAAGGTAAAACTCCGAACTCATCCTTAAAGTAACGGCTGAAATATCTCGGATTGTTGAAACCTACTTCGTATGCTACTTCCGACACATGGAGTTGGCTTTCACGCAACAACTGTGCGGCTCTTTTCAAACGGATTACGCGGATGAACTCAATCGGAGTCTTGCCCGTTATTTGCAACAGCTTCTTGTACAGATGCACACGGCTCATCCCCAGTTCGTGGCTCAGTTCCTCGACCGACAAGTCACTTCGGGAGATATTGTCTTCCACATACTTGATTGCCTTTTCTATCAACTTTTCATCCAGAGAGGTAATAACAATTTCACTGGGGGCAGGATCTATCTTGGAATGAGTGACCTGCCGATAACGGCTCAGCTCAATTAGCTTGCGGATACGCAGAACCAGCGCAATCATATTGAAAGGTTTGGTCACATAATCATCGGCACCCGTCTCAAGTCCTTTCACCTTTGATTCAACCTCTTGTCGGGCAGTAAGCAGAATTACCGGAATATGCGATGTCCGCTTGTCCGACTTAATCATCCGGCACAGTTCGTTCCCGTCCATACCCGGCATCATCACGTCACTGATTACCAGATCCGGACAATTCTCCTGAATCATCTTCCATGCCTCTTCACCGTTTAACGCGACATCCACACGGTACTGCAGTTCCAAACTATGCTTCATGAACATGCGGAAATCTTCGTTGTCGTCAACCACAAGCAGAAGCGGAAAATTGCTACGGTCGGTCTGCTCCACAACCTGCTCCGATACACTATCTGCATCCGATTGCCCCACAACAGGTTTCGGCAGTTCGGCCATGACATCCACATGCCTTACCGGAATGCGCACCACAAACACAGTCCCTGTCCCTATGTTGTCGAACACTTCCACTGTCCCCTCATGCAGACGGACGAAATCACACACCAGACTCAACCCAATTCCGCTACCCGTCGTTTCCTCCATACCCTTATGGTCAGTCTGATAGAAACGCTCGAAGACATGCTCCTTATCCGCATCAGGAATGCCGATTCCTGTGTCGGAAACTTTTATCTCCATCATTTCCTTTTCACCCTCTATACGCTCCATTATCACGGTCACACGTCCACCGTCAGGAGTGTACTTGAATGCGTTTGAAAGCAGGTTCATCACCACTTTCCCTACTTTGTCCACATCGAAGGCCATCGAAAAACTTTCCACTCCGGAAAAGAAAGAGAAACGGATATGCTTCTTGTCGGCCATCAGCAGAAACGAATTGCAGACCTCACGGACATACGCCACGATGTCTCCCTCCGCCAACGATAGTTGATGTCCGCTCATTTCCCCTTTCCGGAAATCAAGCAACTGATTGACCAGCATCAGCAGCCGCCTTGCATTCCGGTACATCAGCGTCAGCACCGATTTACGCGACTCATCCTTCTCCTGTGCCAGCAGTTCTTCCAGCGGAGCGATAATCAGAGTCAGCGGAGTCCGGAGTTCATGACTGATATTCGTGAAGAAACGGAACTTCATCTGATTCACCTCCTCATTCTTAGCCGCCTCATGTTCTATCTGCTGCATACGATACTTCTCGCGTTCCCTTCGCAGGATATGCCTGCGGGCAAGAAACAGCAGCGACACAAAAACGAGCGCATAACACAGCAATGCCCACCATGCAAGCCAGAAAGGAGGATGCACCACAATCGTCAGGCGGGCGACATCCCTGCCTTCATATCCATCACTGTTTGTCGCCTTCACATTCAGCGTATAAGTTCCGGGAGCAAGACTGGTGAAAGTCACACGGTTTATCCCTGCGGGAAGGACGAGCCATCCGTCTCCCAACCCCTTCAAATTATATTGGTAGGTTGTCTTGTCCGGCAGATTGAAGTCGTCTGAAGCAAACTCCACGGTAAAGATATTCTGGTCATAGTCCAGTTCAATCTTCCTGAACCGGTTCAAGTCCCCCGGAAGGATTACACGTCCGTCATATTTTTCTCCGGTCTTCACTTCCTTGTCGAACAAATAAAGAGATGAGAACATCACCTTGGAAAGTACTTTGTTATAACGCATTTCATCGGGATTGAACACATTCAGTCCATAAAGTCCGCCGGCCACAATCGTGCCGTCCTGTAAGGTCCTTATCGCCCGTAGATTGAAGTCGCAGTTCTGCAGACCGTCCTTTTCATTATATACGCGTGGCTCGAACACATATCCTCTGCGGCTGTCCCCGGAGAATTTCAGATGCACCATCTGACGTGTAGAAGAAATCCACATGTCATGATTCCGGTCTTCCGTTATTCCGGATATGATTTCACCCGACACACCCGTTATGTCCGGAAAGACTTTTACGGAATGGGCTTTCTTGTCATAGACTTTCAGATTACCGCGAGTGGCAATCCAGATTAGACCACGGCTGTCACTGTACACCTGATTCACCTCATACTTGTCAGTTCCGCCTCTCTCAATTTTGTCATCACTCCCCACCCGATAGCACTTGTCAGGATTCTGCAAATCAATCAGAGCCGTACCACCTAACATGCCGACAGCCAGTTCGTCATCTTCCGTCACATCCAGTGACGAAACCATATCTTCAATCTGTTTATAGGTATGAAGCTCATTCCGCTTCAGGTCTATATATTGAAGCCCTCCTTCCAGAAAACCGAGCCAAAGTCTGGAACCTTCTGTCTCCAATGCCCAAACGCTCTTGTTTAGCAACCCGTCTGACATGGTATAATGAAGCAGACGGCCATGTTCCATACAATAAAGTCCGCCATTGAATGTACCAATCCACAACCGCCCGTCAGATGACTTCTGCAATGAGACTACCGGACAGCCCAAGTTATAGGATTTTTCTGCCAAGCCTGTATTTCTGTTCCATAAAATGAGTCCCCGATCGTTCGTTCCCAACCACAGACGTTCATTGTCCATCTGTTCGATGCAGGTAACGTCACCCACTTCATGCATATTGAACTTGAACATGCTCTCCCCATACATGGAAACGCCTTTCTTATAGGTTCCCACCCACATCACTCCATTACGGTCAGCATACAGTGCATAGACAGTGTTGTGCGACAAGCTCCGGGGGTTCTTCACATTATTCGCCACATTAATCACCTTCCTGGTTTTCTTGTCGAGGACATCGATGCCCCCATAATCCTTCCCTATCCAGATTCTTCCCTGCCGGTCCTGAGATACCGAATGGACAAAATCTGACTGATTCCTCCATGGCTCTACCAAATCTGCAAGCCATCTTCCTGCCTCCACATCATAAGCCCACAAACCGCTCACACAACTTATCCATACGCAGTTGTCTTTGTCCACAAAGAGAGAGAAACGTGCCGTTCTGTCTTTCACCTGTTTTTCAATGTCGTCCTTTATCCATCTTATCTTCATATCCGAAGAGTCTAGACACACCATTCTTCCCGAAGCATAAAGCAGGAGAATTCCGTCACAGCATTCGGCTATGGCATTGACTCCGTAATCAGGAAGCTTCAGGGCATGCAGAGACCGGAACTGTACCTGTCTGTCTTTGCTTACCCGGTAAAAGCCTTCAGACGGCACACTGAGCCACGTGTTTTCCAACGAATCGACATACACGTATTCCGGCCCTTTCATCTTGCTTCCTATACTCCTCATAAACTCTTCCAGATTTCTATTGAACCGGTCTTTTGTCTTGTCGAACAATGCATATCCCGTACTCAATCGTACCCACAGGAAATCGGGAGCGTCCATCAGGCCGATTACATTATTGTCGGGGATGGATGTCGAATCCTCGGCAAGATGCCGGTAGACCTTAAAACGATATCCGTCATAACGGTTCAGTCCAGAAGCTGTCCCGAACCACATGAAACCGTCCTTATCTTTCAGAATGGCATAAACGGAGTTATTGGAAAGTCCGTCAGCCACCTCCAGATGCTTGAACATGAAATTCCGGGCGGACAAAGAAACCACCACCGACAAAAAACTTAATATAAACAGGAAACGTACTTTCATTCTGATAGACCAAAAATGTTTTTTGAGAGTACAAAAGAAGAAAAAAGAAAGAAAAAAAGCAAATGCCAATTGCATTTTCATCACATTTTCACTACGTGTCCGGACAAAAGAAAAACAATGGGGGTGTACCCCTACGGATATACCCCCATCTTCTATTTGTCAATCAGTCTGTTTGCTTATTTTCCTGATCCGCGAACCAGCTGGATTTTGTGTACAGTGAGGTTTTCTCCATTGATAATCAGAGATCGGCACTCAAGCCCCAACAAAGCTGTACAAGTTTCCTCATTAATGTCAAAATCAACAGAACTACCCCCTACTGAAACTTCGGTTCTTTGAAGCATTCTCGGTGCATCCGGAGTAGTCTCTAAATCCACATCTCCAGCCACACCCTCAAGATAAGCCCCCTCTGCAGCATCGGTATAAGTAACACGAATTATATCACCAGATTTCAAAGATGTAGGAATATTAACCAATATATCACCCCAACTCATACTACAATCTGCACCGCCTTCAGCCTTATGACACCACAACAAATTAGTAAAAACTTCATCATCCGAAGCAGGAACCAATTCCACTCGATTCAATCGTATATTACTCCAGTTCTGCCCAAAAATCATTATATTTCCATCATCTTTCACCTCATCACACATTGCAAGAGTTAATACATTTGTCAAGCAATTACTATCATCATCAAATATTCCTAAATTTCTCCACGAATAATAAAGCTGCAAAGTTCCCAAACGTAATACAGCTGCATCATTACCATCTGCCAAATAGCATCGTAAAATTGCACCTGGGACAAACAAATTCTGTTGTTCCTCACTAAGTGTAATACGTGCTATTACTGGGTAGGAATCAACATCATCTCCAACAGTTCCGTTTCCTGCTGATCCATCACCGGTCCAAAGCGTAATAGGAAGACCAATGTTTTTATTAGTATAAACCAAAACACTCGTCAGCGTAATGCCAGTAGCATCCGAAGACACATCAATGCCTGCCGTATTACTCCCTGCAGCTATCAAGAGTGTACCAGAAGTTAACCCTTTCTGCAAAGTATAGTCTTTACCAGATATCTTAATAGTAGCATCATTTGCAGCATCTGTCCGTGTATATTTGAGGCTATAGACATCCGTTGCGTCAAGTCGTTTGTCCCCAAAATTTCCAAAATGAGTACCTTCTGCCTTCAATTCAACAGACCCAGTCAATAACTGATAGGAAATCTTTCCCTCAACCTCAAAACTGTCTCCTGGACCAAATATCCATCCGCTTTCAATCCGTTGTTCTGTCCAATTGTCAACAGTCGCTGTAGCATTAACAATTGTACCTTGAGAGGCAGTTCCACTTTTCGGATTAAGAGTTACTGAAAAAATCATTTTACTTCCTGAGTCAAAAGCGTACATATCTACCGGACAAGGATAATCTACATTTTTATAAGTAATTGTAATCACTCTCCCTTGCGTTGCGGCAGAAGGCATTACGATTGTCTGATATTCCCCTTCTACATCGGGATTGCTTGCAAAATTCAAGGTTGCATCGGCAGCATCGGTACTTGTCACCGTACCGTCAGCCAAATTCAACGTACCGCTTGTCTGCTGGTTGTTTATTTTTACCGTTGCATCGGATAAAGGCTTTCTGTTCTGATTATAAACCTGCATGACCACCTTTACCAACTTATGCGTGAAAGTCAAGTCGACATTCTTCGCACCGACTGTCACATCAGTCATTGAAGAATACATCACATCATTATTACTCAACGAAGCTCCCTCTCCTGTTGCAAGAGTAAATGAATAGATTCCATCAGCTACCGCATCAGCCTTATACGGATATACCCCTTTAAAATCTACTTTTTCCGCACTACCTGCAGCTCCCCAGGTCATCGGGTTTGTGGAAGTAAATCCACTTCCGTTCGCAGTGGTATACTGCACATTGGTGGCATTCTCTACAAAACCGCTTTCCGTATACATGGAAACACCGATTGCGTCACGGGCTTCAAAACTTGTGTCTGTCGCGCGTGACATTACAGACGAAGTGAAAGTGATTCCCTCACCGGCAATTCCCTGCCGCAAGTCATCTTCTTCCGAACAGGCAGTAGCCAACATCGCGGCCGCCAGCCCAAACAAAATTGTCTTTCTCATAAGAATTAAATGTTTAATGATTCAACAAATACATTAAAAAACTGCTTTTTATGATAATAACAAAGTTACGGAATATTATTATATATGTACCGACTGATTCGTTTCAGGGACATGAGAGTTTGTTATGTAACATGATAAAATGTTACCGGATAATGTCCGTTTTGTTTCCTGCTTTCCCAATTCAACAATTGGAGCATCAAAGCGAAACATACGCCCCCCTCATTTTCAATATCCATGCGATGGAGAATCTGTAGGAGGATACGGGAAAAAGACTATCTTTGCAGACGGGAGAACGATTGGAGCATCCGCAGCCGGAAATGCGGAGTATCTGCTAAAATAGTATCGACATAAACGGCAAATTCCCCCTTCGTACATTTGTATATTACAAACCAAAAATAGATAAGAATTTCATGAAAAACATTTCCAAATTCGCAGTGGTATTCATGCTATGTACAGGTGCTCTGCTACAGACCGGCTGCCAACAGCACACGGTAAGTCCCGCCATCCCTTCCGATCCACAAATCGAAGAAAGCATCAAGCAATGGCTGGACAAGATGACATTGGAAGAAAAAATCGGACAGATGTGCCAGATTACCATCGATGTAGTGACCGATTTCGATGCCAGCCGAAAAAACGGATTCACGCTTGACAAGGCGAAACTCGACACCGTAATAGGCAAATACAAGGTAGGTTCCCTGCTGAACGTACCTTTGAGCGTGGCACAAACAAAAGAAAAATGGGCGGAAGCCATCAGGCAGATTCAGGAAGTATCAATGAAGGAAATCGGAATTCCCTGCATCTACGGCGTAGACCAGATACACGGGACAACCTACACGCTGGACGGAACCATGTTTCCGCAGGGAGTGAACATGGCGGCCACATTCAACCGGGACCTCGTAAAACGGAGTGCGGAAATCTCTGCCTACGAGACCAAGGCCTGCAACATTCCGTGGAACTTCGCGCCGGTAGTCGATTTGGGAAGAGACCCGCGCTGGTCGCGCATGTGGGAGAACTACGGCGAGGACTGCTACGTGAACGCGGAAATGGGTAAAGCCACGGTGTCGGGTTTCCAGGGAGAAGACCCTAACCATATCGGAAAGAACAACGTGGCGGCCTGCATGAAGCACTACATGGGTTACGGGGTTCCCGTCTCGGGAAAAGACCGCACACCCTCGTCCATCTCACGGAGCGACATGCGCGAGAAGCATTTCACCCCCTACCTCGAAGCGGTACGCCACGGCGCACTGAGCGTGATGGTCAACTCCGGTGTGGACAACGGGATGCCTTTCCACGCCAACCAGGAGTTCCTCACCCAATGGCTGAAAGAGGATTTGAACTGGGACGGACTTATCGTGACCGACTGGGCGGACATCAACAACCTCTGCACGCGCGACCACATTGCGGCGACCAAAAAGGAAGCTATCAAGATTGCCATCAATGCGGGCATTGACATGTCAATGGTACCGTATGAAGTAAGTTTCTGCGACTACCTGAAGGAACTGGTGGAAGAAGGCGAGGTGCCGATGAGCCGCATCGATGATGCGGTGTCACGTGTGTTGCGTCTGAAATACCGCCTCGGACTGTTCGAGCATCCTTACTGGGATGTGAAAGAATACGACAAATTTGGTTCGAAAGAATTTGCGGAAGTCGCACTGCAGGCAGCCGAAGAATCGGAAGTGCTGGTAAAGAACGAAGACAGCCTGCTCCCGCTCGCAAAAGGGAAACGAATCCTGCTTACCGGTCCGAACGCCAATTCGATGCGGTGCCTCAACGGAGGATGGTCGTACAGCTGGCAAGGACACCGTGCCGACGAATGTGCGCAAGCCTACAATACTATCTATGAATCACTGTGCAACAAATACGGGAAAGAGAACATCATCTATGAGCCGGGCGTAACCTATGCGCCCTATAAGAACGACAACTGGTGGGAAGAGAACACGCCGGAAATCGGGAAGGCCGTTGCCGCAGCAAGCCGTGCCGATGTAATTGTCGCTTGTGTAGGCGAAAACTCCTACTGCGAGACTCCGGGCAACCTGACCGACCTGAACCTGTCGTCCAATCAGCAGGAACTGGTGAAAGCATTGGCAAAGACCGGAAAGCCCATCGTTCTGATTCTCAACCAAGGCCGCCCGCGCCTCATCAAGGACATCGAGCCGCTGGCCAAGACTATCGTCAACGTGATGCTCCCGAGCAACTACGGAGGTGACGCGCTCGCCAACCTGCTCGCCGGAGACAGCAACTTCAGCGGAAAGATGCCGTTCACTTATCCGAAACACATCAACGCACTCGCCACATACGACTACAAACCATGTGAGGACATCGGACAGATGGGCGGGAACTACAACTACGACTCGGTGATGGATATCCAGTGGCCGTTCGGCTTCGGACTGAGCTACACCACTTATAAATACGCCAATCTGAAATTGGACAAGACAACTTTCAACGCCGATGACGAACTGACCTTCACGGTGGACGTGACCAACACGGGCAAAATGGCCGGAAAGGAAAGCGTGCTTCTGTTCTCGAAAGACCTTGTGGCAGGCAGTACGCCCGACAACATCCGCCTGCGCAACTTCGACAAGATTTCGCTGGAACCGGGTGAGACTAAGACTGTCACGTTGAAACTGAAAGGAAGCGACATGGCTTTCGTTGACTATGACGGCAAATGGAGACTGGAAGAGGGTGACTTCAAGTTCAAGTGCGGTGACCTGTGGATTGACGCAAAGTGCAGCAACACCAAAATCTGGGAGACGCCAAACAAATAAACTTAATAAAAAGAAAATCTTTGAGGGTCAAGGGGATGTAAAAATAGAATCCCGCCATTAACAAGCAATGTCATCTTGAACGTATTGACAAAAAGAAAATGACATTTTATTCTGACATACCCGCTTACTGACTTTTATGGGTTGTGTGTATTCGGGGAAAAAACTGACATAAAAACAATCAGCCATCATCCGAATGCGCACAACTTTTTTAATTCATAGGCTATCTTAAAATATTCATTCAATAAAACGATAAAAATGAAAAGAAATCTATTCCTGTTTATAACTGTCTCTTATACACATCTGACGCTGCCGACGAAGCTAGAA
>ERZ1027072.614-NODE-614-length-9277-cov-6.017675_pt1 | contig 9277 bp, 8 predicted proteins | sample MGYA00519418_ERZ1027072 | MGnify/ENA primary metagenome ERZ1027072 (study PRJEB26926, sample SAMN06164764) | human gut metagenome | biome: ENVO:00009003; feature: ENVO:2100002; material: ENVO:00002003 | host: Homo sapiens | place: USA | collected 2012 ...
CGAGATTACTACGCGTCTCGTGGGCTCGGAGATGTGTATAAGAGACAGATATCAGTTTACTCAAAAACATGGCTGCAATGAAAGCTCCGAGCCCGTTAAACGACTGCGCCAGATTCAATCGTTGAGGAGCTGTAGCCGCATCACCTAAGGCCGTTACGTACGGATTGGCTGCGGTCTCTAAAAAACACATCCCGGTAGCAATGACAAAGAAGATGCACAGATAGGCCCAATATTCCTTCAACATGGCAGCCGGAAAGAACAACAGACCACCTGCTGCCGCCAACACCAAGCCGAAGATGATACCGGCTTTGTAGCTATACCGCTTCATAAACATGGCTATCGGAATCGGGAAAATAAAATACGCCAGCCAGTAAGCTGTTTCCGTAAAGGACGCTTCAAAGGTATTCAGCTCGCAAGTTTTCATCAGCTGCCGAATCATGGTAGGCAGCAGGTTACTACTGATAGCCCACAAAAAGAAAAGGCTGAAAACCAGTGCAAGCGGCAGTTTATAGCTATTATTGTTTTTCATCATTTCCCCGTTTGTTTATTCCGACATATTCTTGATGTAAGGAAGTTCCGGCAGATTATGGAAGCCATAGAAACTGCGGGCATTTTCTCCTAAGAAGAGGGCTTTCTCTCTTTCCGTCAACTCTGCGGACTTACTCACAAAGTCGTACGACATGCGGTAGGTAATGGCCGTAATGGTACGCGGATAATCCGACCCCCACATCAGTTTCTCAAAGCCGACCAGCTCGGCAGCCTCACGGATAGCTCTTACCGCCCCCTTAAACGGATAAAATTCATCATTAAACAACCAGGTAATTCCTCCCGATTCAATACGTACATGAGGATGACGCGCCAATTTAATCTGTTCCTTCCATTGAGGACGGGTTACCATACCGAAATGCCCGATGGCCACTTTCAACTTCGGATACTCCTGAATTACCTCCTCCAGTTCGCCCACCTGTGTAGCTCCGTCGGCCATGTCAATGGAAAGCAGCACCCCGTTCTGCTCCATCAGATGAAACATCTGCATCATCTCCTCACAATTCAGTCTTACACGCCCCTCTTTGAGCAGCAAGCGCTGTGCAGGAATCTTAATCCCCTGGAATCCCCGTGCAATAAGCTGACGCGCCTGATCCAGATATCCCGGCTTACGGAACTCACACATTCCGCATACAAAGAAACGGTCGGGATAACGAGCCGCAACCTCAGCCAAATAGTCATTCTGAAAACCGTCGATAAACTCTTGCGTCACCACGGCCGCAGACACCTGCGCATAGTCCATGTTAGATAGGAACACCTCGGCACTGTTTACTCCATCGGTCATGAACGGGGGAAGCATCTGTCTCACTTCCCCCATGAACAATGACCTTCCATTCTCCAAGGTGCGGATAGGAAGTCCCTCAACCACCGTATCCTGCTTCAACCACAAATGAGAATGTGCATCGATTATTATAAACCCCATATACAAATTCCTCCTAAGAATTAGCCCAACTTACACGGAACTGATCACCGATAATTTCACGCACTTCACGCACCAAAGTTTCATCCATCGGTTCCTCTATGTAAACCACATTCTTCTTCACATTCTGCGGATTGGCCGTACTGAACAATGTCGTAGCAATGCGCGGATTGCTCACAGCATACTGCATGGCCAGTTTTTCTATCGCATAATTTTTACTCTTACAATGCTCCATAGCTTTTCGGCAAGCCTCTACCAACGGCTGAGGAGCCGGATGCCATGACGGTACACCTCTTTCGGTCAGCAATCCCATAGACAATGGAGAGGCGCTGATTACCCCAATACCTTTCGACTCAAAATAGTCCAGAAAATCGACCAGCTTGTCATCGCACAAGCAATAATGACAGAAGTTCAGTACCGACTCTACCGTCCCTGCCAGTGAATGGTCAATCACCCACTTCAGGTTTTCCAGTTGCAAGTCGGTGATACCCACATGGCCTACTACCCCTTTCTCTCTTAACTCCACCAAAGCCGGCAAAGTCTCATTAACCACCTGATTCAAGTCGGCAAACTCAATGTCGTGCACATTAATCAGGTCGATATAGTCCACATGCAGGCGTTCCATACTTTCGTACACGCTCTCCGTGGCTCGCTTTCCGGAATAATCCCAGGTATTTACCCCGTCTTTTCCATAACGTCCTACCTTCGTAGAGAGATAATACTTGTCGCGAGGAATCTCCTTCAGGGCCTTTCCTAATACCGTTTCAGCCTTATAATGTCCGTAATAAGGAGACACATCAATAAAATTCATCCCCAAATCAATGGCGGTAAACACCGCTTCCAATCCTTCTTTTTCTCTAATGTCATGGAAGACTCCCCCAAAGAAGAAGCTCCGAAACTCAAAGAGGATACCTTCATCCCCGTCTTTCCTATTTCATGGTATTCCATAGTGATAACTTTTTAAGATTCATACAAATAAAACATACGCTCCATCAACTGCCATTTCTCGGCAGAGCTGCTTCCCTGCACACATTCCTGAAAACGTGCCACATGGTCTTCCCACTCTGCCTGTCTGGGCAACTGTGCCAGGCGTTTCATCGCGCTATCCCAGTCAAAATCAAGCGGTGCTTCCACAATCATGAACAGCTTGCAGCCTACGATATAGATTTCCATTTCCAGTATCCCCACTGAACGGATTCCCGCCCGAATTTCCGGCCAGGCTTTTTCACGACTATGTATCTTTCGGTATTCCGCTATCAGTTCCGGATTATTTTTCAAATCCAATGCCTGACAATACCGCTTGACGGGCATACCGTACTCTTTTACTCTATATCCTTCCATCTTACCACATTTTATTATTTCGCGATTCGCAATACGGGAGCAATCTGATTCAACGGCTGTGCAGGAAGCGTAACCGACAAGCCTGCGGCGGTACGGACAAAATCGACTTTACCGTATCCCAACAATTCCACCTTACGAATCTTTCCTTCATAAAGTTTACTGTCTGCAGCCAGTGACTTGATGTTTACCTTTCCGTCTGCCGGCCATGCCAGCACAGTAGCATACAAATACTTCGGAGTCTGTGTGAAACGGATTTCCTTTGCTCCTGCCTGACTGTAAGAACCTTCATTGAACCCCTGAGCATTGAGCGGAATATCTTCCTCCGCAATCGGACCTTCCCCGAACACAACCCACGGACGAGTATCATAAATAGCTTCCTTGTTAATGTTCATCCATGCCCCAAATTCATTCAGGATTTTCTCTTCTTTTTCATCGAAAGTTCCATCTGCACGCAGAGGTACGCTCAGCAACAGATTTCCATTCTTACTCACAATGTCTACCAACAGTTTAGCTACGTATGCCGCTGATTTATATTCGTTTTTCTCGTAAATAGACGTATTGTAATGCCATCCGCCAATGCAGGAACATGACTGCCACGGCTGATCGATAATTTTATTGGGAGCACCGCGCTCTACGTCCCACACCAGTGCTTTTCGCTGATTTTCATCGAGAATCTTACCAAACATCACCGCTTCCAATTTCCCTTTGTGAGTAGCCATATTGTGGTTGTAGAAATGAGCTGCAATCTTCAATCCCGCGTCACTCACCGGATAGAAAGGTGCTACTGTCACATCAAAATACAGCAAATCGGGGTTATAGCGATTGATCACATCGAGTGTACGGTTATAGAAGTTTGTACAATATTCCTGGCTCGGTACACAAACTCCATTGCCCCATGCCCACTGACGGTGAATCATTCCGTTATCCCAGCTGTTCTCACTCAATGGATGGTTCTGTGCGTACAAATCCTGTGGGTCGTATCCTTCCCACCATTTTCCTTTTCCGTCTGCCTTGGTCAGTTTTCCATCGTATGGAATTCCTTTCTTCGGACCTTTCGTGTCATGACGCTGAGAAGGCTCATACCAGCTCCACGCATGGTCGGCATGCAAGCTGACTCCAAAATACAATCCGTATTTTCTTGCCGCTTTCTCCCATCCGGCCAGAATATCTTTCTTCGGCCCCATATTCACTGAATTCCAGGGCTGATACTTACTGTCCCACAAGTCCATGTTGTCATGATGATTTCCCAAAGCAAAAAAGTACTGGGCACCTATTTTCTTATAAAAGGCTACTAGCTTGTCTGGATTCCAGTTTTCCGCCTTCCACAAGGGAATAATATCCTTGAAACCTACTTCCGACGGGTGTCCGTAGTGTTTTACATGATATTCATATTCACGAGTACCCTCCATATACATGGAACGAGCCATCCAGTCGCCTGAACCTTCCACACACTGCGGCCCCCAATGGGCCCATATACCAAATTTCACGTTACGGAACCATTCCGGCACCTGATAGTTTTCCAATGAACTCCATGTGGGTTCGAACTTTCCTTTCATCATCGGTTCATCCTGTTCCGATACCGGTACCTGATAAGTCTGTGCCGACAATCCGGCCATGGATAAAAATAAAGAAGCTAATAAGAGTCTTGTTTTCATAAGTATTATTATCTGACAATTTATATAAACAAATGTACGGAGAATAGCCCCAAAAGAATAGGATTAAAATGAGAGTTTATAGGCTAATATCGACAAAAGGAGTATTTTAAATAATTTTACTGGTACAATATCGATTTTTATCGGATAAAAGATTTATCAAAAATCATCTACACGAAAAATAATTATTACTTTTATGGCAAATTAATAATCTATACCTATGAATCTACAAGTAGAACAAATGCACCCATTAGTCCTGAACGTAGGATTAGCTGTTCACAATGCAGATTGGAACTGGAAAAATGTAAACAGTCCATTTACACGTCTATATTACGTTACGGAAGGAAGTGCTCAAATAGAACTTCCTGATGGAATATATACGTTATCACCCAAACACATGTATTTCATCCCTGCGTTTACTATTCATACCAATATTTGTAAGTCTAATTTCGTACATTACTACTTGCATATTTACGAAGATCATTACTCAGATAACGACTGGTTAGACCATTGGAAATTTCCCGTCGAGATAGAAGCAACAGATTTAGATTTGGCTCTATTCAAACGCTTATGTGAAATTAACCCGCACATGACTCTGCAAAAGTCCGACCCTACCACATACGACAACAATCCAACACTCATGCAGAATCTTATAAAAAACAGACAACGGGCATTTTGCGATAAGGTAGAATCGAGAGGAATCGTATTCCAACTGCTATCTCGTTTTTTTAAACAAGGACAATCCAAAATTGAAATGGAAGATAACCGGATAGCTAAAACTGTTTTATATATCCGTAAACATCTCAATGAGGCCATTGAATTGGAAAAACTCGCAGAAATCTCTTGTCTTTCCAAAGACCATTTTATCCGCCTTTTCAAAAAAGAATTAGGAACCACACCTTTACAATATATCAACCAAAAGAAAATAGAAAAAGCTCAGCTCCTACTAATCACAGAGGAACTGGCAGTCAAAGAAATTGCCTTTCAACTGGCTTTTGATGATTATTCTTACTTCAATCGTTTATTTAAAAAAACAACCGGCGTTACTCCCCAAGAATACCGCCGGCTATATTGAAACTAAAAATTAATTAGTTATATCCTTCATTCTGTTCCAGGTTCTTATTGACATTTCTTTCACTTTGCGGAATAGGGAAATATCGGTTATGGGCAGCCCATGTACGTTTCTCAAACTGATAATACATATTTTGGTCTACCGGAGAGGCTGCAGAACCACTTCCACGGTAATTAGGAGCACTAGGGTCATCCGAAAGTTTGACTCCTGTAAACGTATGGTTCAACTCCTGTTCTGCAATTCCCCAACGAAGTACATCAAAATACCTAAATCCCTCAAAAGCCAACTCTACCCGTCTTTCCTTACGAACTGCCTTACGCACATCCTCCTGAGTCGGCAAATCACCTTTTTGATATCCTGGCAATTTCACGCGATTACGTATATCATTGATTGTCAAATCAAGCACTGTTTGATCAACGGCACCTGGATTAGATTCATTCAACGCTTCCAAGTAACTCAATAGCACCTCAGCATAGCGCATAAGAGGAGTATAAGTAGGCGTTGAACCTAAATTATTCGTTATGGAAGGATCACAACCTTTCTTTGGGCAATAACCATTAAACAACGGAAAACGATTGTAACTATCTGCCGTATTAGGTCCTTGGAAACAATTATAAGTTATATCATTATATTTTGTTCCAGGATAAGAGCCCAACGGAGGAAGGAAAATAGAAGCATACAATCTTATTTCACGGTTTGCATAAGGATCATTATCATCATACACACCTGAGTTATCAATATCTTTTCCATCCGTACAGAAATACTCTTTTACCAGTTCATTATAAGGAGCAAACTGATGCCAGCCACCATAAGCACATTCCGGATACAGATATTGATAGCGGGAATTTGTAAATTTATCCGCAATACCCATGATACAGAAAATAGTCTCAGGACTATATTCTCCTCCTATCTGGAACAACTTTTCATAACTCTCATCTCCGTTTCTGCGATCAAGCTGATAGCTGCCTGAAATAATTACTTCATCCAGAATGTCAGCGGCATCTCCCCATCGGTCCTGAGCCAAATACAAACGAGACAACAATACTTTAGCCGCACCATTTGTCAGACGACCATATTCTTCTGCATCATAACTGTCCGGAAGAATTCTGGCAGCTTCCTTCAAATCAGTTTCCACCTGGGCATACACATCTGCCTGTGCTGTCTGCTTAATCGTATTAGCCTCCTCCACAGTTAACGGTGCAAGTGGCATAGGAACATCTTTAAAATAAAATGCCAGATTAAACAAGAAATAAGCACGTAAAGTTTTTACTTCTGCACTCCATTTTTCTCTAGTATCTTCATCCATTGGACATTTCCCGACATTAGCCAGAAAATTATTGTATTTTGCAATCTGTGTATAGGCATTCTTCCAATACCACTCAATATTGCCATTCGTCGCAACTGTATTGGAACTGGCCATCAGAGTAGTAAAATTCTCTTTTTCCGTACCGTTGCCTCCAGCAAAATCAAGGTACAACAATCCTTGAGGAGTTGCAAAATCATCATGGGACCAACCTGTCTGAAAGCGGTAACAACCTACCAATGCCAGATAAGCATCATTCTCACCTGTCCAGAAAGTATTGTCCGAGATAGCAGAAGGAGGATTTTTCTCCAGCAAATCCGAACAGCTGACAAGCACACCAGACAAAGCCAAAGAATAAACTGACAACTTGGCTATATGTAATATTTGTAATAACGGTTTCATATCTTTATAGATTTATAGTAATTAGAACTTGAAGTTAAACCCAAACGAATAAATGGCTGTAATAGGATAGTAAGAAGGAGAATCACCTGTTCCAATTTCATTCTCAGGATCCCATCCCTGATAGAAACTGTTAAAGCTGAAAAGATTCTGACCACTTACATATACGCGCAACTTCTCAATACCAATCTTCTTGGTCCATGCCTGTGGCAAGGTATAGCCAAGCTGCAAGTTTTTCAAACGCAAGAAGCTTGCATTGCGTACCCAGTAATCGGAGGTCTGCAGGTTCGGATGGTTCATATTCATCGTTTCTATGCGAGGATATTCTGCCCATTTATCTGGATTCTCTTTTGTCCAGCAGTTTTCAGCCTGCCATCTTTGAATCTGGCCACCATTATAAAACGCATAAGCCATATAAGAACCTATCTGACGCTGATAGCCGCCTAATCCCTGGAACAGTGCGGAGAAATCAAAGCCTTTGTAAGAAGCCGAGAGGTTCAAGCCATAATAGAACTTGGGAGTAGTACTACCCAATACTGTACGGTCATATTCAGCATCCACCTTTCCATCAGGTACACCGTCCGGACCACTAATATCCTTATAACGTATATAGCCCGGTTTCAAGTCACTCTTTCCTACTAACTGTTCAGGAGCCGCATCAATTTCTGCCTGATCAACGAACAATCCTTCTGTCTGATAGCCATAAATAATACCTATCGGCTGTCCCACAATACGGTTGTTGTTGATTTCTTCTGTTGCCCCATTTGCCAGTTCTTCCACCGCATTCTTTACCCATGTAAAATTCGGCGCAATACTAAACTGGAAATCTCTGCCAATACGTCCGTTATAACTTAAGTTTACTTCAATACCTTTATTGGATACTGCACCTACATTCGATTCACTCACATTCTGCCCAAGAATACCTGCTTTTTCAACCGGTGCAAGAATGTCTGAAGTGTATTTATAGAAATATTCAATACTACCATTTAACGTATTATTGAACAACCCGAAGTCCAAACCCACATTGGTGATAGCTGTCTTTTCCCAGGTAAGATCCTGGTTGCGGTAAGTAGAAACATAAGTACCGGGGACCAAAGTGGCTGGATTACCCAACGGATAATTATGATCCAGATCGTATGTCTGCTGATAAGGATATACTCCGATATTCTGGTTACCCAGTACACCATACGATGCACGCAGTTTCAAGTTATTGACAACCTCACCTGCACGCGTATTTTTCCAGAAATTTTCTTCAGAAATTCTCCATCCTGCAGAAACTGAAGGGAAAATGCCCCAACGGTTATCTTTCGCAAAACGGGAAGAGCCGTCATAACGCAGGTTAGCCTCCAGCAAATATTTATCCTTAAACGCATAGTTCACACGACCGAAGAAAGAAACCAAGGCATACTCTTCCAAAGAACTGCTGTTTGTGGCAGTTGATGCATCACCGGCTCCAAGCTGATACAGGGCATTATTAGGGAAGGTATTGCGATAACCCTCCAGACCTTTATTGGAGGTCTGTTCTACAGAGGTACCGGCTAGAACCTTCAAGTCATGACTGCCGAACGTCTTTTCATAATTTACTAAAGCTTCCAGAATGGTATTGGTATTATTTGATGTCCAGATATTCAATGTAGAAGGACCGACCGTCTTATTTTCATCAAAATAAGTCTCTGCACGATAAGTCTTATCATATTTAGTCCAGTATGTTACGCCAGCTTTTCCGGTCAGTGACAATCCTTTAATCGGAGTATCCCATCTCAATTGTCCGGAAGCATTTATATTACGGCTGACATTCTCCACAAACGATTCACTTGCCAGCCAGGCTTCCGGACTATAATTATCCTGATACCCAAAGCTTCCATCAGATTTCTGTCCTGCATAGATAGGAGCCTCACGGACTGCATAACCTATTATACCGTCAATGCTTGTCGGCTCACCGTTCGGCGCATTGTATTTGTTATTGTAAGCATTGATATTCAAACTCAATACCTATTGGCGGAATTAAATTATAAAAGATTTATGTTTAAAAAGTTGTGCATATT
>ERZ1027072.621-NODE-621-length-9137-cov-3.743559_pt1 | contig 9137 bp, 6 predicted proteins | sample MGYA00519418_ERZ1027072 | MGnify/ENA primary metagenome ERZ1027072 (study PRJEB26926, sample SAMN06164764) | human gut metagenome | biome: ENVO:00009003; feature: ENVO:2100002; material: ENVO:00002003 | host: Homo sapiens | place: USA | collected 2012 ...
TACTACGCGTCTCGTTGGCTCGGAGATGTGTATAAGAGACAGGAACATTCCAGCCGAATCGTTCTGCGACGCAGCCATCGGTGTTGACAACTACGATGGCATGTCCAAGGCGGTGCGTCTGCTCAAATCGCTTGGACACCAGCGCATCGCTTTCGTCGTTGATTACATTCCCGACGACATGGTCTACAGCACCAGCCAGCGTATGGAAGCGTTCTTGGAAGCGGCTGAACAAAACGGTTACGACGATGAGTATGCCTACGTCATAACCGCGGACGAGCATGATGCGCCATTGTCGAAAGCGGACCTTGCTGCGCAACTGGTGGCGAAATTACTGTCATTGCCACACATGCCAACCGCCATCTGTGCCGAAACCGATCAAGTGGCAATCGCAGTCATCAAGGAACTCGGCAAGCAACAATTGCATGTTCCTGAAGATATCTCCGTCATAGGGTTCGATGATGCCGACATCGCACAGGCGGCGAATCTGACCACCGTTCGACAGAATCCGCTGGAAATGGGACGCAACGCCGCCCGTAAGACGTTGTCCCTTCTGCGTGGACAGACGCCAGACGCATCCTATGAATCGCAGGAGGCCACGCTGATGTTGCGTGACACCACCAGACGCGTGGCGACCGACCGTTCGTGACGGTTCTTCCGTATTCTCCGAACGGAATGAACGCAATATGGAAGGATATGGGCCCATGTAGCCTATGTGCCCTATGATGCGTTGAAGGAAACCGGTCTTCGGAAAACCGAGACGGTGGTCGAACCATACGAAGACATCGAAAGACATTCGGCAGGGCATGGGCAAAATCAACGAAAACAGCGCAAAGTCAACGAAAACGAAGAATGTGACGCCCGCGGTCACGCCATGGGGCAAGAACCGTGTGAAGAACACCGAAACAGGCAAGCACGTACTCATCATGCCGGGCATTGGATACACCGTAGACCGACCGCTGCTGTACTGGGCAGCGCAGGCGCTTGCGGCCAACGGATGGTTCGTGGACCGGCTCGACCTGAAACTGACGGAAAGCGTCGAGTTTCCGGAAATGATCGCCTGCATGGAACGCGTGGTCGACGAATGGCGCAAGGCGGCACTCGAACATGCTGCCGAATCGGGTGAGGAGCCGCATTTGCTGGTCGTCACCAAATCGCTCTCCACACTCTCATATCCGCATTCCGCAAAGCTAGGATTGCGCGTGGTGCTGCTCACCCCGGTACTCAATCCGCCGCCATTCGACAAGCACAAGTCGGTCATTCCCGCGCCGCTGCCGGGAACTGCCGGCAGCCCGATGCCGCTAATCTGCGCAGGTGACGCCGACCCATACTACGATGACGCCAAAGCGCATCTGCTCACCGACCATGTGCGCACGTATGCTGGTGCCAATCATTCCATCGAAGTGCCGGACGATTGGCAGACATCGCTCGACTATCTGAAACAGGTCACGCAGGCCATCGTCGACTACGCCGGCTGAAAAGAACGAGACGGAATATGCGCATCGTATTGCAGAAGGTCAGCGAAGGATCCGTCGACGTGGTCGACGAGACAAGCGGAGAAGTCGACACCACATTCGAACCACAGTATATAGGCATCGGCTATGTGCTGCTTGTCGGAGTGGAAGATACGGACGGAGCGAAACAAATCGACTGGCTCGCCCACAAAATCGCCAACCTGCGCGTTTTCGAAGATGAGAACGGCAAAATGAACCGTTCCATCCACGACGTGGACGGCAGCGTGCTGTCGATATCCCAGTTCACGCTGTATGCGGACGTACGCAAAGGCAACCGGCCAAGCTTCGTGAAAGCAGGCGCGCCCGACCATGCCGAACAGGTATGGCATGCGTTCAACGACGCGTTGCGCGCGCAGGGACTCGACGTCAAAGAAGGCAGATTCGGCGCCCACATGCGCGTAAGCCTTACCAACGATGGTCCGGTCACCATCATTTTCGACACCGACGAGCTCGGCATCTGAACCGCGCCGCATATCTGATGGTTGACATAGGGTTAACCGCATGGGAATAGAGAATGACCGCAAACTGGTCGTCAACTGCCTGCCGCTGACCGAGGCCGAACGCGCGCAGTTCACACGCGCCGCAAAAGGCATGCCGCAGGAATTCGTCGGCGATTCGACCCAACGGGGAAGCATGAGCTGGACCGCCGCAGTACCGGAGGAACTCAAAGCCAAAGCCACCGCGGTCATCGGCAACATCGCGCCCGAGGAATGCGCGCAATGCCCCAAACTCGAATGGCTTCAAACTTGGAGTGCCGGCGTCGACAAATACCAGCACCCCGGCATCCTACAGCCCGGATCCATGCTCACCAACGCCACCGGAGCCTACGGACAAAGCGTCTCCGAACACATGTTCGCCATGATGTGGGCCATCATGAAGAACCTGCACATCTACGCGGCAAGCAACCCGAACGCCATGTGGCAGGACGCGGGCCGCGCCATCAGCCCCAACGGAAAAACGGCGCTCATCATCGGAACCGGCGACATCGGATCACACTTCGCACGACTCTGCAAAAACGTCGGAATGACAACCATCGGCATTCGCCGTAATCTCGCCGTCGAAGCGCCGGGCATCGATCATATGGTCGGTTTCGATTCCCTCGACGACGTCCTGCAATACGCCGATGTGATCGCCATGTGCGTACCATCCACCCCGACAACGCGCCACCTGCTCGATGCGAAACGCATCAGCAAACTCCAAAACGACGCCATCATCATCAACGCGGGCCGCGGCGACGCCATCAACAGTCAGGCGCTCGCCGAAGCGCTCGCGGACGGCGCAATCCGAGGCGCGGGCATCGACGTGACCGAACCGGAACCGCTGCCGGAGGAATCGCCATTGTGGAGCGAGCCGCGTTGCCTGGTCACGCCACACGTGGCGGGCGGCAACCATTTGGAGTCCACCGAGCGCCGCGTCATCGCCATCGCATTGGGCAATGTACGCTGCTACGCCAACGGGCAGCCTCTCAACAACCTCATGCCCCTCAAAGGCTGACGGTCGCGCGCGGGGAAGACCCGTATGATGGCAGTCGGGAAGGAAGGAAAGGGTATGACATTGAACAAATGGCGTCGTGCGACGGAATGGTTCATGACGGCATTGGCATTGGTGTTTCTGTTCGCGTATTCGTGGGAAGTGCTGGCGAGAACGCATATCGTATTGTGCGAAACGGTGATCAACATCATCTGGATGGCGTTCATCGTCGACTACGTCGTTTCGATTCTGCTGGCGAAGGACAAGAAAGCCTGGTTCAAAGAGAATCTGCTGATGCTGGTGTCCATCGCCTTGCCCATCTTCAGACCATTGAGGCTGCTGCGATTGGTGGCGGTGCTCAACGTGCTCAACCGTACCGGTGGCATGGCGGTGCGTGGACGTATCACACTGTACACATGCTGCAGCGTGACACTGCTGATGTATATCGGCGCCCTTGCCGAATTGGATGTGGAACGTGGGGTTCCAGGCGCTTCCATCACCGATTTCGGCGAGGCGATATGGTGGTCGTTCGTGACCGTCACCACAGTCGGCTATGGCGATTTGTCTCCGGTGACATGGCAGGGAAGAAGCATCGCCATCGGGCTGATGATAACCGGCGTGGCCCTGATCGGCATCGTCACCGCGACACTGGCCTCATGGATAGTCGATCGTGTCCGTGACGAAACCGACAAGCGCGCGGACGAGGCGGAATCGGAAACGGAACAGTTGCGCCACAATGTGCGGGAACTGACGGACACCGTCAACCAGCTGCGTGACGACATCGCGCGGCTGCGCAGACCATAGCGGTTCTCATGACTGCACTGCGGAAAATGCGGAAAGAGGCTGAGGCATAGGAAAAGCGCCGGATGAATAACCCGGCGCTTTTCCTATGCCTCACCGTCATACGTCTTACAACCGGAAAGGCGGAGACGTTGCATTGGATTTATTCGCAGGCGACTCCGTCATGGTCGCGGTCCAGTTGTGAACGGTAGCCCGGCTGGCCCTGGTAGATAGGCGCGGCGCCAGCGGCTCGTGCCGCGGTGCAGTTCTGGTAGTAGACGTCCTGCTGTGGCGCTGGTTGGGGCGCGGGAGCCGGAGCCGGAGCGGGTTCGGGCGCAGGTGCCTGTGTCGTTTGTTGAGTCTGCTGGGCCTGCTCAGCTGACTGTTCGGTTTGCGTCTGTTCGGTCTGCTCGGTCTGCTCGGACTCGGTGGTCTTCTCGGCTGTGGAATCCTTGACCCCCGTGTAGTCGGGCACGGTTTGCGTCGGGCAGGAGGACAGCACCTTGGCCATGGCTTCCTTTTCGGCCTGCGTGACCCACAGTGAGTATTTGTGCTTCACGCCGATCTGACGCGCCACGTATTCGCAACGGAACCCCTTGTTGGACGGCAGCCACGTGGCCGCATCGCCATCGGACTTCTTCTGGTTGGCACGCCCCTGCACGGCCAGCAGATTGTACGGATCGTTCGCCAATGCGGTGCGGCGCTCCTCGCTGAGCTTCTGCGCGCCCTTCTGCCACGCATCGCTCAACGCCACCACATGGTCGATCTGCACCGCGGTGGAAGTCTTCTTGCCCTTCTTGAACTTGATGTCCTTGCCAGTGTATGGATCATGCAGTTTTCCGGACTTCACCACGCAATTGTGCGTACGCCACTTGTGCCTCACGCCGGTCAGATCGCGGTTGAGGATATCATTGCGGGTGTCGCAGCCGTTGTGGTCCACGTCGGCCCACGCCTTGCCGAATTGAGTGCGCTTGTACCCGGTTTTCGGCGCGCGGCCCTTGACCTCCAACGAATCCAACACCTCCGTGGCGGACGTGCCGGCCCCGGTGCCATCCGTCGGCTCGTCCGCATACGCCGAACCGACCGGCAATCCGATGGCCAGACTCGCAGCCAGCAATCCGGACAAAACAACCATCATCGAACCATGACGACGCATGATACGCTCCTCACCCTAAAAACCCCTCAAGTAGTACAAGAATATCCCCGGAACGAATTCGAATCGCTTATTTACGGCAGATTTTTCGGCATGCCGAAACCAGTATTTCGCATCCGTCAAGACGTATGGCAAGAATCGGCCGTATGACCAACAGCATCACAGCAATCAAACCGGAACGTCTCGCACAATACGCCAAAGACTTCAACGCCGACCGGGCCAACCTTGTGGCCGCCAACGCCGCGGTGTCCTCGGGCGTGCTCGAAGCCGCCACCGACTACAAAGGCCAGCGCGCGCTGCCACGCGACTTCTCCATCGAACTGAAACAGGGGTCCATCACCAACCAGCGCCGATCCGGCCGTTGCTGGATGTTCGCATCCCTCAACACCCTGCGTTACGAGCTCATGCACCAGTGGGGACTCGACGATTTCGAATTCTCCGAAACCTACCTGTTCTTCTGGGATGCGATGGAAAAATCCAACACGTATCTCGAAAACGTGTTCGCCACGCTCGACGAGCCGACCGACAGCCGCCTGTTCCAGGAGATCAACTACGGGCCGGCCGATGACGGCGGTTGGTGGCAGATGTTCGCCGCCCTTGTAGACAAGTATGGTCTCGTGCCGAAGAGCGCCTACCCGGAATCCGCCAATTCCAAGGACTCCGACGCGTTCAAACAATACCTCAACAGCAGGCTGCGCCAGTTCGCCGCCGACCTGCGCGAACGTTACGCAGCCGGCGCCACGGTCGATGAACTGCGCGCGGTCAAGGACGACGACATGTCCACCGTGTACCGCATGTGCGCCATCTCGTTGGGCGAGCCGCCGGAGAAGTTCGACTTCCTGGCCCGCGTGAGCGACGATGACAAGAAGGACGATAAGAAAAGCGGCGAAGACGAGGCCGACAAGCCGAAAACCGGCAAGGACGAGCGCAGACAGATCCGCGAAACCGGCATCACGCCGATGGAATTCTACAAGAAGTACGTGCCGGTGGACGTCGACGATCTGGTGACGTTGTGCAACGTGCCGATGGCGTCCCGTCCGTTCAACAAGCGTTACCGCATCCGCTACACCGCCAATGTGGCCGAAGCGGGGGATATGGAATTCGTCAACGTGCCGCTCGACGTGTTCAAAAAGGCCGCGGTCGACCAGATTAGCGCCGGACACCCGATCTGGTTCGCCTGCGACTGCACCCAGTTCTCGCTGCGTGCGGCCGGCTATTTCGACTGCGACAGCGTGCGCGTGGACCAGCTGTTCGGCACCGATTTCGACTTCGACAAGGCGCACGGCCTCGAATACGGCGACAGTCCAAGCAACCATGCCATGACCCTCACCGGCGTGAACCTTGACGAGCAAGGCAAGCCGAACCGCTGGAAAGTGGAGAACAGCTGGGGCAAAGACAACGGCGAAGACGGCTACTACGTGGCCTCCGACAAGTGGTTCGACCGCTATGTGACCGAAATCATCATCCGCAAGGAATACCTCGACGACGCTACCCGAGCGCTGCTCGAAACCGAGCCGGTGGAACTCGACCCATGGCAGCCGCTGACCAAACGCTGCCGCTGACGCAACACGGGCGATAACATGCCGCGGTCCGGATCGGGCCGCGGCTTTTGCTGTTCCATCGCGCTGGTATGGTTGCATGAGAACAAACGTACGAACGATGGGGGTTCAGGTGGCGGACACTCTGGCATGGCTTTCCGACGAGCTGCGCAGCGAATGCAGCCAGCCGGTACTGCAGCGCGCCCGCGGCATCGCCAACCAATGGCGTTCCAAAATGGAGGACCTGCATTGCCTGAACGACACCGCATCCAACCGCATCACCCTGTATGCCACCATACGGGGCACCACCTCACCCTCCAGCCGTTACGAAGTGCAAGCCACGCTTGATTTCGCCGACGAGCTGTTTCTGGCACGCTACTGCTCCTGCCCGGCATTCAGCGGTTCGCAGCGCGGCTACGGTTCCTACCGGACCTTCGACTACCACAACAGTCCGAAATACCGCAGCTTCGACGATGACGACGACTACGATTACGTCGACGACTACGACGATTTCGGCTCCGGCAGCACGTACGGCCACGTCAACGATGATGACGACTCGGCTTCCTCCACCAGCCGCCGGTATACCGGCATGTGCAAGCACGTAGCCGCCATGCTGCTGCTGTTCCTGCAACAGCCGGAACGATTCCGGGGATTCCACGCCGCAGCCGCAACACCCCGGGCCCTCGCCGACTACATGCGCTCCCTCGATGCGAAAAGCAACAACGCCGGCGAGAACGCCCAACTCGACGTGCTGAAACGAATCATCAACGCGAAAAGCCGATTGATCGAGGAACAACGTGGCGCCTCCGGACAGGGAGCCGCCAAACCGAAACGCAAATCAAGCGCGCCGGTCGACGTCAAACCGGGAAGCGTGTACCTCGAGCCCACGCTGATCAACGGCCATGACGCCCTGCGCCTGTCCCTGCGCATCGGATGCGGCGACGCCGACTATGCGCTCAAAAACATCTCAAGATTCGTGGCCGACATGCGGACGGGAACATACGAGTCATATGGCAAAAAACTCGCGTTCACCCACACTCCGGACATGCTCGACCCCTTCTCGCTGAAGCTATACCGCTTCCTACAGCAGGTGATTGCATCCAGAACGGCGGCCCAACTGCAAAACGGATACTATTACGGCGAAGCGGTACGCATCGACCGTGAACTCGTCCTCACCGATTGGGAGGCATGCGACCTGCTCGACCTGTTCCACGCCGTGACACAGGACGAATACAAGGAACACGAGTCGAAGGCCCGCGGTTTCCTGCGCACGTCGGACGGTGACGGGCTGAGACGATTGCTTATCGAGGATTTCCAACGCACCAAGAAATCCGGGCCAAGCCGCATCCACATGGCCAACGAAGGAGGCGAACCGTTCGGCCTTGACATTGTCGAAGGCGACCCCACCTTCACGTTCAAGGCGTCCTACGTGCATGAGGGCACCGCGTCGGGCGTGCGCATCACATCGAACCAAAGCATCTCCGATGTCATCAACGGACGCAACGGCTTCTACATTTTCAGCCGCGAACGTCCCGACGATTCCACGGAGACGGACAGGATAGGCATCGACGGGCTCTTCCGCTGCACCGATAAACTGCGCCCGGCATTACAGGTGCTGCCTGACCTGTGTTTCGACGATCCGGACGGCGTGTTCATCGCCGAAAACGACTGGCCCATGTTCGCCCGAACCATCGTGCCGAAACTCACCGAAGCGGGCATCGGATTCGACATTCCGCAGGAAGTGACCGAAGCGGTGGGAACCGAATGCCGGATCGAATTCTATCTGGACCGTGATTTGTACGGCATCACCTGCGAAGCGGTGGCGAAATACGGCGACTTCACCTTCCAACTGGTGCCCACCGCCAAAGAACTGCGCGGCGTGATCAACCCCGATTCACGTTCGAAGGCCTCGCTGGTCAAACGCGACCTGTCACGGGAATCGTTCGCCGTGCAGGTGGTACGCCAGCTGTGCCCTACATGGAGCTCCATCGACGTGGCCCGCATCAAGGAGGAGGACGAGCAGGCTATCCTGCTCATGCTCACCGACGGCGTGCAGATCCTCAAATCGGTGGGCCAGGTCTTCTCCACGGCGGCATTCGATGGCATGATGCAGCCCAACCCGCCATCGGTGAAGGTCGGCTTGTCCATCGACTCGAACCTCGTTGAAATCTCACCGATCGCCGACGAGGTGCCGATGAACGAAGTCGGCGCGCTGCTTGACTCCTACCGCAGAAAACGCCGCTACCATCGGCTCAAAAACGGCACGTTCGTGGATTTGAAGGAAGCCGACCTGCATGAGCTCGACCAAGTGTCCACGGACCTCGACCTGAGTGAAAAACAGCTCGACTCCGGCATCATCAAAATCCCCGGATACCAAGCGTTCCTGCTGGACTCCCAAGTGGACGACGAAGGCAAAAGCGCCTCGTTCGTGGACTATGTCAACGATGTGAAGATCGTCGATCCGAAACGCTACGAAGTGCCCGAACGGCTCAAAACCGTGCTCCGCCCATACCAGGTGGAGGGCTTCCAATGGCTGTCCACCCTGTGGGACAAGGGCTTCGGCGGCATCCTCGCCGACGAGATGGGCCTCGGCAAATCCGTGCAGCTGCTCTCGCTCATCGAAGCGCGCAAAGGAAACGGTCCGTCACTCATCTGTCTCTTATACACATCTCCGAGCCCACGAGA
>ERZ1027072.622-NODE-622-length-9123-cov-4.682069_pt1 | contig 9123 bp, 8 predicted proteins | sample MGYA00519418_ERZ1027072 | MGnify/ENA primary metagenome ERZ1027072 (study PRJEB26926, sample SAMN06164764) | human gut metagenome | biome: ENVO:00009003; feature: ENVO:2100002; material: ENVO:00002003 | host: Homo sapiens | place: USA | collected 2012 ...
ATGGTTCTATAACGAAAAAGAGGATGCATCATTTTGACACATCCTCTTTTTTATTGGTGCTTTCGCACTGGCTTATAGTGCGCAGTTCCTTTTTCTTCTTATGCTCGTAGAGCTTCTTCACTGCAATGAATACCTGGCACAATTCCTCGGACTCTTTATCTACGGTGCCGTCAACTTCATTTGCAATCGCCGCCTGACTTTCCGTTAGGCCATTTTCATCAGATTTTCTTCTTCAATATACTGAAGTTTCTTTTCCAGTATCACTTCACGCGTTTTCTCCGTATTGTCGGTACGGAACACCAGTATACCTTTTCCTCCCAGCAAGAAGGAATAGAGATAGGAAATACCTATGCCTGTTTCGCTGAAGCTGCGGATGGCATCGGCAGCCCGTCCCGGTTCATTGTCCAAACTGATGGCAAACACATCGGATACATTGGCTGAGATACCCGCATCCTTCAATACTTCATAGGCACGCAACGGCTCGGAACAGATAATACGGTAGATGCCGTACTCTACAGTATCAGATATAGTAGAAGCAATCAACTGGATATGCGCTTCTTTCAGTAGTTCAAGCACCTGAAGCAGTGTGCCCGACTTATTTTCTACAAAAACAGATAGTTGATGTATGGTCATACTCTTTTATTTTTAAATCAATGTTTTTCGTAAATCTTTCACGCGCACGGCTTTTCCTTCCTGTACGGGCAGGCTTCCTTTAGGTACCAGTTTCACGCGTGGGGTAATCAGAATTTCATCTTTCAACTGGCGGGTAATTTCCTTGGTCAGGTTCTGAAGGAATCCGTAGTCATCGGTAAAGTCATTCAATTCTACCTCCACCGTCATCTCATCGTTCGCATCAAGGTTGGTCAGCGTAATGAGGTACTCATTACCCAGTTCCTTGAACTGCAACAAGATGTTCTCAATCTGAATCGGGAAGATATTGACACCCTTGAGAATCATCATGTCGTCACTGCGGCCTTTCATTCGGTCAAGACGCTTGTGATGACGTCCGCAAGGACAATCGCCCGGAAGTATACGGGTCAGGTCACGCGTACGGTAACGCAGCAACGGCATTGCTTCACGGTTAATGGTGGTCAGCACCAGTTCGCCCACTTCGCCTTCGGGTACCGGTTCCAGTGTGACAGGGTCCACAATTTCTACGATATAATAATCCTCCCAAATGTGGAGTCCGTTCTGTTCCATGCATTCAAAAGCTACCCCCGGGCCACACATTTCCGACATACCGAAAGAGTTATAGGCTTTTACGCCCAGCATCTGTTCAATACGGCGACGCTGTTCGTCAGAATGCGGTTCAGCTCCGATAATCAAAGTCTTCAGATGGGTATCGCGGCGCGGGTCAATGCGCATCTCTTCCATCACTTCATACAAACGGCCGGCATAACTCGGGATGGCATGAAGAGCAGTAGTACCAAAGTCAGTGATAAACTTAATCTGCCGCTTGGTATTGCCAGCAGCAGCTGGGACAGTCAGCATACCCAGACGTTCGGCACCATACTGGAAACCCAAGCCACCGGTAAACATACCGTAGCCAGAAGAGTTTTGGAAGATATCTCCTTTACGCAGTCCCACCATATACAGACAGCGTGCTACGGCATTGGCCCATTCTTCCAAATCGTGCTGTGTATGCAAAATCACGGTAGGAGTTCCTGTGGTACCACTGGAAGAATGGAGACGGACTACCTCTTCCAAAGGCACGGCAGAAAGCCCGAACGGATAATGGTCGCGCAAATCCTGTTTGGTAGTGAAAGGGATTTTCTGTAAATCCTCCAGTGACTGTATATCTTCCGGTTTGATGCCGCATTGCTGAAAGCGTTCCTTGTAGAACGGAGAATGCATACAACGGTCGATGGTTGCTTTCAACCGTTTCAACTGAAGTTTCTCAATGTCCGGTCTCGACAAGGTTTCCACTTCAGGATGCAAGTACATTTGGTCGTTTTTCATATTATTTTTCGTTGTTTGATGCACAAATATAGAAATAATAAACTAAAACCAAATAAAAACTTTCATTTTTCTTTTAATACTGTTCAAATGATTCAAAATTTGTCAGGATAGTTACTGTATATGTATCCTCCCTAAGCGGAAAAACAGGGAATGCCATTTCCTGTCCTATATGAAAAGAGCCACTGCAAATCCCTCTTTTACGAAGAAATGCAGTGGCTCTTCTTATTTTCTATGTCAAGCCAACGTGACTTTAAAGGCCTTATTCAAAGCTCCCGTAACGTGTAGGCAGCAACTTACGGTCGCCCAATGTATTATCAATACGTGCTACGTTAATCCAGAATTTGTTGTCTCTTACACTCTGAATCGGATAAGCCGCCTTGGCACGTCCATAAGGATGAGTCCAAGCATCTCCCACAATCTCGTATTCCGGATGAGGAGCATTCACCAATACGTTGTCTTCTTTGTCGACCTTTCCAGTCTCAATCTCTGCAATTTCTTCACGGATATGTACCATGACATCCACAAAGTTGTCCAATTCTGCCAGACTTTCACTTTCCGTCGGTTCAATCATCAGCGTACCGTGTACAGGGAAAGAGAGGGTAGGTGCATGGTAACCGTAGTCCATCAGACGCTTGGAAATATCATTTTCCGAGATTCCGCTTTCTTCGTGTGTCTTCCGGCATTCCAAAATCATTTCATGACCTACGAAACCATTCTTTCCGCGGTATACCACTCCATACGCATCTTTCAAGCAAGCAGCCAGGTAGTTGGCATTCAGGATAGCTGTTTGAGTCGCTCTCCTCAGGCCTTCTGCTCCCATCATGCAAATGTATCCGTAAGTAATCGGCAGGATACCGGCACTTCCGTAAGGAGCAGCAGATACTTCATTCTGCGGATTGCCCGTGCTGACATGGCCCGGAAGGAAAGGAACCAGATGCTCGGCCACACAAATCGGACCTACACCCGGACCGCCACCACCGTGAGGGCTCGCGAATGTCTTATGCAGGTTCAGGTGACACACGTCTGCTCCGATAGTACCCGGATTGGTCAGTCCCACCTGTCCATTCATGTTGGCTCCGTCCATATAAACCTGTGCACCGCACGCATGGATAATCTCACATATCTCCTTGATTTCCTCTTCAAAGATACCGTGAGTAGACGGATAAGTAATCATCAAAGCTGCCAGTTCATCCTTATGTGCTTCAGCCTTCGCACGCAAATCTTCCAAATCCACATTTCCATTCTCATCGCAAGCACACGTCAGCGGTTCGTAACCCGCCTGTACAGCCGAAGCCGGATTGGTGCCATGTGCCGAAGCCGGAATCAATACCAATCGGCGGTTACCCTGTCCGATGCTTTCCTGGTAACTTCTAATCACGCGCAAGCCCGTATATTCACCTGCTGCACCGGAATTCGGCTGGAGAGATACGCCTGCAAAGCCTGTAATCGTCTTCAGCTGTTCCGACAGATTGTGAATCAAAGTCTGGTATCCCGCGGCTTGGTCTTCCGGAACCAACGGGTGAAGGTTCATCCAGGCCGCATTGCTAAGAGGCAGCATTTCGGATGCCGCATTCAATTTCATGGTACAAGAACCCAAAGAAATCATGGAATGAGCCAACGAGATATCCTTCCGTTCCAGACGTTTGATGTAACGCATCATTTCCGTTTCGGTGTGATACTTCTGGAAGACTTCGTGAGTGAGGTATGTGCTCAGACGCTGGAACTGTGCGGCAACAGGAGCTTTTCCCGGTATAGCACAGACATCATGCATCGGTTCTTCTGCCGCTACGGCAAACAGATTCAGAATCAGCGTAGCATCTGCCTGCGTAGTAGTTTCATCGACACTGATACCCACATCACCATTATCAAAATAGCGCAGGTTGATTTCCTTGCTCAAGGCAATGGTGCGCACTTCCTGAATGGTCACGTTGTTCGGCAACTGTATTCTCAGTGTATCAAAGAAATTTTCGTTCTGCAATTTATATCCCAGTTTCGTGAGCTGTTCTGCCAGCCAGAAAGCCACGGCATGCACATGATTGGCTATTTCCTTTATGCCGTCAGGTCCGTGATATACGGCATAGAATCCGGCCATGGTAGCCAGCAGTGCTTGTGCCGTACAGATATTGGAAGTCGCCTTTTCACGCTTGATATGCTGCTCGCGAGTCTGCAAGGCCATGCGGTAACACAGATGACCGTATTTGTCTTTTGATAGACCAATTATACGTCCCGGCATATTTCGTTTGTATTCATCACGTGTAGCGAAATAAGCAGCAGAAGGTCCTCCATAGAACATCGGTGTGCCCAGACGCTGTGAGCTACCGAAAGCAATGTCAGCTCCCCATTCACCAGGAGGAACCAGCAGGGCAAGCGACAGGATATCGGCTGCTACGGCCACCTTGCATCCTACGGCATGTGCCTGCTCGGTAAATTCCCGATAATCTTCTATGCTTCCGCTGTTATTCGGATACTGTACGATGCAACCGAAAATATCCGGCGTAAAAGTCAGGTCCTTGTAACTGCCTACCTTTACTACCATTCCCTGCGGAATGGCCCGGGTACGAATAACTGCCAGCGTCTGAGGGAATATTTCTTCATCTACAAACAGCACGTTGGCCTGCGCTTTCTGTTGCGCACGGCTTCTCAGCCCGTACATCATCGTAGCAGCTTCCGCCGCAGCCGTCGCTTCATCCAGCAGAGAGCAGTTGGCCAGCGGAAGGGCAGTCAGATCGCTGATTACCGTCTGAAAATTCAGCAACGCTTCCAGTCGTCCCTGAGAAATTTCAGCCTGATAGGGCGTATAGGAAGTGTACCACACCGGATTTTCAAACACGTTACGCTGAACAACTGCCGGAGTCACTGTGTCGTACCACCCACATCCGATATAGGTCTTATACAGCTTGTTCTGGGCTGCCAGTTCGCCGATGTGCTCGGCAAATTCACGTTCTGTCATGGCAGCTCCCAGTTTCAAAGGTTCTTTTAACAGGATATTGGCAGGAATGGTTTTCTCTATCAGTTCATCCAGACTGCTTACTCCAATTTTTTTCAGCATCAGCGGAAGTTCCTCTTCCCCGATGCCGATGTGTCTGTTTGCGAATGTCGTTGTTTTCATGATTATTAAGGTAAGATTTATGGTTTTCAAGCAAAAGAATAACGCATCAGCGGAAGAAAGGATTGTTCATCTTTTCATAGCCGATGGTAGTGGGGTTTCCATGACCCGGATACACCATTGTCTCGTCAGGAAGTGTCAACAAACGTGCCACGATACTTTCCCTCAACTGGTCAAAGTTTCCACCTTCCAGGTCTGCACGCCCGATGCTGCCCCGGAACAATACATCACCGCTGAACATGCAGTGCTGCGCTTCACAATAGAACACCATGCTTCCGGGAGAATGGCCGGGCACGGCAAGTGCCTTCAGTTCTATATTTCCTATTTTTATCAGATCGCCGTCATGCACGTAGCCGCCCAGTGCAGGAGGTTCCTCGTTCAGAGGGAAGCCGAACATGCGGCAATACTCTGCCGTTCTCGGCAACAGAAATTCATCTTCCTTTCCGGCTTCAGCACTGACTCCAAATTCTCTGAACATAAACGCATTGCCGAAAATATGGTCCAGATGCAAATGCGTATTCAGCAAATGTGTCACCGTAAGTCCGTTTTCTGCAATGAACTTCTTCAGCATCTGCTGCTCTTCCTGATAATAACATCCGGCATCAATTACAGCTGCCTGCAACGTTTCCTCGTCCCACACCACATAGCAGTTGACCGGAAACATATTGAATTCAAATGTCTTTATTTTCATATCGATTATCCGTTGATTGTGACATAAACCACTTTCTTGGTCTCAAAAAATTCCTCTTCAAAATAATCCTTCAAATCATACATAAGTGTCTGATGCTTTACAGGCATGACTTCCCGTTCCAGCTCACCGCCCTTCAGGCAGATCAGTCCGTTGGGAAGGGCATTGTGCTGTTCCTTCTTGATATTCTTGCGGATGATTTTCAGCAAGTCAGCCAGCGGCATGACGGCCCTGCTTACCACGAAGTCGAACAATTGCTTTTCTTCCTCCGCACGGCAATGACGGGTAGTGACGTTCTTCAAGCCGATGGCATTGGCTATTTCAGTAGCCACCTTCACTTTCTTGCCGATACTGTCTACCAGATGGAAATGTGTTTCCGGAAAGAGAATAGCCAGCGGAATTCCAGGGAAACCACCGCCGGTACCCAAATCCATCACAGTCGTTTCCGGACGGAACTGCATGACCTTGGCAATGCCCAGTGAATGCAGCACATGATGCTCATACAGGTTGGTAATGTCTTTTCGCGAAATCACGTTGATTTTGCTGTTCCAGTCGGTATATAGGTCATACAAAGCTGCAAATTGCTGTTGCTGAACCTCGCTCAGGTTCGGGAAATATTTTAAGATAATGTCCATGTACGATTATTTCTTGATTAAATAAGTATTGATTTCTTCATAGGGAACCGTCAGTTGGAAGCGTCCCATGTAATAAGGTGCAATGTCGTAGGTGTTATAAAGGAATGTCACTCCTTCTTTTTCGAGCAGGAAGTTGTCGGGCACATACAAGTCCGTGTCCAACAAGATACCTACCGCCTGAAGTCCCTCTACACAGGTCAGCGTATCTGTCTCCAGCTTTTTATTGGCTTCTGCCAGTAGCTTGTCCAGAATCAGCCGGCAGATATCCTCTTCAGCTCCTTTGGCAAACACTTCGCTCTTGTCCAGCTTTTTCCCATTGGCCGCATCAATGTTAACCCACTGTGCCCATGTGTTGGGATGTGCGCCTCCGGTATATTGGAAAGTAGTGACGGCATAATTCCATATACTGTCTTTACCTTCTTGCAGTTCCGAATTTATCTCATATTCGTAGTTATACCAGTTAGGAATTTCATCGGGCTTCATTCCGTTCTTCAAGTCGGTCTGATAACTTCCCTGCACATCCTTCAGGTAATCACCTGCCAGGCTTTCTTTGATAGACGAGACAAAGGCCTGTGGAGAAGCTGCTCCGGCATGTGCACTTGAAAAAGCATCCTCCAGCACCTGATTGATTACCTGCGTCAGCGAATCGTTCTTATTGGCCGACTTTAAATATTTAAAATTGATTTTTATCTGGCATTTAGGTGATTCCGTATTGGCTTCATCCAGATACACAGTCGTATCCATAGGAATGAAATCCACTGAAACTTCGTTTCCTCCGGCTGTCCCGTTTCCGATACACCCCGGTAGCATCATGGTGGAAAACAAGCCACACACGACAGAGGGGAATAAGCCTCTTTGTATTTTTTTCATCATGTTCAGACGTTTTTCTCAAAAAAATGATTTCTCTGTCTACAAATATAGCATAACTTCCCGAATTGCGATGTAAAAAGGAATTCTTTTTGTAAATCTTTGCCATTCACACCAAAAAATTTTTTCTTTGCAAAATGTAACCTTTTAAGAATTGAATGCCATGATTACAATAGAAAACTGGGGACTCATCTCTTATTCTGAAGCTTGGGAACGACAAACTGCTCTCTTCGATGAACTCATTGATGCCAAGCTGAACGGAAAACCTTATACCAACCGGATTATTTTCTGTCAGCATCCGCATGTCTACACCCTGGGAAAGCACGGAAAGGCAGCCAATATGCTGTTGAACCCCACACAGTTACAGACCATTCATGCCGAATTGTTTCAGGTAGACAGGGGAGGAGACATTACCTATCACGGACCAGGACAATGGGTGTGTTATCCAATTCTGAACCTGGAAGATTTTCACTTGGGTTTGAAGGAATACCTGCACCTGTTAGAAGAAGCGGTGATTCGTGTGTGCCGGACCTACGGCATAGAAGCCGCCAGAGTGCACAGGGCTACTGGCGTCTGGCTGGCTACGGGTACGCCCGAAGAACGTAAAATCTGTGCCATGGGGGTAAGAAGCAGCCATTTCGTTACGATGCACGGTCTTGCCCTGAATGTCAATACAGATTTAAGGTATTTCAGTTACATTCATCCCTGTGGGTTTATAGACAAGGGAGTCACTTCACTACAGGCTGAGTTACAGCAAGAAGTCCCGATGGATGAAGTGAGAGACAGACTGGAGCAACTGATTCTGGAATTATTAAAAGAAACGGCCTGACATATTCGTCAAGCCGTTTTCTTTTTCCTTATTGCCGACTGGCAAAATAAGCTTTTATCTGTTCGTTGATTTGCTGCATACCTTTTATGGAAGGATGCCCTCCCTGCTTGTCGATTCCTTTCAGTTCGATGCAAGGCACGTGATAGTATGCACAGATAGTCTTTACAGACTCATTGATTTCCGGTTTCAGGTCGCAGTTCAACAGAAAATAAATCTCCACGTTGGGATAACGGTACTGCATGTGTTCCAGCATATAAGCCATGGCCGGACGGAAACTGTACAAATCTTTTTTCGTCCAGTTTTCATACTGGTATTCACCGATGGGAGCCCCGGCCCAGCTGTCGTTCGTTGCTCCAAAAATGAAAATGAGGTCCGGACACCCCAGGTTGTTCATTCGTGTCACAAACGAGCGGTCGGAATAATCCTCTTTCCGGTAACCGGTGTGGCAGATAGTTGCACCCGAGAAAGAATTGTTTACGCACAGACGGTATCCGCTTTCCTTAATAAACTTATACCACCAGGTCTGGTCTACAGAACGGACATCGTTGTTTTTCCGCGGCTGCTGAAAGTACCACACGGCATTGGTATCAGGCTGAAGGTAATTCTCGAAAGTAGAGTACGAATCTCCTAAGATAGAAACAGCCTTCCGGGTCTGCGAAAATCCCATGGTGCAGACCAAAAGGAAGGAAAATAGCATTGCATACGTTTTTTTCATGATGTGTCATTTAAAGTTTTTACAAATGTACGCGATAAAAAACAAAACAAACAGAAAAAAGTGATACAAAAGTGAGGCATTTTGTCGGTATACAAGTAATTGGGGTATGATTATCCGTAATATGTATATCGTGTTTTCCGAAAAATCAGGATATTTTTGTAAAATAAAAATTGTATTACCCATTCAAAACATAGCACATGGAACTAAATGATTTTTTGATGCACGTAGCCATGCGAAAACCGCTTGACACACCCGAAATTATGGAATTGCTTAACCTGTCTCTTATACACATCTCCGAGCCCACGAGACGCGTAGTAATCTCGT
>ERZ1027072.653-NODE-653-length-8760-cov-3.088914_pt1 | contig 8760 bp, 10 predicted proteins | sample MGYA00519418_ERZ1027072 | MGnify/ENA primary metagenome ERZ1027072 (study PRJEB26926, sample SAMN06164764) | human gut metagenome | biome: ENVO:00009003; feature: ENVO:2100002; material: ENVO:00002003 | host: Homo sapiens | place: USA | collected 2012 ...
TAGCTTCGTCGGCAGCGTCAGATGTGTATAAGAGACAGATATAAAAATGATATACCTCGCATATAAACTATATATTTTTAGTATCCGTGTGGATATAGTATAATACGCGGTTGAAAAAAAGTAAACAGAGGAGAAAAGGATATGCGACATTTGATTGATTCACTGGACCTGTCGGTAGCGGAGACGCAGGAAATCTTAGACCTGGCAGACCGGATTGCTGCCGATTCCGCTGCATATGCTCATTGTGCAGATGGAAAAATACTGGCAACCTTATTTTACGAGCCCAGCACACGTACCAGATTATCTTTTGAGACGGCTATGCTGAACCTTGGCGGCAGAACATTGGGATTTGCCGGTGCGGAACAGTGCAGTGCCACGAAAGGTGAGACGGTGGCAGATACCGCACGGGTGGTCAGCTGCTATGCAGATATCATTGCCATGCGGCATCCGAAAGAGGGAGCACCGCTCCGAGCTTCCATGTATTCCCGGATTCCGGTGATCAATGCCGGGGACGGAGGACATAACCACCCGACCCAGACCATGATCGATCTGCTGACCATAAGACAGCGCAAAGGACACTTGGATCATCTGAAGATTGGCTTTTGCGGTGACTTGAAATTCGGCAGAACCGTACACTCTCTGGTGAACAGTCTGGTGCGCTATCCGGGCAATGAATTTTATTTCATTTCTCCGGAGGAACTGAAGGTTCCGGAATATCTGATCGAGGATACTCTGAAACCGGCCAAAGCCCCCTACCATGAGGTATCTAGCCTGGAGGAGACACTGCCAGAGCTGGATGTGCTTTACATGACCCGCGTGCAGCGCGAGCGCTTTTTCAACGAGGAGGACTACCTGCGCCTGCGCGACACCTACATTCTCGACGAAGAGAAGCTGCAGCTCGCCAAGCCGTCCATGGCCGTGCTTCACCCGCTGCCGCGCGTCAACGAAATCGCCGTGGAAGTCGACGACGATCCGCGTGCAGCCTACTTCGAACAGGTCAAGAACGGTATGCTCATGCGCATGGCATTGGAAAGCTCGGTGGTCGGTGACGAACTGCCGGGATACGAACCGCTCGCAGCCAAGGAGGTTGAAGCCTGATGGAAGTCACCAGCATTCAGAACGGCATCATCATCGATCACGTGCCCGCCGGAACCGCGCTCAAGGTACTTGAGTATCTGAAGATCGACCCGTCCAAAACCAAGCTCGCGTTGATCATGAACACCGACAGCCACATGTACGGCACGAAGGACATCATCAAAATCGAGGATGAGACCGAATCCATCGACCTCGACGTGCTCGGCCTCGTGGCGCGCACCGCGACCGTCGGCATCGTCCGCGGCGGCAAAATCGTCGAAAAGAAGAAGCCGACCCTGCCGGAACATGTCGTCAACATCATCAAATGCGTGAACCCGCGCTGCGTCACCACCACCGAGCCTGCGGTGCAGATGTTCCATCTGGTGCATTCCGACCGTCAGGAATACCGTTGCGACTACTGCGACGAGGAAGCGAAGTTCTGAAATCATGACCCTCACCCTTCACGACATCAAGGTCTGGAACACCGGCGAAGTCATTGACCTCGTCGTCCCCTCCGACACGGACGCGTCCGTGGACGCCTCGGAGATGACCATCGCCCCCGGATTCGAAGACCCGCACGTGCATTTCCGCGATCCCGGACAGACCTACAAGGAGTCCATGATCTCCGGCTGCGCGGCGGCGGCATCCGGCGGATACACGAACGTGCTCATCATGCCAAACACCGTGCCGGCCATGGATGGCGTGAAGGTGGAGGCCGGCCAGCCGGGCGCCTCCGAAGTGCTCGACGCCGAATACGACACGGTCATCGATTACCTGCAGCATTACGAGGCCGCTCATGGCGTGAAACTGCCGGTGCGCTACGACCTATGCGTATGCGCCTCAAAGGGGCGTGCCGGCCATGAGGCCACCGAAGTGGCCGACTGGATCGGCTACCTGCCCGAACATGGCGACGAGCATAAGGACGCCTACCAGCTGGCGCATCCGGTGACCGCCATCAGCGATGACGGTTCCGCGGTGACCCCCAGCATTCTCGAACAGGTGTTCGAAAACGTCAAGGAGTCGGGACTGTACCTCATCGAGCATTGCGAACACCACGACACCGGCGCGGTCAATGACGGTCCGGTGTCCCGCAAGCTTGGCGTTCCAGGCATTCCGGAGGACACGGAACTCAAAATCGTCGAACGCGACATTGACATGTCCCGCAAAACCGGCGTGCACGTGCACTTCCAGCACGTCAGCACCGCGATCTCCTTCGACGCCATCCGCAAAGCCAAGGCCGAAGGACTTCCGATCACCTGCGAGACCGCGCCGCATTACATCGCATTGAACGACGAGGCGCTGCTTAAGTACGGCACTTTGGCCAAAATGAACCCGCCGCTGCGCTCCGAAGCGGACCGCCAGGCCACCATCGCAGCCGTCGCCGACGGCACGGTCGATTTGTTGGCCACCGACCATGCGCCCCATACCATGGAAGAGAAGGAACTCGGCTTTCTCGACGCGCCCAACGGCATCATCGGGCTGGAATGCGCATACGGCGTCTGCCACAAGGTACTTGTCGACGGCGGATTCATTTCCGACGAACGTCTCATCGAACTCATGTCCACCGGTCCGGCCGAACTCATGGGCCACGACAAAACGGACATCACGGCGGTACTCGACGACTACGCCGACGCCGTGCCGGGAGACGAAGACACCAAGCGCGTGCTTGATCTGGGCCGCGTGCCCGAAAACGACCAGGTGGATCTCGTGGTGCTGAACACCGGAGAGGAATGGACCGTCGACCCGGAGAAGTTTCACTCCTCGGCACGTAACACCCCATTCGGCGGATGGCAGGTCACCGGCCGGCCGCTCGCCACCATCATCGGCTCGAAGCTGGCCTTCAGCCGCATCGACAAGGAGGACTGATGGACCGTCTGATCGAAGCCATCGAAGACAAGCAGAATCCAAGCGTCGTGGGACTCGACCCCACCGAAGCGCTGGTGCCGAAGCAGGTCGTGGCCAGCTTCGCCGAGGAAATCGCCGAACAGGTGGAGGATCCGACGGAAGCGCCGGCAGCCCAACTGTCCGTCGCCTTCTTCGAATTCAACCGCGCCATCATCGACGCAGTAGCCGACATCGTCCCGGCCGTCAAACCGCAGATCGCCATGTATGAGGCGCTCGGACCAGCCGGCATCGACGCCTACAGCATGACCTGCGAATACGCCAAACAGCAGGGACTGTACGTCCTCGGCGACGTCAAGCGCGGCGACATCGGCTCCACCGCAGCCGCCTACGCCCACCATCTGAGCGGTGTGAACGCGGGGGAGCACGCTTTCGACCCGTGGCATGAGGATGCGGTCACCGTGAACCCCTACCTCGGCACCGACGGCATCACCCCGTTCGTCGAAGCCGCCACTGGTGCCGACAAGGACATCTTCGTACTGGTACGCACCTCCAATCCATCCAGCAGCGAACTGCAGGAACTCGAACTCGCCTCAGGCGAGCGCGTGTACGAGCATGTCGCCGACCTCGTGGAAGGCTGGGGAGCCGAAACCATCGGCGCGAACGGGTATTCCCGTGTCGGCGCGGTGGTCGGAGCCACCCATCCCGAGGAAGGCAAGGCGTTGCGGGCGCGCATGCCGCACACGTTCTTCCTGGTCCCCGGTTACGGCGCGCAGGGCGGTACCGCCCAAGGCGTGGCCGGCATGTTCGACAAAGACGGCATGGGCGCGCTCGTCAATTCGTCGCGTGGCATCATCGGAGCCTGGAAGAAGTCCGGCAAATACAGCGAATCCATGAGCGCAGACGATGCGCTCGACTTGGTCGCCGAATCGGCGCGCGAGGCCGCGAAGGACATGCGCGACAATCTGCGCGCGGTACTGCCGTAAGCTACCAGAACAATCGAACGAAACACAGGAAAGGGAGTCATGACCGCCGTAGCAACGTTCATGCCGACCGTCGGCCAGGCGAGGGAAGCGGGATTCTTCCCCAGCAGGCACACGGTCGAAATCGTCGACAACCGCATGCTGGCCGATGGCGTGTACCGATTGACATTCCGCGACGAATTCATCGCGGGACATGCCAAGCCGGCGCAGTTCGTCGACGTGTATTCCAACAATCCGAGCAGACTGATGCCCCGCCCGTTCGGCGTGGCCGAAGTGGATGGCGATGAGGTGAGCCTTATCTTCGCCGTCGTCGGCAAAGGCACCGCCGAATTCTCCGAATTGCGTGCGGGCGACACCATTCGGGTGATGGGTCCTCTCGGCAACTCCTTCAACACCAAGGAGAACGCGAACTACGTGCTGGTGGCCGGCGGTCTCGGCGTGCCGCCGCTGGTGCGCGCCGCGCAGGCCATCGCCGAATCGGAGGGATCGACGAGCACCGCGGTGTTCGGATACCGCAACGTGCGTTTCGGAGACGAATACGTCGGCCGGTACGCGGACAAGACATACAGCATCGACGAATCCGAAGGCAATGTCGTAACGCTCCTTGACCGTATTGAAAATGAACTGGTGAACGGCGAGCTGAAGCCGGTCATCCTCTCATGCGGGCCGTTGCCGATGATGAAGGCCGTCGCCGCATGGGCGGCGAAACGCGGCATCGAGGCACAGCTGAGCTTGGAACAGCGCATGGGCTGCGGATACGGCACATGCGTGCTGTGCACCGTCGACACCGCCGAAGGACGATTGAAGGTCTGCTCGGACGGACCTGTGTTCACCCGCGAACAATTGGGATGGGGGGAGTGAGCATGACCGCAGAACAACATGCGAACCTGTACGAACAGCACGAATGGAAGCATCCCACCCAGGTGGCTGGTATCCCGTGGAAGAATCCGGTGGCGACCGCTTCCGGCACGTTCCAATATGCTGCCGTGCGCTGGTTCTATGACGTGAGCCAGCTGGGCGCCGTCACCACCAAAGGCGTGTCTCCGGTGCCATGGGAAGGCAATCCTGGCATCCGTACTGCGGAAGGCCCCTCCAGCAACATCAACGCCGTCGGCCTGCAGAATCCCGGCGTGGACCATTACCTTGAGGACGATCTGCCGAAACTCAAGGCCATCAACGCCACCGTCATCGCCAACGTCGCCGGACACTGCGACGACGACTACGCGGAAGTCGTGTCCAAGCTCGACGATTCCCCGGCCGACATGCTGGAAATCAACGTGAGCTGTCCGAACGTGTCCGCAGGCGGCATGAGCGTCGGCACCGACCCGGTGGCTTTGAGCCGCCTCATCACCAGACTGCGCAAGCTCACCGACAAGAAGATGATCGTCAAACTCACCCCGAACGTCACCGACATCACCGTGCCGGCGCGCGCGGCCGTGGAACATGGCGCCGACGCGTTGAGCATGATCAACACGCTCAAAGGCATGCGCATTAACATTCGCACCGGCAAGCCGATCATCGCCAACGTAATGGGCGGATTTTCCGGTGCGGCGATCTTCCCTGTGGCCGTGCGGATGGTTTATCAGGTAGCCCGGGCCTGCCGGATTCCGGTGATGGGGTGCGGCGGCGTGGAGACGGCCCACGACGTTATCGAAATGATGATGGCCGGGGCGACGGCCGTGCAGGTGGGGGCCGCCAACCTGCGGAACCCTTATGCCTGCAAGGAGATCGTCGAGGCACTGCCCTGTGAAATGGAGCGGCTGGGGATCGAACGGCTGTCCGATATTATCGGCATCGTGAAGTAATTTTGTGAAAATTATAAATAAGAGATATGACCAACAGAGACGTAATCATCGCCTGCGATTTCAGCAGCGCCGAAGAGACTTTCCGGTTCCTCGATCTGTTTAAGAACGAGGCCCGCAAACCTTTCCTGAAGATCGGCATGGAGCTTTTCTATGCCGAAGGGCCCGAAATCGTGCGTGAGATCAAGCGCCGGGGGCACCGGATTTTCCTTGATCTGAAACTGCACGACATTCCCAATACGGTCAAGAAGGCGATGGCCGTGCTTTCGCGCCTCGACGTGGACATGTGCAACGTGCATGCGGCCGGCACGATCGAGATGATGCGTGCGGCGGTCGAAGGGCTGACCCGTCCCGACGGCACGCGCCCGTTACTGATCGCCGTGACGCAGCTTACTTCGACTTCGGAGGAGCGTATGCAGCGCGAGCTGCTCATTTCGGCTTCGATCAACGATACGATCGTCAAGTATGCGCAGAATACCCGCGAAGCGGGACTGGACGGCGTGGTCTGCTCGCCGCTGGAGGCCGGTATGGTGAAGGCGGCCTGCGGAAAGGAGTTCCTGACCGTTACGCCCGGCGTGCGTTTTGCGGACGGAGAGGTGGCCGATCAGGTGCGGGTCACGACTCCGGCGCGTGCGCGGGAAATCGGCTCGGACTATATCGTGGTTGGGCGTCCCATCACGGCGGCAGCCGATCCCGTGGCGGCCTATCGCCGGTGCGTGGAGGAGTTCGTGAAATAGAGTGTGCGACGGTAGGGAGTATTTCGGGCGGTACGGAAGGAAGGGCTGCTTTGCGGCCCGGATCGAGCGATACGGACGGGATTCGTGTCGTGCGGCAGTTGTCTAAAATGGGTTTGGGAGCGTGGAGTTCGCGGAACTTCGGTCGGCACGGGTGTTGCCGGATCGTGCGAACGGAATGCGCGCCGAATTGCGGCGACCGAAGAGGCCGATTGCCGCGACAGGCAAGAAATAAGTTTTACTCTAAATCAAGAAAGTTATGAAACCGGTTACACTTTTCTATCAGCCCCGGTGCCCCTTCTGCAAGAAGGCGCTGGGTTATCTGGAGGAACTGCAGCGGCAGGAACCGTACAGCCGCATCGAAATCAGGATGATCGACGAACTGGCCGAACCCGAAGTGGCCGACCGTTACGACTACTATTACGTACCGACATTTTACGTCGGGGACAAGAAAGTGCACGAGGGCGGTATTATGCCCGACGAGGTGGAGGCCGTACTCCGTATGGCCCTCGACGAGCGATAGGCGGAAAGCCGTTTTTGCGGAAAAAGGAATGACAATCTAAAGAATGTAGAAATAGTTATGGAAAGAGAAATTGCCAAAGGCCTGCTCTCGATCGGTGCGGTATTCCTGCGCCCCGAGCAGCCGTTTACCTGGGCGAGCGGTATCAAAAGCCCGATTTATTGCGACAACCGGTTGATTCTGACCGCCCCCGAGGTGCGGAAGAAGGTCGAGGCCGCGATTGCGGAAACGGTGAAGGCGAAATTCCCCGCGTGCGAGGTGCTGATGGGAACATCGACGGCAGGCATCGCTCATGCGGCCATCGCCGCGACGATCCTCGACCTGCCGATGGGATATGTCCGCAGCGGCTCGAAGGATCACGGTCGGGGAAACCAGATCGAGGGCAAACTCGAAAAGGGCCAGAAAGTCGTGGTAATCGAAGACTTGATTTCGACGGCGGGATCGTGCATCGAAGTGGTCGAGGTGTTGCGTGCGGCCGGTGCCGAGGTGCTGGGCGTAGTGAGCATCTTTACGTACGGCATGAAGAAAGGACTGGATCGGCTTGCCGCAGCCGACGTAATCAACCATAGCCTTTCGAATCTCGACGCGCTGGTCGAAGTGGCGGCCGAGGAGGGGTATATCAAGCCGGAGGATCGGCAGCGCCTGATCGCCTTCCGCGACAATCCTTCGGACGAAAGCTGGATCAATAAATAAACCGCTATGCGCCATTTAATCGACCCTACGGATCTGTCGGTCGCCGAGATCGGGCAGATCATCGCCTTGGCGGAGGACATCATCGCCAACCGGGCCAAATACAGCGAAGTCTGCAAGGGCAAAAAACTTGCGACGCTCTTCTACGAGCCTTCGACCCGCACGCGGCTGAGTTTCACGTCGGCCATGATGGAGCTGGGCGGCAACGTCATCGGTTTTTCGGACGCCGCGTCGTCGTCGGTGTCGAAGGGCGAAACGGTCGCCGATACGGTACGGGTGATTCGTTGCTTCGCCGACATCATCGCCATGCGCCATTTCAAGGAGGGGGCGCCGCTGGTCGGTTCGCAGTATGCCGGTATCCCGGTCATCAATGCCGGGGACGGCAGCCACAGCCATCCGACGCAGACACTTACCGACCTGCTGACGATCAAGCGCGAGAAGGGGCGGCTGGATCACCTGACGATCGGCTTCTGCGGCGATCTGAAATTCGGCCGTACCGTACACTCTCTGATCCATGCACTGGTACGTTATCCGGGGATCCGTTTTGTTCTGATCTCACCGGAAGAATTAAAAGTGCCAAGTTATATCCGTGAAGAGGTCTTAAACCGCAATCATATCCCATATGAAGAGGTCATCCGCTTAGAAGATGCCATGGACAAACTGGACATTCTCTATATGACACGCGTACAAAAGGAACGTTTCTTCAATGAAGAGGACTATGTGCGCATGAAGGATTTTTACATTTTAGATAAGAAAAAAATGGAGTTGGCTCCAAAGGATATGTTAGTACTCCATCCGCTTCCTCGTGTCAATGAAATTTCCGTTGAGGTAGACGATGATCCGCGTGCTGTTTACTTCAAACAGGCACAGTATGGTGTCTATGTACGAATGGCACTGATTCTGACTCTACTTGGAATTCAGGTATAAATGACAGTTGAAAATACGACAAACAGGAGGACAACTATATGTTAAATATCAGTGGAATCAGCGAAGGTTTTGTGCTTGATCACATTCAGGCAGGCATGAGTCTGAAAATCTATCACGACCTTGGATTGGATAAATTAGACCTGTCTCTTATACACATCTCCGAGCCCACGAGACGCGTAGTAATCTCG
>ERZ1027072.665-NODE-665-length-8695-cov-3.299306_pt1 | contig 8695 bp, 16 predicted proteins | sample MGYA00519418_ERZ1027072 | MGnify/ENA primary metagenome ERZ1027072 (study PRJEB26926, sample SAMN06164764) | human gut metagenome | biome: ENVO:00009003; feature: ENVO:2100002; material: ENVO:00002003 | host: Homo sapiens | place: USA | collected 2012 ...
AGTACAAGCTGACCGACGCCATCAAGGAGGGCTATCTGTGCAAGATCATGGCCCAGACCATCCCCACTGAAGCTGGATATCACCGACGTTGGTTTTACCAGCGGCGATTACTCGCTGGGCCAGCTGGGCACCGCGCTGGACCCGTACCTCGAACAGATCGCTGCCGAAATGGCCCAGCGCTGCCGTGACCGCAAAACGGTGGTGTTCCTGCCCCTCATCAAGACCAGCCAGAAGTTCTGCCGCCTGCTCAACGAATGCGGTTTCCGCGCCGTCGAGGTCAACGGGCAGAGCGAGGACCGCGCACAGATCCTGAAAGACTTCGATGAAGGCAAGTACGACGTGCTGTGCAATTCACTTCTCTTGACCGAGGGATGGGACTGCCCGAGCGTCGACTGCATCGTCAACCTCCGCCCGACCAAGAGCCGCAGCCTGTATTGCCTAGACGAAAGAACCGAAGTACTCACGCGCGACGGATGGAAAAACGACGTGGAAATCGGAGATGAAATCCTCGCGTTCGACCATGAAACGGGAGAAACGAGGTTCGTTCCCGCTCTGGCGAAGGTTCGAAGAAATCTCGACTCAGACGAGCGGTTCTACCATCTGAAAGGGCAATCGTCTGACATTCGGGTCACAAACAAGCACAGAATGCTCTACGACAACAAGAGGCGCCTAGGCTGGAAATTCAAGGAGGCACAAGACCTGGCGAATCTGAAAGACGGCGCATACATACCGGTCTGCGGCCACGGGAAATTCCCTGGCGTACCGCTAACCGACGCAGAGCTCACCTTCATCGGCTGGGTCATGACCGATGGGTCTATCAATAAGTGCAACAACGCAATCACGATCACCCAAGGTACTCAGCACCCGGAATACTGCGAGGAGATAACTCGCTGCATCGAGGGCTGCGGCTTCAAGTACACTCGGGCCGTTCGCAAGCGAGTTGGAGTCGAATGGAACCAATCTGGTGACTGCATGACGTGGACCATCTCGAAAGGAGCGCCCAGAGGACGAGACAAGCATCTCAGCGGATGGGGAAGGCTCGAGCCATGGATTTCCAAGGACCTCAGCCCGTCTCTGTTCGACATGACGGAAGATCAGTTCGAAGTAATGCTGAAGGCGATATACCACGGAGACGGGAACAAGGCCATCAAGACCTCCTACCACATCGGCAAAGGCAACAAGAGCTTCATCGAACGACTGCAATCGATGGCCATCCAGCGGGGGTACCGCGCAAACGTTTCCGTCGAAAAAGCCAACGAGGTCAGGAAGTGCGACCTGTGGGTGCTTCATGCGAAAAAGCAGGAGTTCGTTAAAGTCGGCTCTCGCCACGGAAAGCACGCCGTATGGGAGGCCGAGACTCACGCGAGCGAATCATGCTGGTGCGTCCAAAACGAGCTCGGAACGCTCGTCACCAGAAGGAACGGCAAAGTCGCCATTGTTGGCAATTGTCAGATCGTTGGACGTGGCACGCGCCTATCGCCCGAGACGGGCAAGACCGACCTGCTGCTGCTCGACTTCCTGTGGATGACCGAGCGTTTGGAGTTGGTTCGCCCTGCAGCGCTCATTACGGGCTCTCGCGAGGTCGCGCAGAAGATGACCGCCATGGTCGAGCAGGCGGGGTGCCCAGTCGACCTGCAGAAGGTCGAGAGCAGGGCATCAGACGAGGTGGTCGCTGAGCGCGAGGAGGCACTTGCAAACCAACTCGCCGAGCAGCGCAAGAAGAAGGCGAAGCTGGTCAACCCGCTGCAGTACGAGATGTCAATCGCCGCCGAGGACCTGAGCGGCTACATCCCAGAGTTCGCCTGGGAGATGGCGCCCGCCACCGACAAGCAGAAGGCGGCGCTCGAGAAGTACGGCATCGACGCCTCCGAGATCTCCAACGCCGGCAAGGCATCGAAGCTGCTCGACCGTGTGAAGAAGCGCCGTGACAGCGGGCTTAGCTCGCCCAAGCAGATCCGTCTGCTCGAGCGCCGGGGATTCAAACATGTCGGAACGTGGTCTATGGAAGCCGCGAGCTCGATGATTTCCCGAATCAGCGCGAGTGGCTGGCGTATTCCGAACGGCATCAACCCTGCAACGTATGTACCAAGTGAAAGGAGTGAGTGAGATGGCTATTGAGCTACCGAGAGATGCGAACGGCATGACCATTCCACTCGACACGACCATGATGTATCGAGAGAACAACAAGCAGTTCCACGTGACTGATTTCTTCTATGAAGCGAAGCCGGATAAGTGGTTCGCGCGAAGTGGAGGCGAGTGCATCAAGGCCGATGAACTTTACCTCGAAATCAAGCAGGAAGACAGCATAGAGAAGCTGGCGGATGATTTAGGCAGAACCGCCAACAATCCAGATGAAGTCGTCTGCACGTATCTCAACCGTAAGCGGCGTGATTGCGAAGGGTGTAAGTTCGAGAATAGCGAATTCAGCTGCGCTATAGCTTTCGTTCAAGACGTTGCCGCGCGTGCTCGCAACCTGTGTGGTGATGACTAATGGTCAAGCTACCCAAGGATGCTGAAGGGCGCGAGATTCCGCTAGATACAGTTGCTCTATATGACGATAGCGGCAACGTCCACAACATCCGCCGATTCATGTACACGACCGACTTTGACTTAGACGATAAGTGGATAAACAGCTGGATTGCGGTCGTTGATGACTGTAAAACTGCCAAACCTGAGCAAATGTACCTCACCTCACCCGACAGCTGGGAGAAGCTGGAGGATGACTTGGACAGGTGCATCGAAGAGAGCGACCTTTGCATGTACTACAACAACCAGAATCCGGACTGTAACAATTGCACCATCTCCGGCAATGAATCGCGTGGCTGCACTTCGGTAGCGCTTGAGGACATCAAGAAGCGTATCCGCAAGCTGAGGGGTAAGAACGATGGCTAACGGTTGTGTGATGTGCGGTAAGACGCGATTCAACTTCGGCGATTACGACGAGGGTGTCGAGATGCGGATTGGCGAGATGGACACCGGCGAGAACATCATCGTCGTCGACCCTCCGTACGCATGGAGCATCCCGATCAATTACTGCCCGTTCTGCGGACGCAGACTGAAGGAGGACGAATGACGGCTCCGGCATCGACCAAATACAAGGTCAGCAAGAAGGTGGTCAAGCGCTACCTAGCCGACCATGACCTCACACAGAAGCAGTTGGCACAGATGGCCGGCATCACGCCCGGTGCGCTTAGCGCTCTCATCCGCTGCCAGCGAGACATGCGCGTAGGTAACCTTTTCGCGCTTGCCGACGCGATGCGGATGGACCCGCGCGACCTCGTTGAGAAGGTGGACGAATGATTACCGATGAAGAACGGCGCAATGTGGCGGCGAATATACGAAGCGCAGCCGAGAGAGCCAAGGATGATCTTAACGATGATTCCAATTACTCTAAGCTCGCTGCGCTCTATGTTGTGTCCTGCTCGGCTCGCGGGGTTCCGCACTACAAAGACCTGCTACACCTTGCCGACCTAATCGACCCGCCGACAACCTCTTCTTACATCTGCGAGAAATGCGGTGGCGAGTGGCCGTCCGACATCATGTTCAAGCGCTGCCCCTACTGCGGGACGGTGATTGACGATGACCACTGAAGAACTGGACGAGATCGCGGAGAAGCTGGCGATGTGTTCAGTTGACTCTCTCGGCGGCGAGAGTTTCCAGCGTGCGCTCGCCAGAATCACCAAGGCACCGGCTACCAACTGGCGCAGCGTAATGCTTCACATCGCAGACCTTATCGACCGTGGCATCTGCGAAAACGTCTACGACGAGAGCGAATGCGGCGCATGCGACAACGGCTTCGAGTGTTCCGTTTGCGGCTGCAGGGTCGAGGACGAGGAGCACTACCACGTGAGCGGCACGTGGAACTTCTGCCCCCAATGCGGCAAGAGAGTGTGGCCGAAAAATGAGTGACGTCTACAAGCTGACGCAGAAGAGCGTCTGGACAAACAATATCGGCAGGCACACCACTTGGTATCTGCTGGATGAGCACAAGATGGGCTACTACATCGACTACATCGAGTGGACGGTACAGCGAGACTGGGGGTTTCTCAGACTGGATTCCGAGTGCATGGCCTTCCGCTACAACGGCAAGAAGGGCTGCGTGACCAGCTGGAGCGAGTGCGCTACCGTCTGCGGCATGGAACCGCAGGAGGCATTCGAGACAATCTGCAGGCGCCTCGGAATCAAGGTGAGATACCTCTAGCTGGAAAGGCCGGAACAATTGAATAGCAAGGGAAGGACGGTCGTGTACATAGCGACCGTCATTTTTTCAATCGCCGCGATAATCGCGGTCTGTCTTTACGGAGATATGCGATGAACCACAAAAGACCGAATCTGGAGGTTATCCCGATCAAGCTGGACGGCGATGACCTTTTGCCGAAATACGCCCATGGCGTGGGGGATGCCGGGTGCGACCTTAAGGCGAACATCCCCAACCCAATCACCATCGCACCTTGGAAATCGGTGTGGGTCGGCACCGGAGTTCATCTGGCGATGCCGGAGGGCATGTTCGCGCTCCAGGCGCCGCGCTCCGGGCTCAGTTGCAACCACGGCATCACGCTCGCGAACGCGCCCGGCATCATCGACCCCGGCTACCGCGGCGAAATCCGATGCAAGCTGGTGAACCTGAGCGATGATGCTTACACGGTCTACCCGCTGGAGCGAATCGCCCAGCTGGTGTTCCTGCCGTTCGTAAACGCCGTGTTCACGAGCTGCGACAGCCTGCCGGAAAGCTCGCGCGGCGAGGACGGCTACGGCAGCACGGGGGCGATGTGATGGCAGATCAGGTTGGAAAGCGTTGCGCCACGTGTAGGTTCGCAAAGAACCCGCATACGACCAAGAGCACCGTTGTCGAGGTCAAGTACCTGACGTGCTGGCACAACCTGCCGCACGAGTGTCAGCCGTGGAACAGGTGCGATTTCTGGGAGCCGAAGGAGATAGAGCAATGAGCGACCATCCAGAGATTATCGAGCCAATCAAGAAGATGCTCGAAGAAAGACGTATCGAAGAGCACAAAGTTGAGGTTTCGGCTGATAAAACCGAAGCTGTTGTCGATTTAGTGTTAAGCCCAAACAGAGAAGACAACGACCCTAGCGAAGCGATGGCACGCAATAAGGCCGTCCGCGCTATCGGTTTCCTAGAGGGTATGAGCGCGTGGTTATGGACGCAGGTTGGCCCAGATATAGACGATGCCGAGGTGGTCGAGTTCGATAAGCGCGTTGCCGATATCGCCGCGTATATTGGACTGCCGCCACGTGAGGTGTATGCCGAATGATCCGCCCAGAAAGCCCCAAGGTAACTCGTGCCAAGGAACTCATTAAAGATAAGCGCCTGACAAACAAGCAGATAGCCCTGCGCTGCGGAATAACAGCAAACTACGTGAGCATGTTGCGCAGGAAAATGGAGGTGGAGAAGTGAAGTTCAGCGCCTATTGCAAGGGCACCGAAATCTCATGCATGAAAAGCGGTTATGACTTTGCCCCAGATGTGATCGTAGCCACATTTATTGTCTTCAGTGACCTTGGTAGTGAAGATATCCGATTGCCATTTAAAGCAGAAGACGCCCCGACCATTGGCGAGATGTACACCATCGAGGTGACGCCATGCAAGTGATGGGAGTCGACATAACTGAAGATAAGATAACGCTGACGAGGGATGCCGGGTGTTCCGAGCACTACAGGGGCGATGGGTTCATCACGTGCTCCCGTGCCATGAAGTCGGCGCTCGGCAGATGGCCTGCTACCACGGCTGTGTGCTGCACCATGGCGGTCTGGTGGTGGTGCTGCGCCTTCAAGTACGTGTGGAGGTGCATGGTCAAGGGCAAGACGCTCGAGGACATCGACAAGGCAATCGACTGCCTGTACAAGCTGCGCAGGGAGATCAAGCCGTACCTGAAGTCGCAGATGAAGGCCGACCACGCCGTTGCAGGCAAGAGCGATGAAGGCTAGCTGCAGGCGCGACGTCTGCCCACATTGCGGTGATCACACCGCCGTGCGCATCGCATCTGGAAAGTACAGATGTGAGAGGTGCGGTCGCGAGATGCCCTTCAGGGAGGTCAACTACCGCACCGTCGCGGAGGTCGAGGCCGCGAAGGAGAAAGTGCGGGCGCGAGCGAAAGAGCTCGGTCGCACGCACTCGAAAAAATATCTTCGCGAACACGGCGATGAAATGAGCCAATCCGAGCGCGAGATGACCGAACACCACCTCGAGGTGCAGAAGGAGCGAATGCACCAGAGGCACCTGAAGAAGTACGCAAAGCTCAAGAGCGACCCCGCGGCGTACGAGCGGTACCTGAAGGCCAACAGGCAGAGAAGCGCTCGATGGAAGCAGCAAAAGCGCGAGGAATTCGAACAGATCAAGCAAGAGGTGAGCGATGAGCTCGCAAAAGAGAGGGAAAGGACAAGACAGATGGCAGGACACGAGACCGTGCGCTCGACCGACTTGAGCGCACTCCAGGGCATCTTCTTCGAGGAGCTGGACAACCTGATGTCGCTCGACATCAATGCCGACGACGAGGCGATCGAGCGCGAGATCAACCGCGCGAAGGCGGTGTCCGATGTGGGCGCACGCGCCATCGAGAACGCCAACACCGCCGTGGGCATCATCCGCGCACGCTCCGAGATGGCCGGCGCGAAGCTCGCGAACGTCCCCGCGATGCTGAAGTCGTAAGAACGATGAGCAGGGTCATGACGAAGGCGGAACACAGGTGGCTTCTCGACATGGCCCCGCGATTCCGCTCATGGGACGATCTCCTCGCCTCGTTCGAGTGCGCCTTCGGCTACCAGCCGAAGCGCCGGACCGCGCAATGCTACATCTCCAGACACGGCGTGAAGCTGATGAACACCACCGTCCGCTGGCTGGAGCATCCGGAGTATGACGAGTTCCTGCGGGAATTCGTCCCCGGTCACTCCCAGGGCGAGATCATCGACGAGTTCGATAAAAGGTTCGATATAAGGTTGAGGGTTGCCCAACTCAAAGACCGCGAATTGACACTGGGCCTGAAGCAGGGCACATTCGGCGGCAGGTTCGCGCCGGGAACGGTTTCGCCCAACAAGGGCAAGAAGCTGACCGATTACGTCAAGGACGAGGCGAAGCTTGCGAACATCCGCAGGTGCCAGTTCAAGAAGGGCGATGAAGCCCACAACGAGTGTCCCATCGGAACCGAGCGCGTGAGCAGGGACGGCTATATCGAGGTCAAGGTTCCAAAAGAGGATGCCGACAACCGCGCCCACGGACGGTGGAAGCCGAAACACCGGCTCATCTGGGAGCAGGTCAACGGTCGGAAGCTCCGGAAGGGCGAGAGCGTCATGTTCGCCGACCGCGACATGACGAATTTCGACCCCGACAACCTCGTGATGGTCACGCAGGCGCAGCTGCTCTACATCAACAGGCACAACATTCCCTACCACGATGCCGAGTCGCTGCGCACCTCCGTGGCCATGGCGAAGCTGAACGAGGCGATCGTGACCGCCGAGCTGAGGCCGCGCAAGTGCCCGTGCTGCGGCAAGGTCTACAGGCCGCAGTTCAAGGCGCAGCGCACCTGCCGCGAGTGCCGGGAATCGGGACGCAAGGCAAGGCGCAGCTACGGCATCGCCGTGTGCGCCAAATGCGGCGCGACGTTCGAGAAGTTGAGCGCACGGGGGAAGTACTGTCCAAAGTGTCGCAAGAAGAAATACAGAAAGGAGAAGAGCTGATGGAAGACCATAGCGACCTTCTGGACGCGCTCTCGGCAATCGACCCGTCCACGCTCAACTACCAGGAATGGCTGAACGTCGGCATGGCGCTCCACGAGAGCGGGCTTCCGCTCGATGCGTGGGACGATTGGAGCCGCAGGGACGCCGGCAGGTACCACGAGGGCGAGTGCGAGCGCAAGTGGCGCGGATTCGGCTCGGGTCAGACCAGGGTGAAGTCCGGCACGCTCGCCAAGATGGCGACCGAGCGCGGGTGGGTCCCGCCGCGTGCTTCCCAGGGCATGGGCGAGGCGCTGTCGTGGGACGGCGAGATCTCGACCGCGCTCATCGACCCGTCATGGGTCGAGCCGGTCGAGCTGCCCGAGACCGACAAGACCGGCCCCGAGGAGCTTGTCGAGTACCTCGGTCACCTGTTCGACGAGGACGATGTGGTCGGCTACGTGTGCGAGAGCTGGGACCGCGAGGGCAAGTGGCTCCCCAAATCGAAGGGATGCTACTCGCGCACCGCCGGCGAGCTGATGCGCGAGCTGAAGAAGTACGGCTCAATCGAGCAGGCCCTGGGCTCCTACGACGACCGCGCCGGCGCATGGATCCGTATCAACCCGCTCGACGGCAAGGGCGTCGGCAACGCCAACGTCTCCGAGTTCAAGTACGCGCTGGTCGAATCCGACACACTCGCCAAGGAAAAGCAGCTGGCGCTCATGCGGGAGCTTCAGCTGCCGTGCGCCGCGATCGTCGATTCCGGCAAGAAGAGCCTGCACGCCGTGGTGAAGATCGATGCGCGCGATTACAACGAGTACCGGGACCGCGTCATGCGCCTGTACGACGTGTGCCGCAAGAACGGGCTCGACCCCGACACCCAGAACAAGAACCCGTCCCGCCTGTCGAGGATGCCCGGTGCCATGCGCTCGGGCGAGCGGCAGCGTTTGGTGAGCGGACCGTGCGGCAAGGCATCTTGGTCGGAATGGTGGGACTGGATGCAGGAGACCACCGACGACCTGCCCGACC
>ERZ1027072.685-NODE-685-length-8464-cov-7.734094_pt1 | contig 8464 bp, 9 predicted proteins | sample MGYA00519418_ERZ1027072 | MGnify/ENA primary metagenome ERZ1027072 (study PRJEB26926, sample SAMN06164764) | human gut metagenome | biome: ENVO:00009003; feature: ENVO:2100002; material: ENVO:00002003 | host: Homo sapiens | place: USA | collected 2012 ...
AGAGACAGCCCTTGACCCCTTCGGCGCCGCAACTTTTGGAGCTTCATGCGGCTTGTGCGAATCCGCTGCTTAGAAAAAACGAACAGCACACTAACTTAAAAACTCCCGCTAAAGATCAATAAACATGGGTGCGCACCGAAGGTTTCCAAAGGGCGATCGGAAAGCCCTTTGGTCGCTCCCGCAGGAGCGAAATCCCCTGCGCAAACACGACTTGAAAGCACGCTTGCTTTCACCATGCGATTCAGCCAAGGAATCGCATCACCCAGTATCCCAAGGCAAAAAGCCTTGACGATAAAGAAGGAGGATTACCCCATGAAACGCATCATTTCTCTCGTGATGGCGCTTGCACTCGTCCTGACGGCTATGGTCGTTCCGGCTGTGGCGGAAAATCAGGATGTGCGCACGGTGGAATTCTGGCATACGCTGACCGGCGTCAACGGCGCTGCGGTCGAAGCGATTGCCGAGCATTTCAACGCGACTGTCGGTGCTGAAAAGGGCATCGTGGTCAAGGCGGTCTATCAGGGCAACGACAACTCCGAGAAGCTCAAGACCCTCGCGCAGGCGTCTGACTTCGCGAACTTCCCGGACGTCGCCATGATCGCCGGCGCGGGCATCCCCAGCGCCGTGACCTACGACAGCCTCGTGCCTGTTGGAACGCTGATTGACCGCGAGGGCAATTCCATCAGCCGCGACGACCTCGAACCCAACATGCTGCGCTCCTACACCTACGAGAACCAGCTTGTTGGTATGCCGTTCTCCTGCTCCGCAATCATGCTGTACTACAACTGCGACATGTTCCGCGAAGTGGGTCTTGACCCGAACACGCCCCCGACGACCATCGCGGAAATGGCGGATGACATTTCTAAGCTCATGGTCAAGGACGGAGACACCGTCACCCGCTATGGCCTGAACGTCGCGGTGCGCCGCTATCAGCTGGCAAACTGGATCGGCGGTCAGGGCGACTACAACTTCTTCGGCGACAACGAGGGTGGCCGCACCGCTCCCATGACCAAGGTCACCTTCGGCGAAGACGGCACGCTGCGCAACTTCCTGACCGAATGGCAGAAGGTCATTGCGACCGGCGGCTACAAGCCCTACGAAGACGACATCAACGAAGAATTCTCTCTGGAACTCTTCGGCATGGCGATTATGTCCACTGCCCGCATCGGCAAGATTAAGAGCCTCGTCGGCGACAAGTTCGAGTGGAACGTCGCGGCGCTGCCGAAGGTGAACGCGGACGACAAGGGCGGCATCGCGGTCGGCGGTTCCTGCGTCGTCATGTTTGACCCGGACAACGACCCGGCGCAGGTTGATGCGACGTGGGAGTTCGTGCAGTTCATGGTTTCTGCGGAAGAGCAGTTCCTGTTCCATCAGGCGACGGGCTACATTCCTGTGAACAAGACCGTCTACGACCTGCCCGAAGCGGACAAGTGGTTTGAAGAGAACCCGATGTACAAGGTCGCCATCGACTGCATCCATGCGTCCAACCCCAACGTGCAGGAACCCTTCGATATCATCAACTGGGAAATCGACTCCGTGATTAAGACCCACATGCTGGCGTTCGCCAACGGCGAGGAAACCCTCGATGAGTGCCATGACCGCATTGTGGAAGAATGCAACGAACGTCTGGATGACTACCATCTGGCGAACGACTAATTCGGTACAATAGGAAACCCCAACGGAAATCAACCCATCCCCCCGCTCAGCAATGGGCGGGGGGATGGGGCAGGAGAAAGCATCATGGTCAAACTGGTGGTCAGCGATTTGGACGGTACGCTCATTGATTCGAGCGAGCAGCTCACCGACACAGCCCGCGAAATGGCGCGCTGGCTGAAAGACAGAAACGTGCTTTTCACGTTCGCCACAGGGCGCGTGCAGGGCATGACGGAACGGTATGCGCAGGACATGCAGGTGTCCATACCCTATGTGGCGACCAACGGCGCGGCGCTCATCGCCCCGGATGGGGTGCTTTTTCGCCGCAAAGTGCCGTTGAAACCGCTGGAAACCATGCTCCGCAAGGCGGATAGCATGGGCATGAGCATCATTTACAGTGAAGACGGCTATGAGAAGGTCTGCCGCGAAACGCCGTATATTCTCCGGCAGCGCGCGGCCTTTGGACGATACAATGACGTTGCGCCCCTGACGCAGGCGGATTATGACGGCAAGCAGATGGAGAAAATCTGCGTCATGGACAGCGACAAAACCGGGGACAAAATCGACTATGTGGAGGACTTCATCCGGCATTTAGGCGACCAGTACAGCTACACGCGATACGGCGACAAGGCGGTGGAGATTGTGCATCCCGGCTGCACGAAAGCAGCTGGCGTGGCGGAGCTGGCGAAGCGGCTGAATATCCCGATGTCGGATGTACTGGCGATTGGCGACGACGAGAATGATTTGCAGATGCTGCGCTTGGCGGGGCACACGGCGACAGTGCAGAATGCGCTGGCGAAGGTGAAGCCGCTGGTGGCGTATGTGTCACCGTACTGCCATTCGGCGGGGGTCTTCGATGCGGTGAAGCACTTTATTGAAGCATAAGTGCTTCTGCGAAGGCGTTTGGGTAGTATTTTTCTATATATAATAGTTGATTTTTATTGGGGCAGGGGGATGCGCCTGCGGGCGCACCAAAGGGCTTTCCGATCGCCCTTTGGAAACCTTCGGCGCGGTCACTCCCATGTTACTGGGCTTGTATTGCAACTTTCATTTTTGGTGTTCCCAAATTCTTTTCTAAAGGAACAAAAGGCACACTAACTAAAAAGCTGCGCTAAAAATCAAGTAACTTAGATGGGGATGCGAAGCAGTCCAGAGGGCGATCGCAAAGCCCTCTGGTCGCCTCCGCAGAGGCGAAACCCCTGCGACAAAACGCACAATATCCGAAAATGCAGCCTTCCACCCAAAAAGCAATCAGCGCCCCTGTTCGGCGCGCCTTGCCGAACCTTTTCCCCCCATAGGAGGTGAACACCATGGAACACCGCCCCTTCATCAGCGTCATTATCCCCGTCTGGAACGGGGCAAGGTACTTGGATGCTTGCCTGAACAGCATTCTGCGCCAAAGCTGGCAGCACTTCGAGGTCATCATTGTTGATGACGGCAGCCGCGATGCAACGTGGAATATGCTGATGCGCTGGAAGAAACAGGATGCGCGCATTATCCCTTTCCATCAGGAGAACGCCGGCGTGTCCGAAGCCCGCAATACCGCCATGCGCCACGCGTCCGGCGATTATTACCGCTTCGTGGATGTGGACGACCAGCTTCCGCCGGATTCACTGGAACAGCTCGTTCGCTGCGCCGAGAAAAATCAGAGCGATTTGGTGCTGGCGGCGTATACCGAGGTGCTGGGCACGACCCGAACCGTCCGCGATTTGGGCAAATGCACCGATACGGTGGAGAGCGCCGAGTTCCTGCGCCGCTTGGAGCGCCTGAGTAACAGCTTTTATTACGGTGTGCTGTGGAACAAAATTTTCCGCGGCGACATCATCCGCCAGCATGACCTGCGCTTCACCTCCGGCTTGCACTGGGGTGAGGACTTCGTGTTCGTCATGCAGTACCTTGAGCACGCCGAGCGTATGTCCTACATCACCACCCCGGTTTACGATTACTTCCGCAACCCCAACGGCGCGGTTGTTCGCCAGCTGGTGAACTGCTTCCGACACCCCATTGTCTCCATTCAGGCGCGCCTGACGGTCTACCGTTCTTACGAGCAGCTTTACCGCGCGCGCGGTCTGTACGACCAGTACAAGCGCATCCTCTGGCGCTACCTCTTCCGATTTACACTGCGGAATTGACGCTTATTTCGGAACAAAAGCCGGATTTTATGGCGAGAAATTCCGAAATCGGCACACGATATCCCTGCTGCGGAAAAATCAACGCCGGTAGTGGCGACCGAAGCGGCTTGTTAGCCATCAACAAAATTCCCCAAACTTACAGCGAGTGAGGCATCTTCATGTTCGATGACAGCTGTTATATGGAACCCCTCCATCTGGCGGGGCGGCTCATCATGGAAAACGGCGGCGAAACCTGCCGCGTCGAAGAAACCGTGCTGCGCATGGGCCATGCGTTCGGCTTCCGCGAGGTGGAATGCTTCGCCGTGCCAAGCGGGCTGTTCGTCAGCTACCGCAAGAGCGACGGCACCATCGAGACTGCCGTCAAGCGCATCCGCCGCAAGGGAATAGACTTGACCCGCATCGACGAGGTGAACGCCATCTCCCGCCATTTGGAGCAGGAGAAAATGTCTTGTCAGGAAGTTCTCAGCCAGCTCAAAGCTGTCGAGCGCCGACCTTCCCGCTTGTCCCCGCTGCAAATGGCGGGCGCGGCAGCCATGTCCACCGCTGGATGGTCACTGATGTTCGGCGGCGGCGCGTGGGACATGGTGACAGCATTCTTCGTTGGGCTGCTGATTGAGTGGGTGACGCTGCTGATGGATAAATTCCATATGCAGACGCTCGTCGCGACGCTGGCAGGCGGCTTCCTCGCGGCGTTCCTCCCGATGGCGGTCAACCGCCTGACCGGGGCGCTGGTTGTCGAAGCGGCCGTCGCGGGCGCGCTGATGCCCATGCTGCCCGGCTTGGCGATGACGAATGCTGTGCAGGACACCATGCGTGGCGATATGGTATCGGGCATTTCCTCAGCGGTCAGCGCGGCGATGTCGGCGGTGCTGCTTGCTGTCGGCGCACTGGCGGGCACGGCGTTCCTGCGCCTGCTGACGGGAGGTGCGGCATGAGTTACGAACCGCTGGGTCAAGGGCTGTGGTATTTCCTGACGTCGTTCGTCGGTACGCTCGGCTTCGCGATTCTGCTTCATGCGCCCAAACGCGCGTGGCTGCCCGCAAGCCTGATTGGCGCAATGACTTACACGCTCTATTGGTCGCTCAAGCAGCTTTCGCTCGATGAGGCCGCGTCAATGTTCCTCGCGGCGCTGTTCGGGTCGCTGCTGGCGCAGTTCTGCGCAAGGAAAATGCGCATGATTGCGACGATTTTCCTGCTGCTGTCGGTGGTGGCGCTTGTGCCGGGGCTGGGGCTGTACCGCTGCATGGAGCAGCTGGGGCATCAGCAGTATGCCCTTGGCGCGCAGACCGGCATCCTGACGATGGCGGGCATCCTGATGATGGCGCTGGGCATCGGCGTGGGCAGCTTCCTGTTCAAGCTCGTCGTCAGCGGGACGAAGAAAATCATGCCGGGAGGAAAGCAGAAATGAGCATCAGCGTGATGGCAATGGGGCGCATGAAGGAGAAGCCCTATCGGCAGATGGCGGATGAATACCTGAAGCGGCTGTCGCGCTACGGCAAGTTCGAGGAGATTGAGCTGCCGGATTTGCCCGAACCCGCGAACACGTCCGAAGCTATCGAGCGGCAGATTCGCGACAAAGAGGGCGAAATGATGCTCAGCCGCCTGAAACCGTCGGACTATGTGATTGCGCTGACGATTCCCGGCAAGATGCACGATTCGCCCGGCTTGTCGCGCCATTTGGATGAACTGCTGACGCGCGGCGAGAGCAGCATTGTATTCGTTATCGGCGGTTCGCTGGGGCTGGGGGATGCCGTCATCCGTCGCGCAAACGAAGAAATGTCGATGAGCAAAATGACGTTCCCGCATCAGCTGGCGCGCGTGATGCTGCTGGAACAGCTGTATCGTGCCATGAAAATCCGCGCAGGAGAGAGGTATCATAAATGAGCGAGCAGAAAAATCAGCAGAAGCAGCCGCCGAAGCGGGCAACATCTGGCATTTTTGCCATCCTGATGGCATTATTGCTGTTCCTCCTGGGACAGCAGGGGATTTTGCCGCTGGGCGACACGGCGGACGCGCCGGATTCCCTGCCGACCGCAACCATCGCCGCGGCGTTGACGGACAGTCCGACCAGCGCCACGACGCAAGCGCCGCAGCAAACGGCGATTAATGCCCCGCAGGACATTACGGATTACATCTTTGCCCACGGGACGCTGCCGGACAACTTCATGACGAAGAGCGAGGCGCGGCAGCTGGGCTGGGACAGCAGCCAGAACTACGTCAGCGACGTCGCACCGGGATATTCCATCGGCGGCGACAGGTTTGGCAACTACGAGGGGCTGCTGCCGGATGCATCCGGGCGCAAGTGGTACGAGGCGGACGCGAACTACACGGCCGGGCCGCGCGGCGCAGAGCGAATCCTCTATTCGTCGGACGGGCTGGTGTACTACACGAGCGACCACTACCAGACGTTTACGGAAATGCACCCGTCGGGAAAATAAAAGGGAATAAAAAGAGCGACCTCTTTCGGCTGATGGATTCAGCGGGAAAGAGGTCGCCTTTTTTGATGGGGGAAAAACAAGAAACATGGAGCCGAAGGTTTCCAAAGGGCGAGCGCAGACGTTCGTCTGTTTTCTTGCCCATTGGTCACCTCTGGGAGTTATTATGTAATACTAATACTATTTCCAGATTCAACTGCGCCATCTGCTTGCGCCTTTTCCCTTCTGGCGTCCGCTCATTCCACTTAGCGTAGCGCTGCTACGCTGCGTTTCATTCACGTTAGCCAGAATGAAAAATTCGCGGCGCATCTTGGCGCATTTTCATCTGGAAATAGTATAAAACATCGGGCAGTGAACGCGCAACGCGCACTGCCCGATGTCTCTGTATTCGATTACAAATCCGTCTGGTCAAACGGCAGCACAAGGCGGTTGCTGCCATCCGTCCACAGGCGTTCGAGGTTGTAATATTCGTACTCCTCGGTGTGGAAGATGTGCACGAGCATGAAGCCGTAGTCGAGGATAATCCAGCGGCCTTCGTTCTGCCCCTCGCGGCGGCGAATCGGCACGCCCAGCTCCGCCATGCGCTCATCCACATCGTCTGCCAGCGCCTTCACCTGATTGACCGTGCGCCCGGCCGCAATCAGCATATAGTCGCAAATAACGGTCATGCCCTGCACGTCCAGCGCGACAATCTGACCGGCTTTGTTCTTGTAGAGTTCCTGTGCAGCTTCCTGCACGAGCTGAAGATTCTGCATAATATTTCTCCTTCTGATAATTCACTTGGTTTCGGGAAGCGTTTTCAGCCACGCAATGGTTTGCAGCGTCAGCGGATGCACGGTTTTCCCGCTGCTGCGCAGATAGTTCGCTGATCCTTCCAGACTGGTTAGCAGCGCCTTTTCCAGCGAAAAGCCCGCCAGCATCCGCACTTTGTCAAGCAACGGATAGGATGCGCGGGTCGGCTCAATCTTGTCCGCCAGCCAGATGACCATGTCCAGCTTGCTCATGCCGGGGCGGCCGCTGGTGTGGTTGGTGATGGCAGAGAGAAGCTCCGGGTCGGTGATGCCGTAAACATCCTGCGCCTGACACGCCCCAGCGACGGAGTGGAGCAATGCGCCGCTTTGCAGAATGTCCGGATCAACCGTCAGATGATGGTCACCGCAAAGCTGCTGCATGGCACTGAGCGGCAGACATTTCGCGCAGTCGTGCAGAAGTCCGGCGGCTTCCGCCTTGACCGGGTCAAGATGGTGTGCAATCGCCAATTGCCGCGCCGTGTGCGCCACTGCCAGCGAATGCATAAACCGGTGCTGATTCAGGTCGGCGAAGAGGCGGTCAAGCCACTTGTCGCCTTGCGGGACGCGCGGCGACAGCCCGTACAGCCCGCGCACTTTGCAGTATTCCCGCACGGGTACGCTGCAATGCGGCGTTGCCTGACCATCCCGAAGCGCCTGCCGCAGTTCTGTGGAAGACACATCCACCACGTCCGCGTCAAGCGCCACGAAGCGCCCGCCGAGCGCAATCAGCCGCCGCTGCTCGTCCGCCAGCACCTTGGGCGACACGCTGGTCGGGCGTGGGCAGATAACGAAGGTGCACAGCGACAATACCTGCTCAAAATTCCGCCATGTGTGCAGCTCCATCAGCGTGTCCGTACCAATCAGGTAAAAAAGCTCTGCCTTGGGATAATCCTGATGCAAAATGGACAGCGTATCTACCGTATAGATAACGCCTTCGCGGTCGATTTCCGCGCGGCACGGCGTCAGCCCGTCATGCAGCGCACAGGCGCAGCAGACCATGCGCCAGCGATCTTCCGCATGGGTGATGCCTATCTTGTGCGGCGGATTGCCCGTCGGGAGTACCAGCACGCGGTCAAGATGCGCGCCCTGCATGGCGGAAAGCGCCATATGGATGTGCCCCTCATGAATCGGGTCGAACGTGCCGCCTAAAATACCAATGCGTTCTTTTGCCATGTGATGGCAATCCTCCTGCTTGTGCAAGTGTACATTCCTATTATACCCGAAATTTCGGGAATTGTAAAGGCGGAGAAGCGATGGAAACGGGATTCAAGCGCAACCTGCTGGCGGAGCTGCTGGACAGCGTGGGGCGCGGTGTGCTGCTGATGGTGCTGGGCATCGGCTGGTTTGTGTTCCTCTGGGGATTGAACCTCCCTGCGCTGCTGGCGGGCATTGCACTGGGCACACTGCTGCTGCTGTCTCTTATACACATCTGACGCTGCCGACGAAGCTAGAA